>Ga0268247_10000573_pt1 | contig 12113 bp, 8 predicted proteins | sample AgamicOrMae_FD_200245 | JGI IMG/M metagenome (GOLD analysis project Ga0268247, IMG submission 200245) | Agave microbial communities from Guanajuato, Mexico - Or.Ma.e (v2) (version 2) | ecosystem: Host-associated > Plants > Phyllosphere > Phylloplane/Leaf | place: Guanajuato, Mexico | collected... | reverse complement strand
GCTCAGTTGCCTCTTCGAGCGATTTTGTCATATCTACTTATGATTGGCTGATAATAATCAAGATCGAACTCTCTATGTTCGCGAAAAATTGACCACATTCTGGTGATCGGAGTCGCCTGAGGTTTCATCCGCGCGCGCGAATCTTCCTGTTAGATGACTACCACGTGATTTCGAAAAGTTCAGAACTTAAAGAGGATTTCATACCTTGTGATGACTGCCACCTAGCCTAGTTGACACTCAATCAAGTGCTAGGATCATCGATTACAAACTAAGTTGAGATATGGCCTCTCTTGTGACAAGGATCTTTAGGCGGCAGGTACACAATGCAACAAAAGCGCTCAGCAAGAATCCCCTCATGCCGGAAAACTTCTTCGGTCTTAACAAGCTTTTCACTATCGAAGACCTTATGGAATCACGAGTGCACTTCGGTCACAAAGAAACGATGCTCGATCCACATATGAGACCCTATATATTTGGAAAACGTCTTGGAGTTTTGATATTCGATCTAGATAAAACAGCTCCCCTGCTCAACCAAGCTCTCAATGTAACCGCAGAAATAGCCTACAGAAACGGTATCATATTGTTTGTCCACCAATCTAGACAGAATGCGCATTTTGTTGAGGATGCGGCGAAGGAGTGTGGTGAATATGCCTATTGTCAGCGATGGCGCAACGAGATATTAACCGACTCGACAAAGAAATTTGGAGCAATAACAAGGCTACCTGATCTTATTATCCTCTTTAGCGTGCTAGAGAAAGTGAATAACTTACATGCAGCCGTTACTTCGGCTGCAAAAATGCTCATCCCCACAGTCGGCATCTGTGATACTAATGCAGACCCGACCCTAGTCACATATCCCGTACCCGGTAACGATGATTCACCCCAATCCATAGAGCTGTATGCACGATTATTCAAGACTGCCGTGTTGAATGGTAAGGCCAGAAGACAGGAAATATTAGAGAAACAGGGGGAAGATTTCTATTATAAGTCATTAGAAGTTGAATAATCGTGGCCAAATCGTGAAACATTGAATAAAGAATTAGATGAACGCGAAAATACGCGAAATTTCGATAGAGACATTTGAGAACCAACTGAAGTTCTGATAAGGTGGAATCTCCAAGCTGAAAAAGAGGCTTCTTAGAGTCTACCACAATCCTAAGATAAGATTCTATGCGTAAAGTCACCCCATGTTCATCCCTTGTTGCAGTTTGTTCATGGAGTTTGTTGATTCGACTTATGAGATTTTCTGGCAAAATTCTCTACAAATCAATCAAAAGTTTGTAACATCCAAAGTAACATCGGATAACCTAAATTTTATTATCATCGATGAGGTCGATGTCAATCACTTGTGCGTGATATCTCATGATTTTTTCTTCTTGCTAGGAAAAAACTTCTCCCTCGGTAAATGCCGACCCTTCTTCTTGGACTTCGTCTTCTTCTTTTTCTTTTCCTCCTCCACTTTAATCTTCTTGGCGTTAGAATTTTTCACTTCCTCGGCCTCTTCCCTCGTGAGGGCGGGCAGAACGAATATATTCCTAGAGTCTAAGAAGAATTTGTGCTGTAATTCTCTATCTTTAAACTCTTCCAGGCATTTCGATGCCGTGGTTGGCTCTTTGAATTTTACGAACCCTGTGCCACGTGGTTCACCTGTCTCTTTATCTTTACATATCAAACAATAGATTGTCTCACCAAAGTTTTCCTCCATATGCTGTTTCAACTTTTCCTCATCTGTATCGAACCTAGAGAGATTCCTGATGAAAATAGTATCTCCCTTGGTATCATCATATCGTTTCTTGGGTTTTGCTTTTATCTGGGAATCCACTTTCGTTTCAGAAGTGACTTCCTCGGTGATTCCAGACATATTGCAAGTTACGGAGAGATTTGGAATATGTTACAACATATCAACAAGCTCTTCATGGATGTTGGTGAAGTGGTGATACTAGTTGGCAGCAAGTTACGGAGACTAGAAGAGATTGTGCGCCGATTGAAAAGAGGGAGACAGGAGAATTCAATTGAACTACAAGAATTTTAATTTGATTGTTTGGACGAGAGGCAGCTGCTTCCACACGCTGCCTCTAGTCCGGCTCACCTACTCTCGCCCGCTTTCTCTGTGTCTGTCGCCGGCGAGTGGCGCTGCTGCGCCGCTCGCCACAGTCTGTATGTTCAAGTTGTGATAAGTTTTTGATTCTTATCAGAGGTTTCTTGAAGGTAAGAAATAGTGTAGGATTCACTCGATTCCGGCCTTTTGCGGGAATTGAAATTCAAATGCGGAAATGTAAATCTTTTTCGTGCGCTGAAGGTTTGATGAGTTGAAGATATTAACTCTCCCATGGACCTGGCTCCGGTCTGTCTCGGGGATCATGCCCCCCCATAGTATCAAGCGACAATTGATGGTGCAATGCGATGATTCTTTCAGCTTCTGTGATAGCTTACACAAGCGGATATTTATATTTATATATTTATATAGATTTATATAAAAAATATGTAAAAACTTATCATTATAATAGATTCCGTTTCTTGAGCGGTTTGTGTGGTTGTTTGAAAAGTGGGTAAATAGAGGGCTCTGCTCCGTTGGAAGCGGAAAGGCTTGAAGGGTGGGGCGATTTGTGGGCCGCCATTTGCAGCACCCAGCTGGTGGTAATTGCTGGTGGTGATGGTGAAGAAAATTCGAGGGCAATTGTGGGGAAATGATGCAATTGAGGGGGAATTTCTCAGACTATTTTGGCCGAGTAACCATTGGCACAAGCGTTGCCATTGCTTGTGGCACGATGCGTCAGTTGTTGTCCATTTTTGTTATAAACAATTCCGTTCGATTGCTGTTTCGAGTATCCGTTTGACTTTTGGGCCAGGCCATTGGCCTGCTGTTTGCCGTTGGCCACCTTCTCCTGTTCCTTCTTTGAGTCTGGACGACGACCATCGCCGCGCAACATATAGGCGTTCTTATAGAAATCACTGAAGAGCAACAAGAATGATAGCGCATAGCAGACAAACACGTACTGCATCCAGCGTGTAAACTGGCAACCGCTAACAATCAAATGGATTCCCACTGTTACACCGGCGGCAAATTGAACCAATTGGATCATGGTGAGATACTTCTTCCACCAGAGGTATTTTTGTACATGGGGTCCCATGGCGGCAAGTGCATAGTAGGAATACATGAGCACGTGTACGAAACAATTGACCATCACTGCGGAGAGAACCGAACCGCCTGGTACGAATCTGGTGCCCGCCCACCAAACGCAAAACATTGTCGAATGGTGATAAATGTGTAGGAAACTGAGCTGATTGTCTTTCTTTCTTAATATAAAGAAAAATGTATCCATAAATTCCATACACTTACTAATATAATACCACCAAACAACGTTTGCTATCCTTAGCTCGTATTCATTATCGCTAACATCAACTAATTGGCAAACTAAATTGTAGCCCCTCTTGTAAGCGCACCAGCATAGCTCCAGCGCCATCCAACCGTTTAATAATGTTATACCCATATTGTACATGATCAATGTCCATTTGTTAATATTAAATGGCTCTCTATCTTTCATATACTTGGGGCCATATTTTGTGATCAACAAATATGTGGCAAAGATTGCAACAGTTGGAAATGGCGACCCCATAAGGGGCCATGAATCGACTCGCGGGTCTGCATAGGAAAAGATCCAATTGTAAATATCAACAGTCGACTTGACCGGCGATGTGAATATATCACCCACACGAACGCCGGAATGACCAATCACTGTGTCCATTTTAGTTTTGTCGCCAATTAACTTTTGCAGCAGCAGCAACAACAACGACAACAAACAAACAACAACAACCACGACAACAAGGCTTGCTTAGGAAGGCCAATAAGTGTGCCCCACTTGTTCCTCTTGCTATTAGTTAACTCTTGCTTTATTTTGCACTGAAAAATACTGATGCTTCTTCACTGTTCCTCTTCACTTGGAGGCCACTTGCTGGAATGTAACAAATGTGTTCAGAAAATGTCCGGCTCAAACAAATTACTATCTATCTCCAACTTGATGGAGTTATTGTTAATTGTCTCTCTCTCTCTCTTGGAGAAGATTGCTACTTTCTCCTCAAAACTAATCGCTCACTTTCCTTCTCCTGGACAAACTTGGGCAGTTCTCAAGCGGCCCAGTCTTGCACGATTGCTATCTTAAATCTTCGAGACTTCTTCCGCCTGATATGAGCAGACTATTCACTGTTGGGGCTGCCCTGCAACAATGATGGAGACACAATATGGATTGGCTTAAAGTTGCTCACTTTCTGCTTTGGGGGCAGCTTGTGGGCAAGCTTGGCTGTTGGTGTGGCGCGCTTCTTTGTGCCTCAATATCACACACTTTCATTTGGACAAAAGGCCAGCAGCAAATCAATTAAGCGAACAAACACACAGAGAGACAGAGAGAGAAACACTTTTCACACAATCACAGACTTTAATGCAGCCACTTGATGACTTTGATGAAGCCACGAAACGCGCATAGAGACAGACGGCCAGAAATGGGCACCTAATTGCTCACTTTTTCCTCCCAGTCCCACTCTTAAACTCCCCTACTTTTTTTTCTCTTCCTCTCACTCTTGCTTGACTCTCTCTTGCTCTGTCTAAAGATGATGATGTGAGATTAATAATAAGTTTAGTAATAATATTAATAATTATCCTGCTTCACTCTCTCTCTCTCTGTCGCCGTTTCGCTGTATCTTTGCGTGTGTCTGTGTGTGTGTGTGTGTATCTCGCGTTCGCTATGCAAGCAGTTGGCGCTCTCTAGCTCTAGCTCAAGCTCAAGCTCAGACTCCAGCTTCTGATTCAGTTTCAGTTTCGGCTTCAGTTTCGCCGTCAGCTTTGGCTCCGCAGTCGAAGGCTCACCTGTGGGCCTTCGTCTACTTCCTGCGAGCAATGTGGGCGAGAGAGTGCCAAGTGGTGACCAAGAGCCAAGAGCCAAGAGCCAAGGGCCAAGAGAAGAGAGGAGAGACGGGCAGACAACTGGCGAGATGGGCGGCTAGAGTGTGAGTTTCTTGGGCGGCAGTTCTTCCCTCAGAGCTGGTGGTGGTGGTGGTATGTGAGCCTTAGAGTGAGTGTGAGTGTCTGTGTGTGTGTGTTAGTCTTGATGTTAGTGTGTTGGTGTTGTGTGCTGGCTCTGTCGTGTCGTTGAGTCGCAATGGGAGTTGTGTGTTGCAGTTAGAGGCGGGCTGCGGGCGGGAAGGCGCGAGGGAAGAAATATGGAGAAATCAGCGCAGAGTTGGCGGCCGGCCGCCAGAGACGAGCCAGCGCGCAGGCAAACGAGCGAGCGAACCAACCAGAGAACGAACGAGCAAACAAGCGCACAAATAAACCAACGAGGACAAGCAGCAGCAGCCCAGAAGGAAGCCAGTCAGTCGCCGGGAGACAAACACGACCAGCAGCAGACACAAAGGCAACCCTAACGGCACACTGCAATGGCAATGGCAATGCCAACAGGCGACTTCCACTCGCGCACCTGGTCTCTCTCTCTCTCTGTGTGCCGGCTGGCTGCGCGAACCAGCGCAAGCCGCCAGCAACAAGTGCGCGTGCTAACTCTACTTTGTATCAACAACAACAACAACAACAACAACATTAGCCCCATCTACTCGCTGGCGAGCCCGCCACACACACACACCAGCCGGCTCGCTTTCCCAATCGAGCTCGAGCTGGCCAGCAAAGACAAGCCAGCGGAGGGAGATAATTCAATCTCCGCGGTTTCCACACACTATGCCTAAGCTTAGCCGCTCGCTAACTCGCAACCCTTTTAATTGGCTCTTGCTACTTCTTCGCCCCTCTCCTCGCCTGGCCCTCCCCTTCCATCAGTGCTCCTCTTCGGCTCCTTCTAGTATCTGGCTCTAGTATCTGCTTTTAGTCTCTGCTTGTGCTTGTGGCTCGCCCTCCTCGCCAGCCCCACTCGCTGGCACTAATGATGGCCGGGCAAAGTGGTCTCTGTGGCCCGGCGGACTGGCCCTAAGCTCAGGCGCTCGTCTGGCTGGCCGTCTTGTTGCGCAGTCGCCAAGCTGCCGCCTCCAAGCTTCAAGACAGCGAGAGAGAAGCACGTCGAGCTTGCTGGCCGGAGTGGAGAACTGGAAGGACGAGCATTAGGAGCTGGTTTCGGCTAGAGAGTGGCTTTGAGACGGGGGCTCATGGCGAGCTGATGTTTGGCTCATGCAGTTCGGCTCATTGGGAGCGTGTTTGCGCGCGCACAACTGGCCAACTAAACTAAACGCGAGGAAAGAGCGAGTTCCGAGTGATGAGAATTGGAAAAATTAGCTTGTTTTGGGTCTGCTCTGGCGGAGAGGAAGTCGTCTGCCATTCGGTGGCTCCTTTGGGCCTGTTTTGGTCCTGTTTTGGGCCTGTTTCTGGCCTGTCTTGTTGGCCGAACGAGTTAGAAGGCGGCTTAGGGCCCGCAGCGAGCAAGAGCGGGCGCGAGTTTGCGTGCGCTTGAGTCTGGCGAACGCGAGCGAAGAAACGAACGCGAACCAGTCGCGAGCGCGAAAACCAGTCGCACACAGTCTCTGCTTGTCGTTGGGCGCAGACCAACTGCAAGCCAAACTGCGCGCAGAGTGGCCCTCTGCAGTGCGGCGCTTCTCGGCTCCACTTCCTTTCCGGCCACGAGCGACAAAAAGTGGTTATTCCCAGTCCGCCGGCCGCCCATGTTTAAATCCTCGTCCCCAAGGGGTTGCGTCTTCGTCTTCTTCTTCGTCGCCGCCGGGGGACGAGCTCGGGTGGGAGGCAGCCCAAGTCGCGAGTTGCCGCGTCTCGCCGGTCGCCCTCGGAGCTCGCCAGCGAGCACGAGTCGACCGGCGGGCAGACTTGAGCCCAGCTCAGTCACCTGCGCGATCCGCCGATTGATTAGCGAGCGCCCTTGAGTGGCGCAGTCATTCGAGTGGCGCCCCACAGACTAGGGCCGGGCGACAGCGAGCGGGCGCCACTCCGATCCGCTCGCCCTCGTCTCTGCCACTCCGCAACTCACTGACACTCTTCCATTGCGCCCCTCTGGCTCCCCTCGTGCCTCATGTCTCGTGCGCCGCCTGGCCAGTTTTCGCCGCCCAAGTCGAGCCCGCTTCTCGCCAAGTGGCACCTGTTGCGCCCCACCACAGTCTGCACCCCGACCACAGTCTGCACTGTGGCGGCCACTCGTCAATTGGCTGCTAATTGTGACTTTCGCGCACGCAAGACGCCCCCTTGGGCGAGCAGTAAGGCAGAAGTAAAGTAGAGGTGAAGTAGAAACTGCCAACTCGTCTCCCAAGGGCCCAAGTGCTTAACCTTGATCGCGGCCGAGGTGTCATTGGTCGGCTCGCGGGCGGCGAGTGGCTGAATTTGGGAGGAGATAAAATCAAAAGAGATAAAAATAAAACACCAACGAAATAAACTCGAAACTCGCTCGTGCCCCTCTGCCCTCCGGCCGCCCACCTGCCACCACTGCTAGTGTGCCGCGATTTGAGGGGGCGTGGCCGGGCGGTTTGCACTGTGCGAGTGCTCGGCGGCGGGAGGGACGCCTTCTGGGAGTGCGCGAGGGCGGGGCGGCGGGCGGGCAGGAGCCGCGTAGAATTGCGCGCACGCGCTGCTCCCGCGCCCGCCGCGTGGAATTCGGCGGCCCGCGCGGACGGCCCGCACGCAGCAGCCTCACCGGCCAGCTCACTGCAGGCAAAGAAGCGGCTCATCCGCACCTTGTCCAGTGGCCAGATCGCCGACGAAGAGGAAGACCAACGGCCAGCGGCCAGCGGCGAGCTTGGGGTGGCGGGCCCAAAGGGCGGGGAAGAGATTGCCCAATGTGCCGGTCGTGCGAGCGTTGCCGAGCGGCACTGGCTCGTGCACTGGGCCGCCCGTTGGTCTGTGCGTACTTTATGGGCGCCGGTCGGCCGGTTGTTGTTGTTGTTGTTGGCGTGTCGCAACAACAAACAGCAGGCCGATGGGGAAATATCCAAGAGCTAGAGATGGATATCCATTTGGCGGATGTTCGAGCGCTGTGGGGCTGGTGGGCGGCGCTGGCCGGTGAGCAGACGGCGCGCAACTGTCTGGGCAACGCGCGGCCTAAGGTCCAATATCTGTCCTCCGCCGTCAGCTCGTCGGCCGGCCGCGAGACCTTCTGGAATGGGCAAACAACCTGTTTCGGCTGGAAAGGCCCTCGAGCTTGCCTGAGCAGCAAGGGTATTGGTTGGGCCTAGTGAGCGGGCAAGACGCCGGCCACTGTGAGCCACTGTGAGCCGCTGCTCTGCCTGCTGGCGGCTGGAGAGCGAGCGCGCCGCAAGCCCACAGCTTCCAGCTTCTAGCTTCTAGCTTCCAGCCAACAGCCACAAGCCATAGGCCGTGGGCAGCGCTCTCCATGTCTTGCCGCCCGTCTGGCCGCCATCAGCCAAGTCGAGCCCACTCAGAGCAGCCCCTGGCTGTGCCGGCTCTAATTAGCCGGCCAGCAGGCAGCAGCCAGCGCAGACGAGGGCCGCCGACTGGATAAGTATATTTTATTTATTTATTTATTTATTTATACCGAGCGCGCTCTGGCCGGCCAACCAGGCTGGGGTGCGGCAGGTCCGTGCGCGCAATCGAACGGGCGCACTCCAACTACACACAGTCTGCCGGGCGGCCCATTCGCGCGCGCGCCTTCTCGCTGGCCGCCCAACGAGCGCGCAACAAGTGCCATGCGCTGGCCTTGGCCAGCCGCACCTTAGCCTGCCTCTTCCTCCTCCTCCTCTGGCTGCTCCTCGCCGGCTCCTTGGCGGCTCCTTGGCTGCTCTTCCTGCTCGCCAAGCAGCCAACTCGCAAGGCCCGATCCAAATGCGAACCAACGGCTCACTCTCGCCTACCAGCAGCCTGCCGAACTGCTCTCGCTCTTGCCCCCATTCCCATTTCCATTCCCTTTCCTTTCTCTCTGCCATCGGCTTTCCCTTTCGGCTCCGGCTCATCCGCTCGCCATTGCCGAGCAGCCCAATCCTAAGGCGGCACGAACGAACGAGCCAGATCTCTTTCCAAGGCGAGCTTGCCGCCAGACGGCACACGTCAGACTCGCGTCTGCCCGCTCGCCCTTTGCTCTTTCCCGTTGGCCGCCTCTCACTTCCAGTGGGCCGCAAGTGCAACCGCAGGCTACAAGTCGCAGAATGCAGCTCGCAGACTACAACTCACAGATGCAACCAGCGCCACCAGAGCGCCGCCATCGTCACCCTCCGATCACTTTCCCCTTCCTGCTCCTCGGCTGGGCTTTCCCGTTTCTTTTCCCTTCTTCTGCCCTCCACCTGCAGCTCGCCTTCTCCTTCTTCTTCTTCTTCTTCTTCTTCCACTAGCGGCAAGTGTGTTTTGCACAAACTTTCGTCAAAATCGAGGAAACCAGATCCACGAGACGACAACGCCGCCACACTGGCACCAATTTGGCCCAGTGCCATGCGGCTGCTTGTTTACGTGTCACCTGTTTGCGCGCTCCTGCTTCTGCTCGTGCGACGTTCGCACGCACATCACCTTAGCCCAAGCGCGGCCTACACTAACAGTATGCAGTATACACTATACAGTATGCAGCGCCGCGCACGTGCAAAACTCTGCCCGATTTTTCCACTCTTCCACTTTCCCGCTTTTTCCAACCAACCCTTGCCGATCCTTAGCTCTGGCGGCTCCTCGGCCACAGACACACGGCCGCCTTCGTTGAACCAAATCGAGTGAGCCAATCTGGAAGCCAATCTGCTCTTGGCCAGTCCAACTGGAGCCACTTGGCAAGGACAAATGTTGCACTTGGGCAAAAATGAAACAACAACAAGTGTAACCGAAACCGAAACTGAAACCAACTCTCGTCAGCCCAAACCTAACGGACCAATAGGACGCTGAGAAGCGCTCTTCGTGTCCTTCTGGCACTCTTCTTGTCTGTTTGAATATTCTCCGCTTCTGGCTGGCACCTCTCAAGCTTAGAAACCAGTTGGCTTCTCCACTTTCAAGCCGCTCAAATGGTTCAGTTTCCCTTTCCCAAAAAGTGTACCTTCTCTCGAGCAGTGTGCCAACAAGATTTTCCTCTGCCTCTTCGCCTTCAATTTCCAGCTCTCAAAGGCAACAAAAACAACAACAACAACAACAAGTGCTCAAGCTCCGCAACGACAAGTGCGGGCAACCATTTGGGTAGCTAATTCCAGTGATTAGTTAGACTGCAAGAATTGGAGACGAAAACTGGCTGCCAGCTCCAAAGGTTGGCCGCCTATTTTAGGCAGCCAAACAAAGAAGGAAAGACAGAGACAGACAGCGAGAGAGACACTTGCAGGGAGCCATCCAAAGACAATGGCTCACACAATGGACGCGTCGTCTTCTCTCCTTCGCCGCCGCTACTTTGCCCAACAATTGTCAACCGATTCGCAACCAACCAATACCAACTCAAAGGCATTGCAACATCCAGCCAGCCAACCAGCCAGCCAGCTAACGGCTCCCAAACGGCTCCCAAATGGCTTCCAAGTGGCTCCCAATTGGCTCCAGAGAGCGCGCCAGTCGAGCAGCCCTTCGGCTCGATTGGCCATTGGATGAACCTGAGTGCAAGCTCACTGGCTCGCTTGGCCAACGCTGGCTGGCCTGGTGAGAATGGAAAAAAATATAGAGGACAACTAGAGTGAAGTGAACAAATATCTCAAGAGCCAGTCCATAAAGCACCAGCGGTTGGCCACTGGTAGACTGGGTCCAGTTTGGCTTCTTGTGTTGTTGTTGTTTGTGTGTGCGAGTGTTTCGCGCTAATGGCACGCTGTTGCGCTTCTTCTTGTGCACACAGTGGCCGCCCATTCAATTTGCCGCACACAGTCCACAGCCACTCGCTTTCTCCCCTAACAACACTGGGCCGCCAATGCGCATTGTCAACAATTAGCCCACTTTCTACTCCACTTATCCACTGCCACATGGACGGCAAACAAATTACTTGACTGCTCGCCGATCGTCAACTTCCGCTTTGTAGCCCGTCTGCCATTTGAAGCGAGCGAACTGTCGCCCATGGCAAACAGATTCACCGTTTGGCCACCAAAAAATATGATCGCCTTGTCTGGACCTGGAGATGGCGTTCAATCAGGCCTGTTGCAAGCAACACCAACTGCCTTTCACGGGCCCAAACGAGATCCCTAGGTCGTCACTGTTGTGACCAGGCGTCGTGGTGGCCCAGCAAACGTTGCTCGGCCGCTGCCGACCTCTAGCTAGCAAGCAGACAAAGATCAACGGAAAGCAATATGCATAATATAATCTGGCCAAATGGCATGAGCACTGAACCAGTTTGGCGACCCGCAAACACTCTCGCCGGTGCCCATAAAGCAACAGGCCTAAATGTGGCTGCCAGCACGAGTTGCCTCTGCAACAAAGCCTGTTGCTCGTACGACGCCACTTTATCAATTCACTTAGGCTCTTTTTCTTTAATCGATGGCCTCAAGCGTCAATGGTGCGCCTCTCAATAACAGAGACTAATGCTCAGCTTGATACACTCTCCGACAGGCTGTCTCTCATTCGAATCCAAATGACTAACTAGGAAACGAGACACTTTTGTGAAAAGCGAGACGTACGTAATTGAATAGCACTCGAGCTTGCTTGCGCCGCCGGCATCCAAATGCAGTCCCACTTGGCTCTGCACGAGCTAGCACATTGACCACTAGGATTGTGCAAAATGCTCTAGATTGAATGCTGCTTTTTGTCTGTCTGAGCGCCACTCTCAGTCGAGATATCGCTCATTCTAACCTCCCTTACGACCTCCACCGAGCGAACGAGTTGGCTTCCCCATCGCCCCTTAGGGTCGCCCACTCTTTGGCCCGATCTTCATGTGCTTCTTGGTTGGCCGGCATGTAGATTGATAAGCTAACTATTGTCGCTAACATATGTCTCGAGGTATTTCGTCACTCTCTTTATCTCGAAGAATATTGGATATCTTCCTTCCTCTCGTTCCCACTTCCAATCCCGAGCTCGAGAGAGAATATGAATCAAGCCAATCGCAGTGGTGGACTAGCCTGAAATCGAACACAATCTTTATGGTGACTGTGACATCTGATGACTAGATACACAGCCAGACTGGCCGGCCGGTGAGACTTGTTTCGGATAGGCAAGAAAGTTGAGAGATAAATCTAGATCGATGCGGCACACAGCCGACCAGACCACAGCATCAGAGATGGAAAAATTATTATGC
>Ga0268247_10000572_pt1 | contig 12138 bp, 14 predicted proteins | sample AgamicOrMae_FD_200245 | JGI IMG/M metagenome (GOLD analysis project Ga0268247, IMG submission 200245) | Agave microbial communities from Guanajuato, Mexico - Or.Ma.e (v2) (version 2) | ecosystem: Host-associated > Plants > Phyllosphere > Phylloplane/Leaf | place: Guanajuato, Mexico | collected... | reverse complement strand
TCAATCAATCCGAACTGTCAGGCGAAAGTTATGATGGTCAATGGAGACCACAGAATCGGCATCTTCGCAAAGCGACCTATACACGCTGGAGAAGAGCTGTTCTTCGACTATCGCTATGGTCCAACTGAACAATTGAAATTCGTTGGCATTGAGAGGGAATCAGTACAGAAGACAAATAATCTAGAGCTATAATGAATTTTTTTTTCGGTAATTGATCATGAAATGTTATAACTACAGCTGGTATATTTATGTATTTATACTTAGGTCTCCTCTCGTATCGCGAGGGTGCGGGGAAATAGAAAAGTACTATCTTCATGATTGATGCAGAGGCTACCCCAGCCTTTCATATGGGTTTGTAGTCCAATTTGGTTTCTAACTTCTTGTTTTCCGCTATCTTTCTCACCGCCTTCATGAAGTCTTCCTGTATGACGTATTCTCTATCCGCTCGGATGGCAAACAATCCTGCTTCGGTGCAAATATTTCTAAGGTCCGCCCCGTTGAATCCATCACTCAGTTTGACAACAGCCTCCCAATCCATATCTCCGTGCTTGCTGATGGGGCCAGCGTGAATCTTTAGAACTTCCAAGCGACCTTGTTCATTTGGCAACGGAATTTCTATCTTCCTGTCTAGACGACCAGGACGGAGGAGGGCAGGGTCGAGTGTATCAGGCCTATTTGTGGCCATTATCATTTTAACTTGTCCCAAAGAGTCGAAGCCGTCCATCTGATTCAACAGCTCCATTAGAGTTCGTTGGATCTCACGATCAGCACTAGTACCCTCGGAAAATCTACGCCCACCGATTGCATCTATCTCGTCCATGAAAATCACGCATGGCTGATGATCCCTCGCATAGTTGAACATCTCTCTAATGAGACGGGCGCTCTCACCAATATATTTATCTACGATAGCTGATGAGACAACTTTTAGGAAATTAGCATCTAATTGGGATGCGACAGCACGGGCTAGCAGAGTTTTACCCGTTCCTGGTGGGCCGTATAGTAGGCAACCTTTCGGCGGGGTAATGCCAACACGTTTAAATAGTTCGGGATTGATTAAAGGTAACTCGATGACTTCTCTGAGCTCTCGAATTTGTTCGGCTAGACCACCGATGGAGCTATAGTTGACATTACCTGGATCTTCATGTGACATATTGTAAACTAGGGGATCTACCTCGCGCGGCAAATGTCTCATAATTGTTAGTGTTGTCATGTCCAATGCGACACGTGTACTAGGCTTGAGTTTCTTCTTGTCCAACTGCCTTCTACATCCAACAACATATCTAGGTCCATTCGTGGCTTTGACAATGAACTTATCTTCAGTTAACTGTTTGAGCACCTCACCAACAATTTGGCCCACCGATTGGAGGGCCTTGAGGTCGTTTTCGCTTTTATCATATTGCTTAGTAAATTCCCTGAGCTGTTCCCTGGCCTCCTTGAGTTTTTGTTCAATCTCACGATGTTCGTTCAATTTCTTCCTAAACTCTTCCATGGCATTTTGTTTGGCAGCTACTTGTTGTTGTTGGTGCTGATGTGGGTGCTGCTGTGATGGTTGCTCAACCGATGTCTCCATTGCCAATGATAATAATTGAAGCAACTTGTGTTGGATATGAAAGGTTTGACAACCGAAAGCGATCTTTGAGGATAACTAATGAGATGTTGAAATATATGACTTTATATAAAGAATGGGAGGTATAAATGATTGAATGAGTAAACAAATGGGTAGATGATGGAGATGATTGGTAGAGGAGCGCAAGTATGATGTCCGAGCAATCGGATCGTTTGCCGACCGAAGACGTGCATTAGAATGGTGGTCGCATGTGATTTCCCGACACGCCCGCGCGCGCTTCAAGGAGGCGGCTCCCTTTTCCGCGCTTGCCCGTCTCTCAATGTTGTCACTTTCCAGGAGACTTGGACACCCTTTGGCGGTTCTTGGTAGTGAAATCTATCGTTCTGGGTGGTCGTCATAGATGGAGGTACCTTTCTAGTTTCGAGAACGAAGAAGACTCAGTGTGGGGGCTCGCCAGCGAGCAAGAAGACTTAGTCGGGGCGCCCGAACTGGCCATTCGGTCGGCCGGCCGATCAAGAGGGAGCTCGCGACGGCGAAACATCAGAGGCCGATGGATTGGCTTCCTGTGGTCAAGGAAATGGTCCCCCTTGTGTGAGCTCACTCGCGAGGCAACATCCCTCGAGCGAGGACTCTGGGACGCGCCAGTGCAAGGCTCTTGGCGCCGAGGGGGCGCCCTGTCGCCACTGCTGCCTGAGCTCTCCTGGGGCGCCCTCTGGCGCGCGCGTGCCCAATTTGGGGCGTCCAATTCCGGCTGGCTCGTGTGAGTGCGCCAACAGGTCGGCTCTCCGGATGCGTCAGGCGGCCCAGTGTGGCGCTGCGGGCGCCAGAGTGTGGCGGGCGCGGAGCTGCGCGGCGCTCTTGGTGGGGCGGCGCTGGCCAGCCTGTTGCGGCGAGGGGACAGCCTTGAGGAGGAGGGCTGCACGCCCCTGCCGGGCCGGGCAGGTGCGGGCGGCGCTTCGGAGTCGCGGAGCTGCCGGGCGGCTGGGCGGGCGACTGGGCGTTGGTTGCGGCGCACGCGCCCCTGCCTGGAAGGCGGCCGGCCACCTTTCTGTCCAGCGAGATCTCCGCGCGCCTCCTTCACTCTGGCGCAGCTCCCCGGCCAATGCAGGCCCAGCGCCGCCCGGCAAGGCCAAGCTGGCCGAGTGGAGGCGGCAGGCCCGCGGTGGCGCCAGCGCAGCGCCGTGGCGGTGCGCTCGACGCGGCGCGCCGCTGGCCAGCCTGTGCGCGGCGCACTTGTTGCGCGCCCGCCCGCCCAGTGTGTGTGCGCGGCTCAGGTGCGACTGACTCCGCCCGAGACTGCCTGTGCTCGCAGTTGGCTCTTGTCCCGAGCTGGACCTGTCTGCTCGCCGGCCACACTTGGGCCTGCACTTGTGCTCAGCCGGGCCGAGGCCGAGCGAGACGACGCGGCCGCCTCGAGGAGTGTCTCGAGTGTTTGCCGAGCGCCGGCCCAGCCTCCAGAGCCGAGCGGCCAGACGGGCGGACACAAACACACACGCACAGACAGACAGACAGACAGACAGACAGACGGACGGACGGACGGACAGTCTTGGGCACGGCGCCACAGGTTAGCCTCGAGCTGAGCCGAGCCACACGAGGTTCCAAGGGATGGGCGATTCTTTTTATTTTAGTTTTTGTTTTTCTCTCAAAATCTCCAAAAATCTCCCAAAAGCTCGCCATTTTTCCAACTTTCCAGATCTCCGGCCGGCCGAATCTGCAATTCGGCGGCTCTCCAAAGCATCGAACGACTGGCCCACGGCAACAAAGTGGAGCCTTCGGAGCGAGCGCCTCGACGAGAGACGAGCCAGTTGGTGGAGGAGTTCCAGTTGGAGAGAGAGAGCAAATAATGCGCCGACAGGTGCAAGCAGTTGTCTCCCACTCTCGTTGAACACAGCAGAAGTAGAAGCAGAAGCAACAGCAGAGCAAAATCAGCAACAAACACCAACAACAACAACAAACGACAACAACAAAGAGCCCCAAATCCAAACGAATGGACAGAGCCACCAAGAGACGACAAGGAGCTTGTATTTATAATTGTTTTTTTCCACTCAGAAGGGGGAGATTTCTCTCTGTCTCTCTCTATCTAGATTGTTGTTTTATTAGGTAGAAAAAGTAATAGCCAATCGGAGAAAGGGGCGAGTTGCATTAAGAGTTTGTGTGGAGTGTTGTGAGATCTAGCAACTTGAAAAATAATTGTTCTTCCATTTTCCCATTGCCAATCAGCGGCCCATTGTTGTTCCTTGTGGGCTTGGAGCGAGTGCAATTGTGTGTGTGTGTGCGCGCCCGTTTGCCCTGCAACCAGAGTTCGTGTCCTCCCATAGACTGTGTGCGGCCAGCCAAGCGCCCACTGCAGCCCAATAGACATCAATAGACATCAATAGACATCAATAGACACCAATAAACACCAATAGACAGCATCAAGTGCGTGTGTCCTTCAATTGGTTCCATCGACCAGTTGCAGATCCAAGTTGATTGACCGGCGAGAAAGTGGACGAGAATATAGAGGCAGCGATTTCTCCTCTTAATTAGCTGTCTCCCCTTTTGGGGAAGAATTAAATTTGAAAATAGTCAACTTTGAAGCACCTCCAGTGCAAAGGAAACGGATTTTGGTTGACAGGCGAGCCACCGATGCGACGAGCGGCCGCCCGGAGCCAAAGAAGAACACTCCCGCAAGCCTAGAAGCTTCCTCCAAGCACTGCAGGCCAGCCAAGATGAGCCCCCGGCCAGCCAGGCCGCCCGGGCCGCACGCGCCAAGCGAGCAGCAGCGCCCCTTGCCACACCTTAGGGTGGGCGCGCCCCTCGAGCGGCCGCAAGAGACTAGCTCGACGAGCGGCCGCCCCCAACCAAGTCCCAAGCACCAGAAGAGTTTGCTCAACAACACCAAGTCCCCCGGCCAGTGCCGAGCGGCCGAAGCCCAACTGGCTCCCCTCAGACCTGCCACAAGCTCGCAGAGGCGCCGCCTCGGGGCCGGAAGTGGCGAGCGAGCGCCCGAGCGGGCCGAGCAGGCCGGCCGAGAGTGGACGGCCCAGTGGAGCGAGCAGAGAGTTGAGGGCGCCCTCGGGGAGTCGAGGGGGCGCCAGTGGAGCTGCGTGGCCCGGGACGAGGCCGCGCCGGCTCGGTGGGGCCGCGAGAGTGCGTCTGAGGGCGGCGAGCGAGCGGAAATTCAGCGAGCGGAAATACAAGTGCCAACTAGTTCAGCGGCGGCGCGCCAGAGTGCGGCCCTAGAGAGTGGCGCCCTAGAGAGTGGCGCGTGCCGGACAAGTAGTTGTTTTAAGGAATTGTCGAGCGAGGGCCAAGTGGCGACCGAGAGCCAAGTGGCGAGCTCGGCCGGAAGGACCAGCGAGCGGACAGCCCAGGGCTCAAGAAGACTGAAGCCATCGAGATTATCGAAATTGTCAAAAGTGTCAGAATCATCGAAATTATCCAAATCATCAAGCGCCAAGGAGCCCTCGAGCTTGGGGGCCTCGCACAACAGGTGGTCGCTGGTGATGTGCGGCCTGTTCAGCGCAGTGTACGCGCTGCTCAGCCTGCTGCTGCTCGGCCAGCTGGGCCCCCTCGCCGGAAGTGGCCCCCTCGGTGTGGGCGTGTCGGCGGCGCTGGCGAGGCAGGCGGGCGGGCAGCGGGCGGCGCTGGGGGGCAGACAGTCTGTGGAGCGGCTGCGCGAGGAGCAGCAGCAGCAGGAGGCCAGTCTGCTGGTGTGTCCGCCAGGCTGGCAGCAACACTCCAACCAGTGCTACAAGTTCTTCCAGCAGCGCCACTCGTGGCAGAGGGCGCGCGACACTTGCGAGCGCCACGGGGCCCAACTGGCCCTCATCTACGACTACCAGCAGAACAACTTCACCGGCCAGCTCGCCGGCCACTCACTCCTGGGCCCAGCCCACGCGGCCGGCGCCCACAACCAGCTGCACCCCTTCGGCGAGCCCATGGCCCACCAGCGCCGCCTGCAGCAGAGCGGCGCCCTCTCGGCCGCCTCCACTTCAACTTCCGCTTCCGGCGGCCAGCCGCCCGTGTACGCCAGCGAGGAGCGCTCCTACTGGATCGGCTACCGAGCGATCGACCGGCTGGAGACGAACACGCTCGAGTCGGCCGCGAACACCTTCGTCAGCAAGTACCTCGGCTTCTGGGATCTGGACGAGCCGCGGGTGAGCGCCGGCGAGTGTGTGCGCGCCACCATCAAGCACGAGGCCTCGCCTCTTCCCGCGGGCGCCTCCTACCGCCCCATCCAGCAGCCAGGTGAGTGCAAGTGGCGAGCTTGCTCTTAGCTAACCAAGCGAAGAGAAATTTCTTCAATTTCCGGCATTGTTTGCATTTTTTCCCATTTTCTGACTCTGCCTCCAATCGCTGGTGACAGTCACCAGGGATTGTCACCACTGTGCATCCCCCACTAACACGCCATCGACTGTTGTCACCTCAATTCCTAACTATTCTGGATTCTTCAAATATTCCAAAAACTCGCCAAATTGCATTCGTAAAATGTTGCATTTGTAACACTAAACCTTCGCCGGAAATGGCCTCAAACGGAAACGGAAACGACAGGCCAGAGCCAGAGACTGTCAAGCTCGCGCGACCAGGCGGGCAGCCAGGAGGCGGCTCTAACGCAGCAGCAGATGCAGATTCAGATGCAGGTGCAGCAGCAACAAGTGTGGCAGTTGGCCAGATGCGACGACCTGTTGCCCTTCGTGTGCCAGCGCCAAGTGTGCCCCTCGAACTCCTTCCACTGTTCGAACGGAAGATGTGTGAACGCGGCCTGGAAGTGCGATGGGCACGACGATTGCGGCGACGACTCGGACGAGATGGACTGTCCCGGCCAGTGCCGCTTCCACATGGTCTCCTCGGGCGACAAGGTGCAGTCGGTCAACTATCCTCAGCGCTACCAGCCGAACAGCGATTGCAAGTGGACCCTCGAGGGCCCACTGGACGCCGGAATGATGTTGCAATTCTACGAGTTCGACACTGAGAAACACTTCGACCAGGTGCAAGTGTTGGCCGGCGCCAGAACTGAGGATCGGGCCTTCACTTTGGCCACTCTGAGCGGCCAGCTCAACCTGACGGCGCGCCCATTTGTCACGGGATCCAATTTTCTCATCGTCAAGTTCAAATCGGACTCGCTGGTAGAAAAGCGCGGCTTTCGAGCCTCCTGGAAAACGGAACCAATCGAATGTGGCGGCGAACTGTAAGTACTGGCCAATTTTCTTCTCTTCAGGCCACTTTTTATCTCTCTCTCCAAAGAAGAACTCTTCTTTTTAGCTCCTTTTATCTCTCTCTCCAAACTCTCTTTTCCTTTTTATCTCCCCAAACTCTTCTTCTTTTCATCGCCTCATCTTATTATCATTCTCCTTTATTTGTTCCTTTCATTCTGCTTGTTTTTCGTCTCGCCTCTCGGCCTGCAGCTGCCATTTGTCTGAAGGAAAGAGCCCAGAAAGCTTTCCCTTTCTGCTCTCGTCTTTTTGCGTACGAAAAGCCCACCAGAAAAGCCCCAAAGCCGTGCATTATATGCTAATGTCTCGGCTGGATTAGCCCACTTTCCATTGTGTTATTGGCGGCTTTTTTCTCGGCTTTTTTGTCGCCAAGCCAAAGTAAACCGAACTGGAAGCAAACCGAATTGGAAAGCTCTTCCATTGGGCAGTCTCTCTGCCCTATGGAAGGAGAGACAGTCTGTCTTTATTTGCAACCTTTTCTCTCCTCGCGGGCCCTTGTCTCTCCCTCAAAGACGGTGATCCCTTTTGATGGCTCGCCTGATGCCCGTTTCAAGTGGCCCCAATTCGAGCTAGAGAAAAAGCTCCAATTTCCAATCTTTGTCCGCCGGCCGCAGTCTTGGCCCGCATTTGTGTGCATTTGTGTGCATTTGTGTGCATTGTTCCGAAATTGCTCAAATCTGCAAATCAGCAGATCCAAATCCAAACTTCATTTGGATCAAACTTTTGATCCCAATTCCAAATTTCGCGCCAAATCCCAAGCTGAAGCCCAAGCGCGCCAGTGCAACGAGCTCGAACTCAGCCAGGCCCATTCTTCATCCGAGACTGTCCTCGCTCGGCCCAACTTGTCCTGCTCGCTCGGCAGCCAAAAGGAAGCTCTAAGGAAGCCCAAAGAGAGTTCAGTCAACCCATTTGGCCGGCTTCTGCTCCTCGGCGAGCAAAAGCTGTCCCCGAAGAGTGTCTCTTGGTCGATTGGGCGTGCTCCTCGTGCAACGCGTCCAAGTTGGCCGCCAAGGAAAAAGCTGCGCCTTTGCCTCTGGCCTCGTGCTTCACCTTAGGCTGGGGACGTGCCTCGAAGAGGAAGAAGAAGAAGAAGTCACCATGAGGCAGGTTCAACAGATGAGCCAACCAATCATAAGCTTGCAATGATAAACAACTCGTTTCGTTGGCCCATTTCCCGCTCGCTCGTCGCATTGCACTGTTGCAAACTTGCGCCGGCAACAAAGTGGCCAAACGATGACGGGCGAGCACGAGGGGCGCCTTAATGAAGTGTCCGCCTCGCTTGCCCTAAGCTGAGGCTGAGTTACTACTAACAAGTGGCCGAAAGAGACTGGCTTTGCGTGGCGAGATTGCCGTCGCCACGCCAAAGACCAGCTGGAAGAGCCAGTCTCTAGCCAGTTTTTTAGACACTCTCCAGGCTACTCTCTTTTGGCTAATCTTGGAGATGCTCAACAATTAATAACATATTTTTGTTTGCCTATAATTTTTTACTTTATAATTCCAAGCGCGGCATTCCAAGCGAGACAAACTGTCTCAGAAGAGTTTTAAAAGAGGCCTGAGTTTTGTGTGCATTTTTTGCGCATTTTGTGTGCCCAAAATGAACGCTCAACTTGCATCACAATTTGCTCTCATGATCCAACAGTTTTGGCCAGCTTGTTGTTGTTTGAGCAATGGAGCTTGGTGGCTGGTGGCTTTGAGTTAGAAGCTGGAGAATGCAAGATGGAGGATGGAAAATGCTTCAAAAACGGCTCAAAAATGGCTGCAAAATGGGCGAATGAAAACACTTTTGGCATTGCGGTGAGCCCAAATCATGATCATATTTTGCCCTCTTCCTCCATTCAGCACCACCCCAGTTGCCAATTTTGCTCGCCAAGAGCCAAACTTGCAAGGAGCCAAACTTGCAAGCTGCAAGCCAAGCTAAAGGCAGGCAAAGCAAAGAGAAGAGAAGAGAGAGAAGAATAAATAAGAAAACAAGTTCCACATGCACACAAGATCGTGTGATATTGACCATAAAGCTTGCCTTGCTCTCATCCTGCTCCAAGTTTGGCTGCCCAAACGGCAGAGTTGCCTCCCTCTGGCTAGTCTGCAGCAGACCACAAGCGAGCTCCTGGCTGGCCGTGAAAAAGCCCGAAAAGCTTTGGCAAGCCCAAAGCTTTGCAAAGTGGAGAAACCGGAGGCTGAATTATGCGTATCTTGCAGCAAGCGAGGTGCAAGTTCGTCCAGTTTTTCCAGCTCTCGATTGAAATGCTCCGGGCGTTTGGCCCAACAACTGGCCCTTCTCGCCGGCCCTTGTTGCTTGTTTTAGCCTGCTAAGCTCGCCGCCCCAGGCCGGCCGCTTAGCTGGCGGCGCTTATCGAACGAGTTATGACAGCGGCCGTTTGCAATTGCATATATTGCGCGTCGCGTGGACTTCTTCTGCGTGGATCTCTGGCCGACGGCTGCTGCTTGTGTGTGGCTTCATTTCTTCACTTTGGCAAAGCTAAGGCCGAGGAGAAGAAATGCAGAGATGCACTAACTGTGGAGAGGCGCCCCAAAAGCGGACATGATGAGACGAAACGAGACGCATGAGGTGCCCTTTGCGCAGACTGGCCCAGCTCAGCTTGACGCTCAGATCGCCCACAGATGGCCAGCAAAAGATGGCCACCAAAAGGGAGCCAGCAGAAGGCAGCCAAAAGGCAGTGAAAAGCTTGCAAAAAGCAGCCAAAAGCAGCTCGCCAATAACAACAAGCGCCACCTCATTGGCCAAAGGTAATGCGCTTAATTTCCAGCCAGGCCAGTCTCCAGGTCGTCGCTCAGTGTCTCTGCACAACACAGTGTCTCGTTGGCCCACAACTAGCTGGCCGCAGATGAGCCGCCGCTGACCAGTGGCGCCGAGAAACAGAGCAGTGGACAGTTGTTTGTGGAGTTGTGTGCGAAACCTTTTTGCAAAGCGGCCACATTGCGCATTAAATTACATTGAGCACACGTCATGCAACACTCTTTGACAAGCCTCATCGGCCTCGCACACAGTCTTCGGGCCGCAGACTGTCTTCGGGAGGCACTTTTCTGGCCGCTCTTCTGGCTGCTCTTCCAGATTCCTCCGCAAACTCTTGCATGTTTCCACAAGCGACTTGTTAGTGCTGCCAGAGACTTGCTGCAGGAGACCAGTTTGTCACACTTTAGCTCTGCTTTGCTCGTTGGTCGCCGCAGACGAGCCGCGGCCAAGAACAAACAGGAGACAAACTATCCAAATGTGGACGCCATTTCAGCGGTTTGTTTTTCCTCCCGTTTTGTCCGCAACAAATTGCCAGACTCCACAAGAAGAGTGGCTCCAAAAGGTTCCAAAAGCGGCCCAAAATGCTTCAAAATTGGGCTCCAAAAGAGCGGCCCAAAAGGGGCGGCCGCAGACGAGCTCTGGCCGGCAACAAGTGTTTGCGGCTTTGCGCCAAAGAGCCGCCGAGAGACATTTTCCCAGCGCGCTTTCTTCCTCTTTGGCGTGAATTCCGCACGGCTGATCCTCCGGCCGCAGACTAGGATTGCTGCTCCTAGGCACAGTTGCCGAGTGGCCAAGAGAAGAGGCTAAACAGTTGGAGCGGAGATCCACATCTGCTCGCACAATTACTCGCCGGCTTCCTGTTCTTCGGGCGCATCTCGGCGAGCGAGCGGCGACACAACGACCAGTTGTGGTCCATTCGGGCGCTTCCGAGAGTCTGGGAGCGCCGATTTGGTGGTCCCGATCGGATTGATTTGGGGAAAACAAACAGAAACGGGCGAGCAAAGAAAATCAACAGTCCGAAACGGCAGCAAAAGTCGGCGGCAAGTCGCCCGTCAGCCAGTCCTAAGCTGCCGCTCGCACTGCACGCAGCCAGAATCCCACGCACAGTTTTCGGCCGCTCGCCGGCCCTAAGCACCGGCAGACTCGCATTGGCAGACTCGCACTCGCACTCCGACCCGAACACTGCGCGCCGCTCCAGCTCATTGGCCGCCTTTTACTTTCCTTTCATGATGGATCAGCTCGCCAAGCTCGCCGCCACCAAGCTCGAACTGGCAAGCTTGCCGCTCGCCGCTCGTCAGCCGCGCTCATTTGGCGCGAATGAGTTCACAGAGCGAGTGGAAAGCGAGGCAGAGCGGCGTGAATGGCGGCCCAATCAATTGGTCTATTTTCAATAGATCGATATCGAGACGCCAGAGCTCAGCTCGACAAAGGCCAACAAAGGCGCCGTCTAATTTGCAGTCCCTCTCGGGCAATCAACGGCCGCTAGTCCAGTTTCGACTCCCCTCGGGCCGCCGAGTGGGCGCCGAGCAGCTCGCCCGGCGGCCATATCTCGACCACCTGTCAGCAGGCGGCGGCAGCGCGAAGGCGCCGAGAGGAGCTCATTTCGATCATGTTTAATTGCCTCGAATTGGGTTCTAAAACAGGGCGGCGTGTGTGAAAAGGTTGGCCGCTCGGCGAGCTGAGGAGAGATAAAATGAAATCAAATGAAACCAAAGCCCCAAGGCCCGAAAAGTCGGCCACTCGGCCGAGGAGTGTCTATAACTCGGCGCTGCTGGCGAGCATTTGTGCATGTGGGGCAGAATGTGTGCATGTGGGGCGGCATTTGTGTGCACTTCTGCATTGGCGCCTCGCAGACGAGCCGCAGAGTGTTGCTGCCGCGGCGCTGCAGCAACGCATGCAAAAGTGTCACTCAAACTTGGCCCGAATTCTGCCGGAAAAACAGACCTTAGCTCTGGCGAGCCTCTTCGGCCGCCCAGATGGAACTCGGCCGCCCCAAACGGACGACACTCAATGACACGCCGCCAACGAGCGGCCTTTGTTTGCCCCCAACTGGCAGGCACACGCAACAGGCGACCGATCGCCGCCCGACAGCTAAGACAATGGACTCCAAACGGCCGATCGGAAAGCAGGAGTTTTGCCAGCTCCACTCGGCAAAACTCCTGGCAAGCTCGCTCTTGACCAGCTCGCTCTCGGCAAGCTCACTCTTGGCGAGCCCAACAGTCTTGCCAAGCTCGCAGCTGCCCCGCCGAGCTGGCAAGTGTTGCAAGTGTTGCAGAAATGGCCCTCGGGCCACGGGGGCGTGACGCCGATGTGGATTGATTTGGAATATGGCGAAAGCCTCAATTACGGGCCTTTGTTTGCGCTGAGCGTGCCGAGCTAGTCGAACGAGCAGAGCTAGTCGATAGCCAGAGAGTAGCCTTGGGAAGTGGCCTCCTTTCGGGGGTGGAAACAGCTCGCGGCGATTCGCTTCGAGCAAGCAAGTGTGTGTTGGAGTCCAAAGGGGAAACTTTTCCCTTTTATTATTGTGGCCATTCTTCTTCCCGGCGCGCTTTCCATCAAACGGGCGGCCTGCTTTCTCCTCCCCGCTTGGCTTTCCTCCTCGCCAAATGGGCGCCGAGCTCGCC
>Ga0268247_10000570_pt1 | contig 12155 bp, 13 predicted proteins | sample AgamicOrMae_FD_200245 | JGI IMG/M metagenome (GOLD analysis project Ga0268247, IMG submission 200245) | Agave microbial communities from Guanajuato, Mexico - Or.Ma.e (v2) (version 2) | ecosystem: Host-associated > Plants > Phyllosphere > Phylloplane/Leaf | place: Guanajuato, Mexico | collected... | reverse complement strand
TTGGACAGGTCAAAAGGCGACAAGCTAGAGCTTGTTATGTCGCGAGCAAATTGCGCCCTCGGGCCACAGACAGTCCCAACAAACGATAAACTGATGAAGATGAATCCAGTTTGGCCGCCCGCTTGGGGTTGCTCCATGCAGTTGGCCAGGAATTGGCAGAAGTCGGACTCTGGGGGGCCCTTTTGTGAGAAACCGCTCCATGCAAAGCAAAAGGATTGCAATTTAATAAGATTGGAGACTCTCTCAGTCGAGCATGAGTCACCACCAGGTGATGAAGTTGAATCCCTGGGAAGAGGCGGCAGAGGAGCCGCACGCGAAAAGGGTATCAGCCGCTGGGCGGCTGAGCGGGAGCGTCCAGAGCGGTGAGCGATCCATTGTTTTTGTACGCGATTTGCGCAAATTAGTGCGCGCAAAAATATTTGCAATGCCTACCCTTCCAGGTGGACAATTGGTGGGCCGTGATTCAGACTGTTGCCGTTTTATGGGCTGCTGACAAAAGCGACGCATCTTCGGCCTGCCTGCTAATGGACGGGACCAGGGTGGTGGCGACAAGCTTTTCCAATGGTCCGTTTGGAGAGCTGGGAGGCGAGCAGGCGGCGTGTCCTGTAGGAGTGTTCGTTTGTTGCTCTCCGTATTGGCAGATCTTGTCTGCAGCGCCTCTTGTGTGGGCTAGTGTGTAGCCGGGTTGAGGGAAAGGATCGCCAGTTCAGCCTGTGCCGTTCGGGTTCACTTCTGACTTAGGACTCATTCTGAGGGCGCGCCATTGGTGTGCGGCGGGCGAGCTAGCTGGCCCAGTGGTGTCCAAGTGGCCAACGATGTGCGCGAGCTTGTTCGCGGCGCTTGTTCACGGGCAAAGCAAAGGATGCAAAGAGGAGGAGCAGGAGGAGACTGTGTGTCTCGAGTGGCAACAGGAAAAAGGATTCATCTGCCTCTGCTCAGTGCTGGCCAATTTGGGATAGACAGACAGACAGACAGACAGACAGACATACGGCAAGCTAAGCCGCGAGGGAAACACTAATCCACTCGCTTCGTATGGCCCTCGTGTCTGGCCGCGCCTTTGCCTTAGACAAGCTCTGGCCGGACTGCCAATGAGCGCCATTGGCAGTCTTCCTCAACCACAATTCCACTTCCACTTCCACTTCCACTTCAACTTCCACTTCAACTCTCACTCTCACTTCCACTTAGACCGCAACTAAATCTCCATCTAGCTCCATCTGGCTCCGACGCTCGCCCGGCGTTCCAATTGGACAGTGTTGCTGCTTCCGGCAGTTGCCCGCGAACACACAGCCGGACGCAGAAATGGGCGGCCATTTGGGCAGACGATAAGGAACGTGTGGCAGCTTGTGGATGCTTGTGGATGCTTGTGGATGCTTGTGGATGCTTGCAACAAGTGGCTCGTTAATCGGGCTTCTCGTGTTTTCCGGCTTCAAGTTGGCGGCGAACTGGGAGGAACAGTTGGAACAGAAGAGCAGCAGCAAGGAGAGCTGCCTATTGGCGAGACAAGTTCGGACATGAACGCCTCCCAGCCCATCGGAAGGCTAAGGTAGGATAATGCTGAATCCAGCCCGATGGGTCAGGATGGAGACACGGCGCTGCTGATTATGCGCATCGAGCACGAGTGGCTGCAAGCGAAAGTGTCGCACACTGTGCAGTGCAATGCAGTCCAAATTGAACTGTCCAATGCAGTCCAATGCAATCAAATACAGTCTGCAATGCAGTGCAGCGCAGTTTGCGGGCCAATGTGCGCCGCCCAACGTGCGAGTGCGGCGCTTCTCGCAGACTTGAGGCGGCGCCGATTTGTTGTGAGACCAACTTGTGGAAGTGTGGCCACAAGTCGGCAAACAGGTGGCCTTTCGGGTGGCCAAAGGCGACTTGACCAGTGCAGCCCACCTGGAGGACAGTCTGCCCCGGTTCTCGGGGAGTCCAGTGGGCAAGTTGGCGCCTCGCCGAGCCAGCGCACGAGCGTCAAGATCATTACTGAAATTTCTCGCTCTCCAACAGAGAGAAGCTTGGCCGACTGGCAACTGTCTGTTAGTGCCGGTTTCCTTCCGTCTGTGCGCGTGTGTCTGTCCTCGAGGGGTCGCAACTAGAGCGGCAAAGAGTGGAACCAAAGGCGAGCAAAGTCGGCCGGCCGACTTCCGGTGTTCCGCAGCGGCCGGCAGAGAGTGTCTCCTCTTCGAGCTTGGCCGCCCTCCCATTGCCAAGCAGAGCACGCACAGAGCACCACGAGGGGCGAGCAAAGTTGCAGGGTCGCCCTTCTTCTGGTTGATTAATTAGCCGGCCAACTTGGTGGCAAAGATGCGACCAAGTTGGCCGATCAGTGGAGCTCGAGTGAGCGGCGCGAACAAAGCGAGCCTGCAGGATGTGTGTGTGTGCAAAATGGAGAGCAGTAGACGGGTGAAAGGACGAAAAAACGATCGCTTGAAGGGGGCGACTGGAAAGGGCCGAGCTTGTGTGCGGGGTGCATAAGTGAGGGCGCGCGCGGTGAGGACAAGTGTTTGCATTGCGAGCACACACACACTCGCGATCCAAACACATCGGACACTCTCTGTGTGCGGGGTGACAATAAAATCAAATGAAAGATGGAGCAAATAAAAGCTCGCTCACCGTTCAGCAGTGTGAATCGCTCAGTTGGAGCGCCAAAGAGAGCAAGTGAACACTCGAGACGCGAACACTTGGGCCACTCAAACGGAAATTACCGGAAGGCAAGCTCGAAGCTGGAAGCAAGCAACAAGCCGAACAATATGCAACACCTCAACAAGATGATACACACAAACAGCTCACACCACAAGCTCAACTTAAAAGCTCCCCAAACACACAAGCCCAACCTCATGGCACCCAAACTGCTCCTCAACTTGCTGCTGGCCACCTGCGCCCTCCTGGCCCACTTCCGGCCCGCCCACTGCCACACCATTGGGGGCCAGTTTGTGGGCGCGCCGCCGGGCAGGAACCAGGAGCAGCTGCTGCTCTTCCGGCTGCCCGAGTCGATCTCCTCGCAACTGTTCGCTGGCCCGCAGCAGCAGCAGCAGCATCAGGTGGGCGCCCACCAGCACCGGAAGTTGGCGCGCGCCGCCCCCAGCGAGCCGCACACTGTCTCGCTGGTCCCGCTCGGCCCCTCGCCCCACGAACAACTGGCCCAGCAGCAACAGCAACTCCACCAACATCAACCTCTCGCCCACCACCACCAAGCTCGCGGGCCACTTCCGGCCCACGAGACACTCACTCTGCTGCATCCGGCCGGCCCATCCGGCCACCAGCTGATCAGTCTGACGGCCGAGCAGGCGGCCCAGCTCCTCCTCGCCCAACCGCAGCCTCTCCACCTTAGCCCAGCCCCCGCAGCGCCCGCCCCCCTCGAGCTCCAGCAACCAGTGCTCCTCCAGCCACTTCCGGTTCACGCTCCGGCAAGCCCGCTGTTGCTTGAGGCTAATCTGCACCACCCGCAGCAACAGGCGCTTGGCCAAGCGCCGCTCCAGCCAGCTCTGTGGCGCGACACTGCCGAGGCCCAACTGGCGCCACTTCCGGCCCAGCCGCTGCCTCCTCCTGCACCCGTCGGAAGTGGCCCCTTTCTGCAACCTCTGCCTCTAGCTCAGCCTCAGCCTCAGCCTCTGCCTCAGCCTCTGCAGCCTGTGCTTCTGCCGCAAGCTCAGCTGCAGCTGGCCCTCCACCAGCCGGCGCACAACCAGTCGAGCCAGCTGGTGAGCAGCGCCGCCTCCGAGCTGAGCGCCCTGCTCGCCAAACTGTCCACCAGTTCGCCCGAGCTTCTCCACCGCCTTCGCGCTCTCCTCAGACGAGCGGCCAGCAACAGTCCCGCGCCACTGCAGCACCCCGAGAGCCCAGCCAAGGGCGACCACGTGCTCAGTGTCTCGCCAACCTACGAGCAAAATAACAACAACAGTCTCGCCTGGGCCCGTCTCAACGGCCTAAACAGTCTCACTGAGCTCTCTCCCCTAAGCGCGCCCACGAACCAGAGCCGCGCCCAAGCGGAAGCGGCCAGCGCGGCGGAAGTGGCGGCGGCCAACGCGGCCGAGCAGCAGCAGCAGGTGGCCCAGCAGTCGAGCTTGCAGCAGGAGGGCGGCGCCTCAGCGCACACAGTCTCGGCTGGCTCCACCGGGAACATGCTGAACACCTTTTTGAACAGCCAAAATGTGAGCTCGCACGAGGAGATCAAAGTGCCCCTGATTGTGATTGCAATGCCGCGCATTTTGTCGCTGAAACGGAACCAGATTGGCTCCGGTTCGGCCGAGCAGGCGGCCAACGCGAGTCTGCCCAGCTCGCTAAGCTCGGCCTTCGCCCAACGGTTGCTGGCCGGCCGCCACTTGTCCGCCGCCAACGCCAACCAGCTGCAGAACTCGCTGGGCGCCGCCGGGGCCAACGTGGAGCAGCTCGCCGGCCTGCAGACAGACTCTGGCAACAACAGCAACAATGCAACGGCCGCACACAACTACAACCAAGGCCAAGCCGGCAACAACAACAACAGCAGCGCCACTTCCGCCATTGGAGACGCCCTCAGCTCGCTGCTGGCCCGCGCGCACCAACAGCACAACCAGGCCGCCCAAGGGCCCAGCTCCAATTCCCAGCACACGATGGCGCCGTACGCGCGCCAGTTCGCCGCCCACCAACAGTCCTCGCCCATCGAGCAGCTCTACTCGTCGGGCGGAAGTGGTGGCCTCGCGCGCCACCACTCGAGCAACGCCACTTCCGGCCTCGCTCCAGTCGCCCTAAGCTCTGCACAGCCACAGCCACAGCCACAGTTGCAGTTGCAGTTGCAGTTGCAGCCTCAGTCTCAGCCGCAACTGCTGCACCTGCTCAGTCCCCAGCTGGCCAACCTAAGCGCCGGGCCGCACGAACAACTGCTGGCCGGCCTGAGCACAGCCCAGACGCGTCCGGCCGGCCTGGCCGAGCAGCTAATCCAGCAGCGAATCCACGAGCAACAACAACAACAACAACTGCTCGACCTCCAACAACAACAACCTCAGCAGCTGCTCCTCCTCAGCCCAATTGGAGCCCAGCGGCGCCAGTTGGACCCAAGCAGCAACAGCGACGCCCTCCAGCTGGCCGGAAACCAGGGCGAGAGGGGCGCCAACGAGCTGGGCGAGAAGCTGGCCCTCTTTGGCCAACAGATCAACCGCCTAAGACCGTTTCTCCTCCAACAGCAACAGCAGCAGTTGCAGAAACAGCAACAGCAGCAACAAATGCTCCAGCAACTGCAGGCGGCCGGCAACAGTCTGCGGCAAGACCCCAGCCAGCAGGCCGGAAACAACTCCACCGATTTGCAGCTCGAAGCCAGCGAGTCGCACGCGACCAGCAGCAGCAGCTCCTCTTCCTCAGCTCAGCCGCAAGCAAAGTCGCCCAAAATGTTCCTCATGCTTCTCTGAGAATTTTCTCTTTATTATTTTGCCCTTTTTCATGTAAATTATTATCCAAAATAAACGCCCCCAATTGAAATCTGGCTCATCAATGGCCAGACACAAATACAGATAATTTAACAGAAAATTGATCACGAAAGCGGACGGAAATTGTTTTCGGCAAAGATTTTTCGGAAAACTGTTTCGTTCAGAGGATTACGTCGAGAAAGATGCGTTTTTTGGGAAATTTGTATTCCATCCAAAATTTCATCTCAAATTCTTTTCGGTTAATCATCGAAAATACTCACACGACGCATGTCTCTAGAAGTGCACCTCTAGAAGTGTGGTAGTGTCAAAGTTTAGCAAAATTCAACGAAATTTGGCAAGAATCTTGACTTCAATCTTGATCTTCGTCCAGACGATCTCTGCTAGCTTATGATTGTTGAGACACTCCTCCGGAAGACTGTCTGCCCGAGTTAGCACAAAATTGTCGATTTTTATGCACTTTTTTGCAGCAAAAAATCGAGATCAACTTTCGGGCCGGCCGCAAGTTCGTCTCGAAGAATCAGACACGGAAATCAGAGACGAAAATCAGATTCGAGGGAGCCAAAATGAGACCGTCTTTTGAAACTAATTCCGCTTCTGCGACTGCGCACCAAACGCAAAGCTTGATGCGCGCGTATAGGAACTTTGCAGCATCCAGTCTGCACAGTCGACCTTGTCTCGGGCGACATTGGCGTCTGGCCAAATGTGCGCCTCATTCAGACGGCCAGTCTGCACCAGTTGAGACTGTTTGAGGTGTTTTTTGTTTTTCTCTATTGTTGTTTGTTGTTTGTTGTTGTTGTTATTGCTGTTGTTGTTTGCTTGTTTGCTTAGACGAAGACGGAAAATATTGTTGCTCCTTCAAGGCCAACAGGCGGCAAGATCTCATCAAATTGATCGGCTCAGAGCACGTCCGGAGCTAGTCTGTTCAAGTGTGAGAAGAAGCCAGAGGCAAAGAGGCCAGCCCAAAGGCGAGAAGCCACTTAGGAGCGCACACAATGAGTTCAGAAAGATACAATGGTAAGTGAGGAGATAAGATCCAGCAAGAGCACGGCCATCTTTGCATCCTTTTCATGATCTGCGGCAAAGAAAATTGTAATTTTCGAGAGAATTTTGTCAAAATATTCCGAAAATTCTCTCAAGATTATCTTCCTACGACAAGCAACGCAAGACAGTCTCTATCTACAATAATGTCTACAAATATCTAATCGGGAACAATCTCGAGCTTTACAGTTCATATTCACTTGCACAATCAATTTGGCGTACAATCAATTCTAACCTGAACTCTTAAACTTCAAATCTCAATGAAAATCACACAAAAAAAATGGCAAAAAAATGGAAAAAACTCAAGATCTGCTTCCGTTCAAGGTGGGCGATGAGGCGAACGAGCGGACGAGAAAGTTCCTGCTGGAGGTGATCGAAGTGTGTCTGGATTACGTGGAAAAGGAGAACAAACGGAGCGAAAAGGTGATCGACTTCCGGCAACCAGAGGAGATGCTTAGGATGTTCGACTTTTCCATCCCAAACGCGCCCACCGATTTGGCTCAGCTGGTGGAGGATTGCAGACAGACGTTGGGACATCAAGTCAAAACAGGTGAGTAGTGGAAGACTAGGATTGGCGCTTGGTGATTTTGAGTGGAGAAAGCGAGAGAGAGAGAGTTCTCGTTGGACTTTGCTTGGCTGAGAGTTGCTCATTAGTTTGGGCTGGAGACTGTGTGTGGAGATTTGCAGTGCCAGATTTGCGGGCCACATTTGGGCGCCACTTTGGGGCCACATTTTTGTCGCCCAGCCGGCAATTTGTTCTGTCAGTTTGGAGTTGGCAGCCAGCGAGCGAGAGAAGAAGGAGAGAAATTGAAATATTGCCATTGCTCTGCGCGCGCGGCCCAACAAACTTGGGCAGCTTAGGAGCGAGAGGCGAACACAAGAGCACAAGAAGCGAGCCCTTTTCCTGTGCACAAAAGGAGTGCAATTGGCCAGCTTGGGCCCAATTGGCGCGCCACCTAAGGGCCTTCCCACTGGCGGCCCTTAGGTCTGCGTAACGAGCAAACTAACGACTGGCACCGGCGCGTCCAGCTCGGCCAGAAGTGGAGCTTGGCTTGGACGGAGACTGGGCGGCCATTGGGGCGCGCGCAGTGGGGCGGAAGTGGGTGGAAGTCGGCCGAGTGGAGAGCGAGAGGATGAGGCGAGATAAGGCGGGCGGGCGGGCGAGCGAGCGGGTGGCCAGAAGGAGGAGGGGCTAGACCTAAGGGTTGGCTGCAATCGGATCTGTGGGATCAGATTGCAGCAGGGGGGCAGTGTGGGCGAGCGGCGGCGGCAAATCAAGAGTCAAACTGGCGCACGCAGAGGCGCAGCTTTCGCTTCATTTGCGCCACTTCCTCTCGAGGGGCGGCCCACTTTTTTGCTCGGCCGCCCCTCGGCCAGTTTTTTCCCCGCCGGCCACACAGTCCAAGTCAAACAAGTGGGCGGCGCCGAGCGGGCCAGAGAAGGCGCCTTCTGGCGCCCACTTGCGCCACTGGCAACTGGGGGCAACTGGCGGCAGTTCGAGCGGCCGGCCGGCTGCTTGTCGGCGGCCGAGGAGCCAGCGAGCGAGGCTGAAAAACAGGCAGCCGAGCGGTGTGTGTGAGTGTCTGTGTGTCGCGCCAGCTCACAAGATGGATTAAGGGCCCTTTGTGTGAGCAAGAGAGAGGCGCAGTTGGGCTGCTCCAATTGCTGCACTGCAAGCGGACGGCTGCAACACTATGCACGCTGCACACTGTATGCCGCAGACTGTATGCCGCAGACTGTGTATCGCACACAGCAGACTGCAGACTGCAGACTGTAACTGCACAATGCACAATGCACAATCCACCATGCACAATGCAACATTTGAGGCCCGTGAGCAGTGGCGCGAACCAAATTCAATCAATTAGTCTCAATTCTTCTCGCTCTGGAATGCTCGCCCGAAGAGCGTCACTCATATTTGGGCCACACATCGCGGGCGAGCTTGGGCGGCCGCTCGCCCGAAATGGCTGGCACGCGGCCCAATTACACGCAGTCTGGCGCCACACAATCAGGGCGAAAAATGGGGAGCAAAAATACAGACTAGCAAAGGCAGCCCAGAGAGTTATGAGAAGGCGCCTTCAATTGAATGGCGGCGCCACAATTGGACACAATTGAATTCCGACAAGCATTCGAGCAGTGGGCCAAGACGCGCCGAGCTAGAAGGCAGCCAGCTTGAAGGCAGCTTGAAGTTGGCACGTAGCCAGACAAACAAAGTGACAGGCAAAAGTTGCTGCCAAACATTGTGCCACATAATTGCTCCGACAGATTTGGGCCCCATTCAATTGAATCCAACTTCCAAGCTGGAAGTGGAGGCTGCACTGGTTGGTGCTTGCGAGCGGCACACTCTGCACACTTCTGCTCTGGCTGGCTAGAAGAGCGCGCCACCAAGAGGAGGCGGCGGAAGGGCGGCCTCAGTTTGGCAAAATGGGCCCAGTTGCAGTGGTTGGGCGCAGTGGTGGGTAAGAGTGCGTGAAATTCGAGTTGCGTCTGGTGGCACTTTTTGAGCAGTGTTGTGTGTGTGTGTCTGAAAGCTGGCGCCTGTACACTCTCAGTGGGCACTCTGCACTGTGCACTGTTGGCTCCAGAGGCAGTCTCTGCAGAGAGTGCACACTGCAGACTGCAGTGTCTCCAATGGGCGTCCAATCGGGTGCAGTTTGTGTGCGCACTTTTGCCATGCGCCATGTGCTGCCCTGTGCTCTTTTCCATGCAAACTGGCCTCTGAAATGCTGAAATGCTGCCAACTGTGCGCCAGACTTTCTCGCCATTACCCCCAAAGCTACTTATCCCTCGCCCAAACGGATGGCGCTCCTCAAATTACTCCTCCCGCCATTATTCCTCCCCCTCGGCCCCCATTCAAGCGGCCGCCGATCGCCCAATTGGCCCGGCGGACTGTCCTCGAGCAGCCCGAGCAGCCCAAGCAGGCCGAGCAGGTGTCTGGCCTGGTGCAGCGGCCAACTAGGCCAACTGGGAGCCCAATTTCAGCGACAAACTCGCCCAGTTGGCACGCATAACTGTCTGGGGCTGTCGGCGACTGTTCGGCCTCCCCAAATTGATACAAATGTTTCAAATTATTTGCCGCCGCGGGAGCAAAACCGCAGCCTCTGAGAGTGTCAGTGGCGCGCGCCAGAGGCTTGTCTGTGGGCCAGCAGAGAGTTGTGTTGCGTGGGGAAAGATCTGAGGGCGACAAACTCCCCTGAGATCTGCTTGATCTCTGTCGGCGGCCCCACTTCAGCAGCCCACTTCTGCGGCGGCCACTTCTTCTCTCTTCCAAGTGGCCACTCGAGCGCCGCCAATGACGGTCGCCCGGGAACAGCCCCGCTCACTGTCAGTGGCACAGCACTGCAAGCAAACTCCAAGCAAACTCCAAGCGGCCCACCTAAGGGCGTCCCAGCCGCCCGGAAGGAAGACTCAGCCGCCCATTCTTGGCCCAGTTCGATGGGCGACAAAAAAGACGTCTCTCCTTTGGGCCTGGCCCAGTTGCGGCCGCCACTTCCGTTTGGGCGCAGTTTCCCGGCCGATCGAGTGGCCGCCGAATTGAGATGAGCGTCCTCCTTTGGCGACGCTTTGTTATGGGATCGCAGTCTGCGTATGGGGCGCACGCGGCCCGCAGACTGTGATTGGGCCCAAGTTTCCCAAGTGGAGCTCAGAGGAAGGCCAAAAAGTGGGCGGGCAAGATTGTTTGCCTGGCCGCTGGGCTCCAGTGGCGCGCAATCAATTTGCTCGACTTGCGGCCGGCCCTTAGCTGCGGGCCTTCTCGCCGCCGCTTCTCCTCCGCCACTTCTTCCTCTTCTTCTAGGCCGCCAAACCGCAGCCGCGCGCTCTTCCGCTCGGCACCTCAGCCACACACTAGCTCGCCGCACACCAGCTCGCAACTCAGTCTAGCCCCGCAACTATAGGCGCGCGCCTCGCCAGCCACCAGCCCCGAGCTCCGGCGGCGGCCCTATAAGGCCGGCGGGGGCGGAGGACCCGCTTATAGGCGGCCTGGGCTGAGCTAAGCGTGGGTAAAATAAGATAGTCTAGCTGGGCGCCCAGCTCGGGCCGGAAGGGGCGCAGTGGGGCTGGCCGGCGAGGATTGTGTGTGTGGCCGGCGGGGACGGAAGCGGAAATAATGGTGGCCGGTGGGCGGCCAATTGGTGCGCAGTTGGTGCAGTGGTTCGGCCCGCTGCTGGCACTGCAGACTGTGTGCGGCGGCTGAGCGGCCGTACACAGTTTCTGTGCGCCGCCGAATGGCATTCTTGGCCATTGGGCGAGCGCCGAGCGAGCAATTTCACGCGCAACTAAACAACACATTCAAGCAACACGAACAGAAACAGCAGCCACTTTCTCGCCTCGGCCAAATGGGCGCCCGCTCGGCTCGCTAGTCGCGAGTTAAAAGTCCAAAAGTCAAATTGAATCAGGGGAACAGTTGATCAAAGGGGCGCCCGTTTGCGAGCGGCCTTGTGTGTGTGGGGCACCACACACGAGAAGCGCCCGGGGGAAAAGGAAAAGATCGCATGGGGGCGCACCATATCGGGCAAATGAATCTGGGCCCCACGGCGGAAGTGTCCGCGTGCCATGTTCAGGCGCCGCTTCCTCTCCAGTTTCAGTTTCAGTCTCAGTTTCACTCTGGCTGCTCTCTGGTTGCGCTGTTGGTGGGCTGGCTGCGTGCCGGCAATGCGCAATGGGCCCGCACGGAGCGATATGGAAAATATGGTCAAAAGGGCGGCTAGACGGCGGCGCCGCTTGGGGCTGGCCAGCAGCACGTGCGGCCCACACTCTTCAGGCCACTTGGGCGCGCGCCACACTCTCTCGCACGGCAGACTCCTTCTGGCTGAGTTGCGCGCACTGAACGCGGCGGCCCGCCCAGTGCGCACACTAAGGCCAACCGATACGCGTCATCGTCAGCTGGCGCGCGCACCCTAAGCGCTGCCAGCCGTCTGCTGCTCGTGTGCTCGTGTGCGCCAATTTGTAATCTTGGCCCCTCATCTTGGGCCCCCTCTTGCTGCTGGTGCAAACTTGCGCCTTTTGACTCGCCGGCCCTAATCTATGATTGATTATTCCAGCGCCAGCCGGCCGCCATCAGCCAACAAAGGCGCACCTCAGCAGTGAGCTAAACTCTCTTTTGGGCTCTCTTTTTCCACTCGCCTTTTTTTCCACCCTGATGATTGGCCGCCACTTTCCGAGACAATGGACGAGCCACACCAAAGGATTCAACTGAATCTCGCCTAAGAGAATCATCAAACAATGACACTAACAGGCAGCCCAATTTCTGCACCACAAACAAACAAACAAACAAATGCTGGCCTCTTGGCTGGAACACCAAAAGGCCATCCGCACTTCTTCAACCAATTGAGCAACGGGCTGGACGTTGTCTCGTTGGCCGGCGAGTGGCTAACTGCGGCCGCAAACACCAACATGTTCACCTACGAAATTGCGCCCGTTTTCATCCTGATGGAACATTTTGTGCTCGAAAAGATGCGCCAAATCATCGGCTTCACCGATGGCGATTCCATTCTCGCGCCCGGCGGGGCAATCTCAAATCTCTACTCGCTCATTGTGGCCAGACACAAGATGTTCCCCGAGTACAAGAACAAGGGAATGCGAGCGCTGCCAAAACAACTGGTCCTGTTCACTTCGGAGCACGTAAGTAGCTTGTGTCTCCTGGCTGAAATCGTCCTCCCTCGTCAAATATAACTGTCCCACTTTTGCCCCTCTGTGCCATAGAAAAGCGCGCAGAAAGAGGCAAAA
>Ga0268247_10000569_pt1 | contig 12162 bp, 15 predicted proteins | sample AgamicOrMae_FD_200245 | JGI IMG/M metagenome (GOLD analysis project Ga0268247, IMG submission 200245) | Agave microbial communities from Guanajuato, Mexico - Or.Ma.e (v2) (version 2) | ecosystem: Host-associated > Plants > Phyllosphere > Phylloplane/Leaf | place: Guanajuato, Mexico | collected... | reverse complement strand
CTTGCAGCTTGCGTGCGGCCTTCTTTGTGTACCTCGGCCGTGAGCTGAGGAGAGAGACAGAGAGGCATCCTTAGCTTTGGGCGGTCTCTGTTGGGCGCAAAATGGGCCGCCGGTGGCCAGTTTAGATGCAGCCAGCCAGCGGGGCCGCCGCCACCAGAGTCAGGGTGTGGCCAGGAAGCGGAAAGAGGGCCAGTGGTGAGCTTGAGGCGAGAGGAAGGTTGGCGCGAGCTTGACGCTCAGAGAGCTTGAGGAGTCTTCTGGGGAGGAGGAGAAAGTCTTGTGGAGAGGAGAAAGTGAGCGACAGGATAGTGAGCGCAAAGGGGCCAGTGGGGAGGACAAAAGAGGCTCCATTTGGGCCCGAGAGGGAAAACAACCTGGACTGTATTGGGCCCCAGGCGCAAATTGAGCGGCCGCAGACGAGCTTGGGCGGCGCTCGCAGCTGAGCTTGGCGGCCGAAGACTAGGAAGCGGCAAGGAGGAAGCAGGAAATAGGAAATAGGAAATAAGAATTAGGGATAAGAAGCGGGGCAGAAAAAGAGGTTCACAGGAAGAGATGGAGAGCTCGGCGTGTTATGTGGAAGCGTTGGCCAACATTGGGCTGCGGGTGGCCAACGTGGAACAGTTTTTGGCCATCGCCTGCTCGCTGGCCGAGGACAATCCGAGCATCTGCGAGCGCGTCCGCCAAGCCGCCCAGGCCGCCCACTCGGCCTGCCTGCTGATCGACCACCTGCGCTGCCTCTTCGCCCACCAGGAGGCCGCCTGGCAACAGGCGAGCGCCGGAAGGGCCCATCTGGCGAGCGGAACGAGCTTGCTGGGGGAGCAGCAAGCTAGGGAGCAGCAAGCTAGGGAGCAGCAAGCTAGGGAGCAGCAAGCTAGAGAGCAGCAGCGCCAGCAAGCGGGCGTCCTAGGGCAGCACGAGCACAACCTGAGCCTGTTCTCCTACTCGAACATGCGCGCCCTGCAGCGCGCCGCCCGGAGTCTGGTTGCAAATTTGGCCAAAATCGTCTACTTAACAGACACAGTGGTGCTCCAGGGGGCACCTCCAACTTCCGCCCGCAAGCCAAGCGAGCGCGCCCCAAGCCCCAACGGCGCCCAACCGGCGCACGCCCAATTGCGCTCCGCCCAACTCCAGGTAAGCCGATTAGTCTGTCGCCCTGGCGAGGCGTCCAATTTGGCGCCCCCATTCATTGAAGGGGGAGGCCAAATTGGACTCGCTGGCGCCTGATTCCTCCTGATTTTTCTCTCCAATTCCCCTCCTTTCCACTGTCCTCTGCTGCCTCCTTTCAGCCGCCTCTCGTCGAGCTGCTCCCTCGAAAGGCCGCACCTAGTCCCCAGACTTGCAGCCACCTCGCGCCAGACGAGCTCGCCGGACCGAAGTCTAACCATTCACTTGGGCCGGAAAGAGGCCGGCGAGTGTTTCTCGCTTTTGAGCTTTCGCTGGAAATTAGTTGGCCCCTCCTAAGGTGCCGCCAAGCTCGCCAACTGGCACCTCCAAGTTCGAAGCTCGCTACAGTCTCGGGCCCAAGTCGCAAATCCGCCTCGCCCGCAGACAAGCAGCCGCCATTGAGCGGCCGTCGAGGCGCCGCCGAGGCCCCTTTGCATCCCGCGGCTTAGGGCCAGCCGGGCGCACCGTCGCACAGCCGCGGCCCATCGGCAACGGAAATGCAAATGGCGGCCCGTTTGGCGCCGTGAAGGCGCGCGCATCGCAGCTCGAGAGCGGCGCCCAGAATGAGGGGCGCAAAATCGGGCCCGGCTTTGCTGGAAATTCATTATCGAGCGGGCCAAATAGGCGGCGCTGGGCCGGCTTTGGCGCGCGGCTTGCCAGAGACTAGGGCCAGCCAGTGGCTGGCCCTAGTCTCTGGCGGCGTGCACAGGCTGCTCAGTGGCAAGCGTCTGCGAGCAAAGAGCCGAGAAAGGCGCGCTTGTGGCGCCCTTGTGTCGCGCTCGGCAGACTGGGGCCCGCTGGCGAGCCGGCAGCTTAGGGCCGGAATGCGGGCGAAACTTTCGAGAAGCCAAACAAGAACAAGCACCACAAGGCGCCCGGCGAGCCCGCACTCAAAGCCGCACTCACGCTCACACTCAAACTCAAACTCAAACTCAGACCCAAACCACAGGCCCAGGGGCCAAAAAACCCGCCGGAAGGGCGCCCGGCGCTGCTCGCGTGTCTCGCCTGGCCCAATGTCGCCCAGGGCCGCCGCGAGCGCGACAGCCGGCGGGCTCGGTGGCTTGGGGCTGGCTAGCTCGGTGGCTTGGGGCTGGTTGGCTAGCTCGCTCGCCTGATTGAGCGCCGGCGTGTACTTGCGGCCCGGCTGGAGTGGGCCGGCCGCAGCTCGGCGGCGGCGAGCGCCCACAGGCGCCCCGAGCTTGCCGGCCGCGCACGTAGTCTCTGTACGTGCCGGGCCGGCGTCGAATCATTTTTCTTCCGGCCGCGGCGAGCTGGCCGCGGCCAGCGAGATGGGTATCTGGGCCCGGCGAGCCGGCGGAGGTTGGGCATGCGGGCCGCTCGGTGCCACTTGGTGCAGGATCGCAATCGGAATCGAGCTCGGCGGCGGCGGCGCGTGTGCATGGCCATCGCGGCCGAGCTGGGCGGCTGGCTGGCTGGCTGGCGGCGCGGACATGCAACGGCAAGCGAAATGAGCTCGCGAATTGCAAGTAAGTAGGTCAGAGGGTGCCTCTGGCCCGCCGGCTCGCCACTTGGCCGGCCGCCCAAGAGCAGCAGAGCGGCAGTGCAGCGCTGCTGCAGCAGTGCTCTGCTCGGGCACTTGTGCGGCGCGCCAATGCACAAATGCAGCCACGCAGCAATGCAGCAGTGCAGCCACGCACAAGTGCAACCCACAAGTGCAACGCACAACTGCCACTCACGCGCCACACTCGCGCTCACGACCACTTGGGCCGCCCGCTCTCAAGGCAACAAACACACTCCCCGCCGAGCGCCAACCTCAAGCTCCTTCTCGCCAACTTGGCCCCTCTCGACTCGCCAACTTGGCGCGCACTTCTCTCTTTGGCACAGGCCCGCGCAACCCGCAAACAAGCGTCCTCTCCGTAGGGGCCCACTTTCCACCTTTGCGCTCCTCGCGGGCGCCCACCTTGAATCTGCGCCCGATACAAGTTGACTTGTCTCCTTCATTAACTGGCCCGGGTCAAGCCGGCCCCAGTTGCTCGCCGGCCGCCCGACCGCAGCGACACGGCTTGACAAAGTGTTCGGGCCGCCCGATGGGAGCAGAGCCAACGCCAGACGACAAACAGCCAGATGCAATATTGTGTTTTTCCCTCTCGACTGGCAACTGGCAGGGGGGCCCAAAGTGGCGAGACTGGCGCCCAGTTGTGTGTGGTGCTTGTGGGCCTGGCTCGTGAGTGTGCTCGGAGCAAAGTTTTGCCGTCAGGCGAGGCGAGCGCCAAGAGTGAGTGTCAGTTGGTGTGTGGAAAAAAGTGTGTTTATGCTTGGGGCTTTGCTCTTTGCGGCATTTGCAGGCGCCGCGCACTGCACTGTGCACTGTGTGCTCTGTGGACTGTGTTCCGCAGACTGCAGTCGGCGCGCAATGCTTTCTACGCGCTGAGCAATGCGTGCTCTGTGCACACGAGCCGCCAGTCGCGACGAGTCGGTGAAACAACAAACGCAAAGCAAATGCAATTGGCGCACTCCGCCCCAGAGATGAAAATAGATAGAGGCCCCAAACTCGAGCGACTCAACTGGAAAGATGCGCGCCTCTGCAATCTGTTTATGCTAATAGAAAGCGAGCTCCAACTTGGGCCACTTGGCAGCCTCTCTCTGTGGCAAGCCAGTCTGGTTGCAGGGCCGCCCGGCGAGTCCTTAGGGCGGCCGGTCCTAAGGAGCCAGAGCAGTCCAAGAAACCGCCTAGCTCGCCCGATTGTTCCAGAGGCAATCATTGGGTTGCTCGTTGTCGATGTTGCCCGGCCATTGCAAACAAATTGGCTCCCCTCCTCTGCAGACTGTCTATTGTGAGCGCATTTTTCTCCCTCCCTCTTTTCTCCAAAATGGAGGCCCGACAAAAATGGCCAAGATTTATGTTCCGGCCGCCAATCCTTAGGGCTGGCAGCCCTTGGGCCAAGCCTTAGCTGCAAGCAACTCGCCGGCCCCAAATGAGAGCCCCAAATTTCTCCACTTCTTTGGCCAACTTTTTCCCCTTTCGCCCAACTAGCTCGCTCGCTCGCAGTTCCACACTGAGGCCGCTCTGCTCTGGCCCCAAAGACCGAAGACTAGCCCTCGTCGAGTCTCCCAGACTGTTGGGTGGCGAGCTAGAGACTGGCTTGGCTAGCGAGCAGCCAGAGTCTCTGGGCGGCTTCTGCTCGGCCGCCAATTGGGCCCACTGGCGCCCAAGTGCCGGCAGCTTATTCAACGATATTGCACATGCACAAAGACTCTCCTGAGGGGAGGCGCAAGAATTCCAATAAATCACCCCATCGAGCGCGAGCCGGCCGGCGCTTATCTGGGGCCGTGGCGAGGCGGCTCGCCAGTCTCTAGGTGCTAGGCGCTCGCTTGGCGGCGCGTTGCTCGTGTGCTTGCGAGCACTCAGCGCGCGCGCCGCCAGGTCAGCGTGCAAATGCGCGCAGAGTGGCCGCCTGCACACTGCAGTCCAATGCACAGCGCGCAATGCACACTGCAGACTGTGTGCCGCACTGCACGAGCCGCCGTGGACAGTCTATGGGGCGCCCCATGGACTATATACAGTCCATGGAGCTTGGTCGCCCGCTCGGCTAGTTCCAAGACCGGTGGGCAAACAAAGAGCACCACCTCGGCCCACGTAGATTGGGGCCCTCGCGCGGGCGCTTATTATTTGCCTGGCCGCCCCGGAGGCTCGCGGGCGCCCCAAGTGGAGTGGGCGAGCAAATAATTGCATTTAAATGGCTGCAGGTGAGTGGGCCCAGTTTGCAGCTGGCCAGCTTGCCGCCCGTGCTTCTGGGACTGGCTCTGCTTCTGGCCGGCTCTCATGCGTGGCTCTCTGCTTCCAAATTGGAGCGCCGGGCGGGCTAAAAAAGGCCCAGCGAGCGCGCAAACGGAGGCGCCCCCGCGGCTTAGGCTGGGCCCAGTGGCGCCCTTTGCCACAATTGATCGATTCGAGAGCACGCACGGCCGTCTTCTTGAAAAGTGGCCCCCTTTGAGCCTAGAACTCGGCCGCCAAGACGGACCTGAGCTGGGCGAGACGCGCGCCGAGCTCAGGTCTCTGCGGGCTCGCCAATCGCATAATTGGCCGCCGAGCTTGGCAAATGGTTGCTGTGCACGCGAGCTTCCCGCACTTGCTGCATTTGCTGCACTTTCTCGGCCCCAAAGTGGCCGCTTTTCTCGCAGTTGGCCGGCAAAAAGTTCCACTCAGTTTCAGGCAACTCCGCAAAGCTCGCCTCAAGATATCCTTTGGCTTTATCATTTTTCTCGCGCGCATTTCCCCCTTCTGGCAACCTTCTCGCTTGTCGCCCAACTTCGCGCGAACCGGAAAGAAGCCTGCAGAGAGGCCCCAAGCTAAGCTCAAGTCGCCACCTAAGGCAACTGAAAACCTTGGCGCTGAAACAGTGGATTTTAATCACACGAACGTGCCCGCCGGCCAAGTGAACGCGAACCAAATCCATTAGAACACGTCCCACTCAAAAGGCGTCCATTTGAGCAGTGGACTGCACTGCACGCGGAGCCTAATCTTCGGCCCGATGCTTATCTCGACTCGAATTTGGGCCCGCAACTGTGGCAGCTAATCATGGGCGGCTTTTGGGCTTGTTTTGGAGGCAGCTTTGGGGCCAAAACAGGCCAACTTAGAGGCGAAAAAATGGGGAAAAACAATGAAAAAATGGAAAATTTCCATTTTCCTTTTCCGCAACTTTCCTTTCCTTTTGCGGCCAAACTTTGTCGGCCGATTTTCATGGCCAATTTCCATCGGCAATCCTTAGGAGTGGAAAGAGTTGTGATAAAATCAAGCTAACCAAAAGCGAAACCAAATCCAAATCTACGTAAACCCCAAACGGATTGGCAACACGGAATTGGAACACCAACAACATAATTCTGGAGCAGAACTCCGCCCACTCAGAAAGCAGTGGGACCGCCTTAGGGACGAATCTGGGTGATAGGCTTGATAATGTTGCCAACTACAGTCAATTGTTGCGCTCCTTTGGCGAGCTGAGCGGCGATTTGGTGGATTTGGGCGCCTGTTTGACCCTGGCCAGACACAGACGCAACCAGCACGAGTCGGCGGCCACCAGCTGGGCCTGCTCGTGCGCGCGCCGCCCAATTGGATCTGGCGGCGGCCAGCAGGGCTTAGGTCGCCCACTGCCGCCGACAGGAAGTCAATTAGGGGCCCCAAATGGAGTGGGCGCCAGTCAGTGCCAGTGGGCGGCCAATCAGCATCAGCGGGCGGCGGACGAGCAGCGGCAGGAGCTAGTGCATGGAGAGCGCGCTGCTGCGGAGCGTGTGCGCGCCTCCAGCTCCATGCTGCTGCAGAGCGCGCGCCCCAGTCTCTCCCACTCGCACTCGCCCACTCCCGCCGGCTGCTGGTCGGCGGGCCACGCGCGCCCCAACTCGCCCCACTCAACACAGGTAAGTGCCGCCGCCCCATTGGCGCACAAATTGGACGCCGCCAGCCAGCCAGCGACTGTCGGCGAGCTAGCGACTGGCAGCGAGCGAGCGGCGCGCCCCAAGGCCGCCCGGCCCGAGCGGCTCGTCTGGGTGCTGGAACGCACAGACTGGCGAGCTCGCCAAACTGGGCAGACCCAATCTGATGGGACGCCGCTCGCACACACTGGCGCCCGCTTCCGGCGCTCGAATTCCCCTCGGCCTGCCTCTGGCTGCTCTCTGCTCGTCGGCGGTGGCCGTGTGGCGCACGCCGCTAGGGCGTCTAATCTGGCGGCGCCAAATTGATACGCGGGCTTAGCGGCCGGGCGAGTGTCTGCGAGGGCACTGTCGCTCGCCGCTTTGGGCACTACAATGGAAATGGTCGTGCGGGCCTAGGCGGAGCAGCCAGTCTGCCGAGGCGCTAGAGACTAGCATTAGGGCGCAGTGTGCACTGTGCACTCTGCACTGTGCTCTCTGCATTGCGCTCTGCATTGTGCACTGCATACACTGTGCAGTACATACAGTGTGCAGTGCGCTCGCAATGGGCCGCCAGCCCCGCGGCTTAGGGCCCGCTCGCACGCGCACTCGCTCGCGCTCGTGCGCCCGCTCTTGCACACAAGAGCCGGCCCACAAGAGCCACTCGTGTCTCATCTCGCCGTTGCCACTTGAGCCGCGCCGGCCGCCCAGTGTCCGCCGGCGCCTGATTGCAATCCGCCGGACGCGCCTCGCCGGCTGACAGACGCGCCAGAGCAGCGAGACCGGCACGACGGCGCCTCGAGTGGAGGGGCGCCTTCCGATCTGGAATCTATTAGGCCTTGCTGATGCTCGGGCGGATGTTTGTGGCGCCTTCTCATTATGAGTTCTATTCTGGGCCCCTCCAGTGGGCTCGAGAGGCGCGCCGGCAAGACGGCCGAGCGGCCGACGAGATGACAAAAGCGAGAAGTGGCCACTTGAGCGAGACACAAGGAGCGCCGCACACGAACTGCATCCAACGCCCGTCACACTCGCTCGCTCGCCCTCCTTCTGGGCACACTTGTCAAGCTCGTGAAGCACACCAAACTGATACCAGTCTCTCTCTCTCTCTTCCCCGAAACTTGTGCCCAAACTGGGCCCTTTGCTCTCTGGAATGAAACGGGCAAAATTGGCCCAATTTTGCCTCTACACACACTCTCCGGAATGGCGCCCCAACTCGATCCATGCGCCTCCAAAACCGCAGCTCCAAGGGCCACTTCCGGCGCCCAATTGCAACGGGGGCGTGGCCAGACGCATTTGGGACATGCAAGTGTTGTACCAAGTCAACAGGTAAGTGTTTGTCTTGCAGTGTGGGCTTAAAATTTGTTAGATTAAAGATTATATATGGCCAAAAGATGGATATATTGCTCGGCTAGATTAGAGAATTTATACCTCAAAATTAACGAAATTTTACTTTTTGGATAAAATTATCGAAATTCTTAAATAAAAACGGCAATCTTCTCGGCGAACCATCAAGGCTAACCATCGACCGGTCCATCTTGCTGCTGCTGAGCGCGTCCAAGTGTTGCCTGAGGCAGTCTGAGACGAGCGGCAGCCAGACGCTGGCGGACAGTGAGCTGCAGCAGCAGCAGTTGGCCGCCCGCGCCCAAGCACTGGAGGCGCGCCACTGCGTGGCCATGCAAATTAGGCTCTCAATAAGCATCATCATGGCGCTCGTCAAGAGCTCAGTGTTCGGACCGCCAGAGTCTGCCTGCGGGCCGCCCGTCGCCCAGTCGCTGTCGCCGCCACCGCCGCACTCAAGCAGCGCGCCGCCCGGCCAGCCGGAAGGGGCGCCTCATCAGTGGGCCGGCGGGGCGCTGTGGCCGGCGGGCGAGCTCGCGCTCGAGCCCGCGCCAGACCAGCTCGCCTCTCGGGACGCGGCGGGCCAATTTGGACGCGCCCAGGGGGCCCGCGACGCACACCCCGCGCCGCCCTGGCGGCCCACCCACCTGGGGCCTCGGCGCGCCGGCCGGACGCAACAACTGGAAATAATGAACCACTTCCTGCTGCCGCCCAGCGGGACGGTGAGCGCGCACGACGCCATCACCCGGCTCAAGGTGAGTAGCTTGGCGACGGTTGGGGCGTTTCTGGCGTTTGGGGCGCCCCACTCGCTAGATCTTGGCGTTGAAGTGTGCGCACTATCGGCCAAGAATAAGGTTACAAGTTTCCATGCAGTCCGGTGCAAAAATGTCACCATATTTTTGTCGCGCACTGTGCGCCGCATCAACCCGCTGCAGACTGCCCGTCGCACTACAGACTGTACTTCGCGCGCCTCTTATGGCGCTCGCTGCAACCGCACGCAGTCTCTGCACGAGCCTGCAAGTGGTCGGCTGCCAACGCCCTGGGACTTTGTGGCCTCGGCGGCGCTAATTGATGCTGGCCGCCTGTCACTTTGGGCCTTTCTGTCCCCTTGGACTCGCCCCAGACACTCAGGGCACTGTCTGTCCTCCCGCGGGCCCTAACCTGCGGCCGGCTGGAAAGAGTGCTTCCACTTTTTCCACCAATCGGCCGCCACAAGAGTAATTCAACTTCCGCCGCTTAGCTCACAGTTAGCTCGCCAAATCGGGATCATTCCGGCTCTTTAAGCAGCCGGCCAGCTTAATTCTCACTCTCGCTGGCCCGCAAAGTGCTGGGCCAAGTTTGGCTGGCCCTAGTCTGTGGTGCAAATTCCATCCAGTTGTGGAAATTCTCTCCTTCCGCTTCGACCGCTTTTTTCCACTCGCGCCAACTTGTCCACTGGTGGCTGAGCAAATCGTGCCCAGTTTGTCGCCCGCCTGGACAGCTGCCACTTTGGCAAGCTTTTGGTGGAAAAAAGAGTCCAAAAAAGCTCTTTTTTCTCCGCAAATTGGGCCTCAAAACAAAGGCCAACTTGGGTCCCCCCGCAGACTGTCTGCTTTAACACAGCGCTCCTCTGCGTCCTGGGGAGCTAATTAGAATTCCAATTGAGGCGGAACGCAGAGGCGACTTTGTGCGGGCTCGCTGGGGGCACGTGCTGGGCCGGCAAACATTGTTGTCGGCGTGGCGCCTGGTCTGCGTGGCGCCTGGTCTGCGTGGCGGCCAGTCTTTGCGAGATTCCTGCGTTGCGGTCAGACGCCGGGAGACAGTCTGCGTTGGTCGGGCGCACACAGACAGACAGACAGACAGACAGACAGATGGAGTTTTGGGGGCGCAAAAGGAGCTCTGGCGGTGGGGGCGCGTTTGCTCGTTAGCGAGCGCGAGTTTGTTTGCCAGCGGGGGGACCTTGGGCGTCGCACGGAAGCCGCCTGGGTGGTGGCCCGGCTGACAAGGTGCGCTGAAAAGTGGGCGACAAAAGTGCAGCCAAAAGAGGGGCCTCTTTTCGCCCAAAAGCAGTCCCCTTTGGCCCCATTTGCCGCTCCTCAATCATCGCGCCGCACTGGCCAACAAGCAATAAGGAATACCGAATCATTTTTGGGCCCCCCTTTTCCATTTGGGCCCCATTTTGGTCGCCCATTTTGGCCCCGAGCGGCAATAATAACTCGCCCCTTTTGTGCCGCAGCCCAAAGGGGGCGCCTGATTAAACTCGGCTGCCCATTTAATGCGCCCCTGCAGCCCTCTGGGGCTCCTCTGCGGGCCTTCCGGGCGGGCGCCCATTCATGAATAGGGCGCCCGGCTCAGTGGGCGAGTGGTGCTCGCTCGGGGCGGCTTAGCTTGATTAGAATTTGGGCCCCAAATTCACTCAGACTCCGCCGGACAGACTCAGAACGCAGAGCGCACAGGTGAGAGCTTTGTGCTCTAGTCATAGTTGCTCGTTTGGCGTCCCCAAGCTCAGGCCTGTGGACGCCCAATGAGGAGGAGCCGAGCTAAGCGTGTCGCGTGTGCTGAGGGCGCTCGAATCAGTGCCCAGGCGGGCCGGAAATGGACGCCGGGCGGAGAAAAATGATCGTCATTGGGCGCTCCATTGTTGAGCGCCACTGGAGGCAGACTCTGGCTCGAGCTAAGGCTTGAATTTAGCGAGAGACTGTCGCTCGAAGGGGAAAGCTCGAGAGGGAGTCTCGAGCGGGCGCTAAGCACTGGTGGCTCGCCGCCGAGCTAACGAGGCGTGGGGGCAGCCAGACAAAGGCACGAGGAGCCTCCCTCGAGCTAAGGGCAGACGAGGGCAGAGGAACAGGCGCCGCGAGTGGGCCGTCTTGGCGGCGGACTAGGCGCCCTAAGGACTAGGCGCGGCTGCGAAGGGGAGACATGCGGGCTGAGGGGCGCACTTTTGATCAATCAAGTTAATTGAAACATCGCGCCGAGATCTCGCCCAGAGCTCCTCTTTCGGCTCGACATGGATGGGCGGCCAGCGAGGGTCTGTGGCGAGCGAGTTTGGCAAGCTTGTTGCCGGTTTGTGCGGCTTCCGGCGGATCATTTTGGCCGCTCTTGAGTGGGCCAAATGGAGCCAAATGGGCGCCCAAGGAGAGCCAGTTTGGAAAATGATCGACGATTTGCTGATCGAGCGAGTATCTTCGGCGAGCTTGCCGCCGGAGGCCAAGGGCAATCTCGCAATTGGACAGAGCGCAGCCCAAGCGGATCCATTGGGCGCGTGTCCATAGAGCCAGTCTGTTGCGGGTTTGTTGTGGTCGCAGAGTCTCGGCTGACAACAGTCTCAGCTGCACAACACGGCACAGCACGGCACAGCACGGCGCTTCCAATTCATTGGCCATCAAAATAACTGTCAAATTCGGCTGACACACAAGCTCCGGCGGCCCCAGAAATGCAGCCGGAAAGGAGCGCTCGATGAAAAGAGTGCCTTTCATGAAGATGGCCACTCGAGTTTGCCCTTGGCGCTAGTTGTCCGCCTCAGTGTCTCATAGGCGAGCGCCAGTGGCTACGTGCGGCTGCTCGTCCGTGTTTGCAATCGATGTCGGTTTGTGTGCGACCCGTTTGGCTGCAAAAAGTGGACGACCTGGCGGTCTTCTTTTCATTTTGTCGCCGCCACTTCATGTCGAGCTCGGCGGCCAAAGGGCTGCAGCCAGACCAAAGGCAAACCAACCAGAGGCAAGGGACAAGTTTGGGGCTCTCGAGCGAGTCCTCTCGAGCTTGCCACTGTCTCTCCGGCGGCAAGCTCTCCGAAGATAGACTCTCGTGCTGCGAGAGAGAATGAGAGACTGGCCAGTGGAGGAAGACTTCCTCCACTGGTCTTCCACAAGCGCAAAACAACACAGGCGCCATGGGGGCGCTCGTGGACGTTTGCAGCCGGCCAGAGCTAAGCTTCGGCCGTCTGGCCGAGCTGGGAGAGCTCAGACAGAGATGGCTCGAATGGGAGGCCGAAAAGGGGCGCCCTCTTCTCGCCGAGCTCGCCCTTAGAGCCGCCTTAGAGCTGGATCAATGTTGGCTCGCTGGCCAGCTCGAGTCTGACCGCTGCTGGCAAGTCTGACCAGCCGCTCACTGTCGCTGGCCACTGGCCGCTGGTCAGCGCACCTGCTCTGCTCTGCACTGGCCTGGTGGCATCGTTATGCAGCTCACGGGCGGCGGCGCGCAAACAGCCCCACTGGAGCGCCGAGGGGCCGCCGTGTGTCTGTCTCGGCGGGGGCGGCCATGGATACGTGTGAGAAATTGATCAAATTTGCGCCCAGACGGCCGCTCGGCGGCAGGTCC
>Ga0268247_10000566_pt1 | contig 12181 bp, 14 predicted proteins | sample AgamicOrMae_FD_200245 | JGI IMG/M metagenome (GOLD analysis project Ga0268247, IMG submission 200245) | Agave microbial communities from Guanajuato, Mexico - Or.Ma.e (v2) (version 2) | ecosystem: Host-associated > Plants > Phyllosphere > Phylloplane/Leaf | place: Guanajuato, Mexico | collected... | reverse complement strand
TTTGGCCTTTTGTTTTCGGTCTTGGCCGTTTGGTCTTGAGGAGCGAGATAAAAGGAGGAAAAATTCAATCGTTCGAAACTAAATACTTTTGAAGGCGAGCCCAAAAGAGGCCGACGAACAAATTCGCCCCCATTTTCCCCACAGAGTTTTCTCTAAACTGGCCAAACTTTAAAGCCAACTTGCTGCCTCCAAGTTGCCGGTCCACTTTGCTTTACTTTGCTGGCGGCAGAAACTTAAAAGTTGGCCCGCAGAAGAGCCTCACAGTTGTTAAGACGCCGCTCGGTGGGCGCCAACTGGGCGCCACTCAGACATAATCTCGAGTGAAATGGCTCGATCGAAATTGGCCGATAAAAATGCCCAACCAAACGCGGCTTCTGCGGCGCTCATTTCCAATCGGAAAGCCAATCGGAAAGCGAACAACTCTCCTCGCTTAGAGGGCGCCCTAAGCAAGTTCCATTGTTTGCCGGCCTCGACTCGCCCGCCGGGCCCGCCCCTCCGCGAGTGCGGGCCAACTGGGAAAGAGTTCCCGAAGGGCAAGACTGTCTGCCGGTGACACGAGGCGCTCTCTGGACTCTGTCTTGAACCTAAACAAGCCGAGAAGACACCCTGCGAGCGGCGAGGGGCAGCTTGGGCGAGATTCAGAGCAAGAAAGTCGAGTTTGCCCGCCGCAGACTGGGACCACAGACATAGGCCCGCGACATAGGCTGGCGCGCCATCTGGCGGCAATGGAAAACAACTCATGTGAGTTTCTTTTTTCGCCACTAGATGGCGTCCCAAAATCACTGGCCGAGCATAGCAAAATGGGGGCCCTCCTTAGGTGCGGCTCGCCAGACGGCGCCCCCCGCAAGCTGGCTGGCTGGAAACGCGACCACTGGTTCGAACGAACACACCTGGAGCAGAGGGCCGCAGTTGCATCAGTTGGGCTAATTAGATTAGACGCGCGCGCGCGTGGGGTAAAACTGGCCGGGGAGACGGCGGGCGGCGAGGAGGAGTGTGTGTGGCGGCGAGTCTTCGAATAGTGGTGGGGCAGTTTGCGTGCGGCGCTCCTTAGGGTGGGCGCGCTAATTGAAACTGCCGCCCGTCTGGGCCGCAGCTAAGGGCCGCCGGTCACTCGAGAGGCGCCGCTCGGCCTGTTTGCCGACGAGCTGGCGGCCACTCGAGCGGCCTCGCTCCTTCCAAAAGCAGCGAGGACCAAGCAGCGCAAACAAAGGCGAGTGAAACCAAACACTCGAGTCGAGTAGTTGCCAGCAGCGAGCAGAGAGGCCCCTCGGCGCCAACTGGGCTCCTCTGAGGCCGCCCGTCTCGCCTTTGAGCTTGCAGCTTGCCCCAACTAGCCCTTAGCTGCGGCCCCAAGCTGCCCCAAGCTGCCTATCCAGCCCAACAGCTCAGCCGCCGCCAATCATAATCAATAACGCGCCTCCATTCGAAGGCCCACCAAAGCCCACAACAAATTCGGGCCCATTCCACAAGGCCTAATATTTAAATCAGCGCCTTCTCGCCGCCCGCCCGCCCAGCCAACAAGCGAGTGGGCGTGGCCAAGGCGGGAAACTGTTCGGCGCGATAATGAACAAAAGCGCAATCAGGCTGATGAGAGGCGGCCTTTGTCTGCGGCCGCCAAGCAGAAGCAGCCAAAGCAAAAGTGTGCCAATCTCCAGCTCAATCCCAGTCCTAGTTCCACTTCCACTCCCACTCCCACGCAACTGGCCCTTCGCCTAGGCCCAGAACAATGCTCGCCCGCAAACAAGCCGCCGACTGAGTGGGGCCAGTTGTGTCCACCACTCACCACTGCTGTTGGCCAGGCGCCACTTCCGGTCGGGGGCCTTTCGAAAAGAGGCTCTCTCGCTGCCAGAAAGCAGCGAGAAAGCCGGAGGAGAATCTGCTTGAGGCTGAGCTGAGAAGCAGCGCAGAAGAACAATTGCGGTCGTGCTGCTTCTGCTGCTGGTTATTGTTGTTGTTGTTGTTGCGTTGTTGTTGTTGTTGCTTGGCCGAGTTTGTCTGTGCGTCCTTAGGGTGCGGCTGAGAGCACGTCTATGTGCGCTGCCTCGGAGGCAAATCAGATGACAAAAATGAATATGACTCATCAGCGGCCAGCCTCCGAAGTGCCTTTGTTTGTCCACCACTTTGAGGAGGCGCATCCAGCGCATTGTTCGCGCTGGGGCGCCAAACGATGATTGTTTGCCCATTCGTGATTGTGCGCGGCTCTTCCTGGCTAGTCACTGGCCACTGGGAACTGGCCAGTGCCTAGTGGTCAGTGGTCAGTGCCCAGTGGCTAGTGGCTAGTGGTCAGCAAGGAGAGACACTCGTTCCCAGTCGAACGCACACACTTGGGCACACTGCGCGGCCAAGAGCCAGTCCAGAGGAAAGAGACAGTCTGCAGTGCAGCCTTAGTGCATCCTTTTGGGCCCCAATCTGGCCGCTTGATTATCGGCAAATTCTTTTGATTAATTTTTGCTGCTCACCGAATTCGAGTTCGAGTTCTGCTCTGAGCTTTGAGCTTCAGTTGAAGCTTGAGCTTGAGTTTGAGTGCACGAAAAGGAGTGCCAGTTTGAGTGCCAGTTCTGCTCGGACGCGAAATCCAGTTTGAGTGTGAATGCAGTTGGCCAACCCTTAGGAGTGGCTGGGCGAAATTAGAAATTCAATTCGTTTGCATTTCTGCTCGTTGGCACACTGGCCAATGTCAGCCGGCCAGTGGTGAGGCGGCGCAAAAAGGCGGCACGCACTTGCCCTAGTGGCAAACTGCGCGCGCCCAATGCAACGCCAGAGAGCAGCTCCAACTTAGAACTGGCCAACTGGCCAACTTGGCCAAACTGGAACTGTGGCGCGCACACAAACTCCAATTGCAACTGCAACAACCACAACCACCGATCGATAACAAGCAGCCAGCCAGCCAACGTCCACTCGGCGGCTCGACTTAATTTCCATCCTCTGGCTCTAGCACTTCTCTGGCGCGCGTTGCTCGAGGATCCAGATCGATTGATTAAATTCGGCGCTCGCATTTGGCCAGTCTGTGTCTCTCTCTCTGAGCGCTTCTCTTGCGCCGGAAGTGGGCCCGCTCGTGCTCGCTGGGGGCCCAATCCATAACAATTACACGCCAGGTCTGATGCGTGGCGTTGGGCGCCCAACTCTGTCCATTGGGCGCAGTTGAGTGGAGCTCAGGTCGAGTGCGCGCGGCGCTCATTATTGCACCAATGCATTGCGCCAATGCGCATTGGGCACACCTAAGCGTCGGCGCCTCATGCACTGCACTGCACTGCTAGGGACTGGCTGCAGCGCCACACAGACTGCGGCACACAGAGAGTGGCAAGAACGGCCAACACACAGAGAGTGGCGCCCCCAACGCGCAAACTCGCCCCCAGCAGCACAATGAGCGCGCCCGCCGGCGTCATTCATCAACATCATTGATCATCTTCCTGCCCAGTTCGCAGGTTGCCGCCGCCAGTGGACAGTGGCCGCATGAGAGGGCCAAAGCAGTGGGCGAAAAGCAGGCGAGTGGAGCTCCCCTTTAGGCTTGGGTTTGGGGCTAAAATAGTGAAAATAGCGCCGGCATCGTAATCACAATCAGGCGGCAGTTCTCGCTAAATGGCGGCGCCCAATGAAGGAGAGCAATGGGGGCGCATTGTGATTGCGGCTGGAGACTAGCTAGAGACTGGCCAGAGACTGGCTGCCGGCGGGCGTCCACTGCTGGCCAGTGGCAGTCTGTGCGCGCGGCTGAACCGCTTTTGCCGGACAATAATGAAGCTCACCGTCCGTGTGTGGCCCACACGGAGCCACAACAAGCGAGCGGTGAGAGATAATTCATTGCCGCAGTTGTTCGCTTATTAAAATGAGTGAGCTTGCCGCTCGCCTTCACCACAGAGACTAACAGACACACAGGCACAAGTGGGGGCCGAGCGTGCGCTGAATTAGTGGCCGGCGCATAATGACACTATGCGAGAATGGGCCCCATCAGGCTCGCGGCTGCGGCGCGGCCCGCAATAACTAGAAGGGGGCGTGGCGCGCGCCGACGCACAGCGCAGCGAACCGGCGCCTGCGGGCTGCCCGCGCGGCCACGCCTCCGCGCAAGTTCGCTCCCGCCGCGCCCGCCGGCCTCATCCAGCGCGCTCAGCCGGCCCTGCTCTTTAAATCATCGCCTCGGCGCTGCCCTAATGCTCGGCAGACCTCTGCTTTAATTGCAGTGGCGCCAGCGAGAGAGAGAGAGAGAGAGAGAGAGAGGCTGCCGTTGGTCGCGATAAGAGGCCAGCGCCGGACAGGCGAGAGTGAGGGGCGAAGAAAAGAAATGGACCCGGCGGCCACAAACAAAGCAAGCCCGTACACTTGGAGTCGTTAGCCTGGCTTGAAGGCGCACCCTAAGCTCGCTGGCCGGCTCGCTCGCTTGCCAGATGAGCGGCGCGCAAATTAAAAGGATCACCGGCGTTCGCGAGGCCGCCAATTTCCAATAGAGTTGGACTCCATCTCTGCGGCCGCAAACTGGCCCCACACAGTCTGTGGCCATTCAGTGCACACAGTCTTCTCTCCCTCTCACAGTCTTCCCACTCTGCCCAGACCATCAGGCTGACCATCATGCGCGCGTCCACAAGTGTTGCCCGACGACAACGAGCGCTGACCAGTGGCTTGCCGCCGACACTAAGGCAGCGCGTGCCAGCAACTAGAATCGATCATAATCAGCCGCTTTTGTTGTTGCTGCTCGGCGGCTGCTTGCTGCTTGTGGGGCGCCCTCGGCTTGCTCTTGGCTTTGTTTAGGGCCACAATGGGCCCGCAGGAGAGGCCGTGTGGTTGCATGGTAATTGATTGCGTTGCATTTGGAATGGAGAAAGAGGCAAGCTGGCCAGTGGCGAGGAGTAATAACTCTTGCCGCTGCCCAGCCATCACACTGCTCGAGACTGGCCGCTCGTCTTCTCAGCCACGACCACACACACACACTGCGCGTTGCACCGAAGCAGAGCCGGAAACGAGTGGCTCCAGTGGGGCCAAATTGGCGAGTGGGCCAAGTGAAGACTTGGGGCCAAAGTGGCGCGGCGCTAAAGTGCACAAATAAGTGCGCACGAAACATTGGGAATTCATCATTATTTGTCCGCCGATTGTGTGCTCTGCTCCTGGGGGGCAGCCAACCAACCTTTGCTGCTCCACATCTGCTTGGGACTACTCGCTTCTGGCTGCAAACAGGCCGCCAAACACGAGCGCCGATCGAACGATAATGAGGCGAAATATTTAATTGCCTACTCATTATCCTCGTCGTCCAGTCCCCATTTGAGGCTCGCTCTTGGGCTCGTGTCTGGCCGAGCAAACACAGAAGGAGGAAGCTGCCTAGTTGCGCTCGCCGCAGCCAGACACTGGCCCCAAAAGGGCGCCTTTGCACCACTGTCGAAGGCCGGAAATTGGCGAAACACGAGCCCCAATTGGCCTGCTCACCATGACGCTCCCTAGACACTGTCTCAGTTGCTTGCCAAGACACGCAGACTGCAGACTGTCTGTCTCTCGTCGACCAGCTCGCCTGCCTCTCAACGAGCACACTCTTCCTCTGTCTTCAGGCCAAAGACACGCCCACTTTGTAGAGCCCAATTTTGCTCTTCGTGGGTGGCAAAGTTGGGCGTTAGACCTTCTCGCTGGTGAAGACAATTGGACAAGAGTGGAAAAATGTCCACTAGCAGAGACTGGCAACGGAAAACAGCAACACGAACAGCCAGCGGCCCAATTAAAGCCGAGCGCCAAAGTGGCGAGCAAATCACCTCCAATGCTTTTAATGCTCATTAGAAAGGACCGAGCATTTGCAGGGTGGAACTGGCGAGGAATTTGGCTTAGAACTGGCCGCCTCTTGGCCAGCTGCTTGCAGGCAGACTGTCTCTGCTGCTGGAGGACACTTGCAGGCCGTTTCAGTGGGCCAGCAGTGTATTGAAATCCGGCTTCATTAAGCGGCCGGCCGACTATTCATTTCAGTGGCCCACTAATTCCCATTACGCTTTGGGCCCTAGTTGTTGGCGGCCCTTCCTTGCAGCTTGGGACCAGCTTTGCCGCAATGAGACGGCCCCCAAGCAGCAGCACGACAATGAGAAGCAATCAGCGAGCAATTAGTCCACTTGGAGGAACGCCAAAAGCGCCCAAAGCCAGTCCAAAGCGACCACGAGCTGCTCTCTGGCCAGTCTGGTGGGCCGCCCACTCGTTAGACTGTCATTCGTGCTGAATTTTCTGTTGCAGTTTCTGCTGTTGTTGTTGTTGCAGTTGTTGTTGTTGTTGCTGTTGTTGCACCACAACTGCGGCGACCTTTCCAGCTTGTGCTGCAGGACCAGCTTAGAGTTAGAGCTGGTCTGTTGGAAATTTTAATGCCGACCAAATTGGTAATTGAGTTATCGCCGGGTTTGCTCCGGCGCTCGTCTTGGCCGGCTGGCGAGGGGCAGTCTTCGCCCAGAGAGGCCCCATTTTGCATTGGGCGCCGGCCGAGTGGACGAGTTTGCGTCTGCGGAGTCTGAGCGCCCCCCAGGCCAGTGGGTGGGCGGTGTTTGCGGGCCTCTGTCACTCGGCGGCGCCGTTTGCGGCTCTTTTTGGGCTCTCTTGTGGAAGTTGCAGACTGGAACTAATTGCCTGCAAGTCTTACGCGCACATTGCACGAATTCGGGTCTTTCGTACACGCCCAATCGTACAATCGTACACTCGCGCCTTAGCTCAGCATAGCCCAGCTCAGCCCGGCTCTTGGCCACTGATCTGGGCCCAAATTGCGGCCGTCCCACCGCTGGACTGGCGGCCAAATAATCAGATTACTTCCTCCAACTTCAAGCGCACACTGGGCCCAGCTGAAGCTCAGTGTCCAGTGTCCAGCGGCCAGTGCTCAGCACACAGAGACGAGTGGACGAGAGATGAGAGATAATGGTGGACAGTGGCGAGCAGTGAGCTCGAGGGAAGGAGGAGCGCAGCTTGCCACTGGTGGGCGGCTCGAGTGGCCCGTTTGCTGCTTTGCTGCTTTGCTGGCTAGCCCAGAGTGGCAGGAGAGAGAGAGAGAGAGAGAGAGAAAGTTGCCAACTTTGCTGGTGTGCGAATGTTGATTAAGTTAACTGGCCACTGGGCAGCCTGGCCAGCCGGCCAGCCAGCGAGGAGGGAGGGCGATAATTTGCGACGCTTCTCGCTGATCCGGCGACGAGACAAGGGAGGCAAGACGACGACGTTTGGGCGCCCAGCGCGTCGCTGCGTGTGGGCCAGATTCGCGCCGGGCCACAAAGCGCGGCTCGAGTGGCGCTCAGAGACGAGGGCGAAACAATCAGCGGCTCGTATTGATTGCATGGCGAGTTGGGTGCGAGTAGAGTGCGAGTTGTGTGCGAGTTGGGCGCGCGTGTGGCCGCCCACCCAAGTGGAGCCCAGCTAGCGACTGGCAGCGCTTGAGGCCCGCAATTCGAGGCAACTTGAACACTGCAGAGTGGCCACCGCCAACCAAGACCAATTAGCCGCCCGTTTGCCAAGTTCTCGGTGACGCGCCCGCCCACTTTATTGGCCCCCAAGCGTGGAAGACAAAACGCTGATGAGGGTGGGCCAGTCGGCGGCGCTGATGAAGTTGTTAGCGGCCCCAAATTGGCCACTGGCTAGCCAGACCAGCCGCAATCGGACCCTAACAGTCTGCCAGGCTGCTAGACTGTTGGGCGTCCCTTGTCTCTCTGGCCGCCCGCTCGGCGTTCTGTTTGCCTTCATTGGGCGGCGTGGCAAATTAAGTAGTGAGAAAAGCGAATGCAAATGAATTCCAAGCAACACTTCTGCTTCTAATTGAATTGGAGCCAGACGCTCCAATTCAGACGCGATGTGGGCCCAGCGTCGGGCTGCCCGCGAGTTCGACCGCGCGGCGCGCGCGGGCCTCCTCCCGCCGCGCGTACTTCGCAAGGGATTCGCACGGACACCCGCAGCCACGCCCCTCCGCTGCGCGCAGGGCGGGCCGTCCGACGCGCAAACCGCAAGCTGCTAATTTGGCGCTCGTGGGCACAGGCCAGACGCTGAGGGCTAAGGGCTAAGGGTGGGCCGAAATTGATCATGACTCGATGGAGTGGCCGCCCCACTTTAGGGCACCAGCGAGGGGGGCACAATGGAGCGCTGGGCGGCCGCTAAACTGCGAGAAGGCCGGGAAAGAGAAGAGGGGGAAGGCAGGGGGGAAAGAGGGTCCTTAGCTGGGCGGTGCAAATTTGGGCCGCGCCGAAGTGAGTCCCGCGCCTAATTATATAACCGCCGCAAATAAGCTGCGGGCGGCCTCGCTCGGACAGGCGGCGACACGCCGAGGGGGCCGAGCGGCGCGCAGTGTGCACTCTTCCTGTAGTCTTCCCGCAGCAATTGGGGCCCAGTTTGCGGATCAACTTCCGCAAACTGGCCAGCCAGCAGCCAGCCAGCAGCGAGCTAGCAACTAGCTAGCCCAGGTGAGCGCTGAGAGCCCCCCAGACGAGGTGGGCCGAGCGCGAGAACTAATTGATTTCTGGCCCGCTCGGCCAACCGGAAGCGGGCGGCCTTCATTAGAGGGCCGTCGGAAAGCGGCCGGTGCTTAGGTCTGGAGCTGTGGGCTTGGTGCTTGTGCTTATGTGTGGGCCCAGTGATTGCCAGGCGGCGGAATTGGAGCGCCAGAAGTGGGCGCTGGTGGACTTGATTGATTGCGTTAATCAATTAATTGGCGTCCAGACTGGTTGGTGTGCTGGTGTGTGCACTGAGGGCGAGCAGTGAGCAGTGGCCAGTGGCCAGTGAGTGTGTGTTGGGCAGCCAGACTGTGTGCGGCAAACTGTGGGCCCTCAGCGCCCACAGAGACACTCGCTCGCCTTGCAGAGACGGACGCACGTCGGCCAGTTGGGGGCCGAGGAATTTGTCAACACGCCTTCCGGCCGGCCGGCCGCCGTGGGCCCTCCAGTTGGGCGGCCAAATTGCTGCGGCCGAATCAATTTGAGGCGCCGCTCAAGCTCCAGCTGAAGTTGGAGTTGGGGCTTCACTTGGAGCTTCACTTGGGGCTTCACTTGGGGCGCCACTCGCCACTCGGCGCGCAGACTGGCCGCCAACTAATTGCATGGCGCCAAGCGTTGCTGTCGGCGCCCAAGCTGACCAGACTGAGCGGCCGAGGCTGAACAAGAGCGCGTCCACTGGCTGCTTGCATCCCTCGGCCGCCTCCTGGCCGTGCAGCTGCACATCCACTGGCCGGCCGATGTGATTGATCAACATTAGCGAGCTCATTATTATTGTCTTGCCTTCTCCAGAGGGACGCGCGCACTGGTTGGCCGCCGCTTGGCCGCCGGCGCCCAGTCCTTAGCTGTGGCCTCAGCCGCACGGCCAGAGGCAGCCCGCCGCTTGTGTGCTCTGCCGCCGCCGCTGGACACAAGCGGCTGGACAATGGGACAAATATTCAATTAGATGACATCCGATCGGCGGACATTAGTCGCCGGGCGCGGTGAATAAAGTCGGCCTCTTGCTGCCTCCATTTCGGCCGCTCGTTTACTCCAATTGGAGCCCGATTGGAGCCTAGTGTCTGGCCGCCGAGCAATCCAGCTCAGCAGCACCAAAGGGCACACTCTCCGCACTGCTCGGCCAATTTGCTGCCCAGATTCCATTGCGCCAAATGCACGCTGGCCAGCTCGTTGTGGGGCCACCAGCAAGGCGCTGAAACTGACGAGCTGCAAGTGACTGGCTGCGATTACTTTGACCACTTGAGGCTTCCCGATTGGAGCCGGAAGTGGAGGAACTTTAGCTGAAGCTGGAAGATGGTCCAGATCTAAGGAAGACTCCATCTCGTTCTGTTTTGTCAAGATATTCGACTTTTCTGGCATCTTTTGAACATCAGAAATGAGTTTTTTGGCCTCTTTGTTTTTCCCCATTTCCGTTTTTTGTTTTTGCTCAAGAGTGGCCGAAAAACGAGCGCGAGTTCTCTCTCAACAACTCGTAAGAAGAGCCTCTAATTAGAAGCCGTCAAGCGTCGAAGGAAACTCGAGCATCGCGCTGATCTTTTTGGTCACTTGCCGGCCGGCTTTTGGGGCGCACTTGTCTGAGTTTGTCGCCACTCGCGAAGCCGCACAACTGGCGCCGAGCGGCAAAGGGCGCCCCATTGTGTCCAGAGCTAAGGGCAGCTAAGGGCAGCTCAGAGGCGCCAGTGGGCGGAAGTGGCCCCCGCCTTTGGGGCCAGTAATGTCTGGCCAGTCTGGCTAGTCTTTCGGCGGCGGATAGGCAGCCGTGCGAGTTTGGGGCAATTTTTCTCGCTTTTGGCCGGCACAATGGCGGCCGAGTGGAGACTTGCGTGCGCCTGCGTGCCGCTGGCCGTGCGCTGCTCTTCGTCCGCTGCTCTTCTTCCGCCGCTCGCCGCCCACTGCTCTTGGGCCAGTGCTCGTGTGTTGCTTGATTGGCGTGCCAGTTTGGCCACACAACACACGAGCACAGAACACACGTACACGCAGACTCGCAACTGGAACGGCCGACTCTTGGCCGCCAAACTGGCCCCAGTCTCCGACAAACTCTAGTCCCCCTCAGACTCAGACTAGAGCCACACACCCAGACACAAGGGAGGAAAAGCGGGCCAGTTTTGCACTAAGTGGCGGCGAAGGTTGCCACCATTAGCAGGTGGTGGCCGGCCGGCTGGGGGGCGGCAGTTTGGGGCGCGCATTAATCAGCAAATAATTGCGAATTTGCTTGGCCTCGACTCGCGCGCGCTTCTTCTGGGGCTCCTGCTCCTCTTCGGGGCTTAGTGCCCTTCTCTTTGGGGCCCAAATGAAGTGACGCAAACCGGGCCAGGTGCCTCGCTTGCGATCTGCTGGCTGGCTGGCTGACCGACGAGAGCAGAGGGCCCAGTTGCACGCAGTTGCTCACTAGGACTCACTGGAACTCACTAGGACTCATTGGGCCTCATTGGGAGGCCCCAAAACCCAAACACTGAGGGAGGAGAAACACCGAAAGAGCGCTTAATTAGTGATATTGATTGTTGCTGTTTGCCTTGTCGCTGGCCTCCAATTGGAGACTGGCCCAACTGGAAGGGCAGCACGTTGGGCCAGTGGCCAGTTTGCACGCGTCCGCTTTGGCCGCCATCTCATGATTGGGCCGGCATATGAGCAGTGCATACGAACAGGCGTCTCTCTTTGGGCCACTTTCCTGCGCTTTCATGCTGCTCTCCAGTGGTGAAAAAGGCCCCACGAACAAGCAACTGGCCACATCAAGCGGCTCCACAGTTTGCCTGCTCCAAATGTTTGCCGCCAACAAAGCGCCAGCCTCCAAGCGAGCAGTTGCAAGAGGCCACTAACGAACCTCCGCGCAAAACTGCCCAAGCACTGCCGAAACACGACGTGCAACTAACTAATTAAGTTGCCCCACACACACACACACAAACACCGACAAATTTCGCCCAAACACAACTGCCCAACTCTCTCTCTCACTGGCCCACCACAAGCACACTTTCTGGCCAACTTTCAGCCCGCCGGAAGCTCACAGAAAGGCCCTCAACTTTGGCCAAACACTGTCTCTCTGTGTGCCTCTGCCTTGCTGCTCGCCAGGCACGCGCGCCTCCAATTAGCAGACACAATCTCTATGCAACTCTGTCCGATTTCCACTTTTTCCTCCTCCACATTCTGCTCTCCTTTATCCAAACACTAAGCGAGGAACTTCCTTCCAGCCTTTTTACTCTGGCTTGTTGCCACTCGCTCGAGCAATAGCAAGTGTCGAATGCGAGTGAGAAAGCTGCTCAACTTCCGGAAAGTTTGCTGCAAAGTCTCCATCGAGCTTCTTCGAGAGACTGGGTGTCGAAATTGTGATTTTTTTCACTTTTTTCTCCACTTTTTCCTCCACTTTTTCCTCCACTTTTTCGACCATAAAGCACTCGAATTCTTGATTTAGATAAACTGATGAATTGAAATTGAAAACTACTCGCAGGAAGTTCACTAATGACGATCGACCTTTTCTTTTGCAGACTCATCAAAAAAGAATTCTCAGTTTTTGAGAAAATAAATGATGATGAAAAAATATTGGGCGAGATTCTTTCCAACGAATATCATTGACTTCGAATGAGTCAATTGAAATTGAAAGTTGAAATTCAGCAACAGATTTAAACAGACTTAAAGAAGATTCAAAGAAAACGGACTTACCTTGAAATGTTTGTCTCTTCCTTTGGCTCGTCTGTTGCATTGTTTTTGTGGCAAAACTGGTCCATTTGTGCAACGATTTCTTCCAACCTTAGCTCAGATTTAGGCGCGCTGACTTGTGG
>Ga0268247_10000565_pt1 | contig 12190 bp, 16 predicted proteins | sample AgamicOrMae_FD_200245 | JGI IMG/M metagenome (GOLD analysis project Ga0268247, IMG submission 200245) | Agave microbial communities from Guanajuato, Mexico - Or.Ma.e (v2) (version 2) | ecosystem: Host-associated > Plants > Phyllosphere > Phylloplane/Leaf | place: Guanajuato, Mexico | collected... | reverse complement strand
GAAACTGCTTTACGCAGCGGCTTAATCGCCATCCCTGACATCTGAGTGGTATAGCTGAGAGCCACTTTCACAACGGCTCTTAAAGAATCTCTCCGACAAGGGATAACGGTTAGCCACGCTGTGAAGCAATGCCACAACAGCCGCTACGGCAACCACATCAGCTAATGGCCTGATGTCAGCTGCTGACAAAATCAAACTGGATGCTATCAGAGCTCCAGTGTTTAACGTCATCGCCTCAGGTGGTCGCCCGGTTGGGACTGCATTCACTGTCGATGCAAACCGTAACGCCAGGGTGAATTACACCATCAGCTACACACTGACTGCCACTCTAACAGTCGGTCAGACACTTCAGATAATCGCTACTGTTGATGGCAAAGAAGTCGCCCGCATGGCTGACGGCATTCTGTTGGGTCTGGCGGGTAATCTGCAAAAGACAAAATCACTCAGCTTCGATGTGCCTGCGGGTAAATCTGTGCTGCTCACTAAATCCGGAACATCCAGCATTATTGCCACAGCAATCAGTGGCCAGGAAGTTCTTTATTAGCAGGAAACAGAATGGCAAAGCTCACCGACAAGCAAGAGCTGTTTGCCCGTGAGTTCAGCTTAAAGTGGGTTGCATATGAAAGACGATAAAAATTCATCGCGACCTTTGCCGAGGCAAGATTTCCTTGATGCATTCCATCCATACATAGCGCTAATGCCAGCCCCTGAGGTAGCGGAGTGGGTTGCAGATAACATCCTTAACCCATCAGGACATATCCACAACCCTGATCACTTTCACCTGACAGATGCCGATGTGCGTTTTATGTGGGCCTCATCAGCATTTACGAAGCAGGGAAGAATTGTTCTGGGCCAAGCTGAGCAAGTAGTTATGAGAGCTGGCGGCTGGCAAAAGGCCAGAATGGAACAGCAGATGCATGGATGGTTTGGCGAGGTGCCAAAGTTCATCATCACGCTGGCCGGTGACTACTGCTCGCAATGTTCAGATGCAGAGTTTTGCGCTCTTGTTGAGCATGAGCTTTATCACATCGCTCAGGCAACGGATGACTTTGGAGCGCCTAAATTCAACAAAGAAGGCCAACCTGTTTTAACCATGCGCGGTCATGACGTAGAGGAATTCGTTGGTGTCGTTCGACGTTATGGCGCGAGTGTTGATGTGCAGGAATTAGTTGATGCTGCCAGCAAACCCGCTGAAGTGTCGAAGATTAATATCGCCAGATCGTGCGGAACATGCATGATGAAACTGGCGTAAGCATTTATTCAGATTGTCATGGAGGTAGCCTGTGGCAGCATTATCGACAGAGGTTAAAGCCTTCATCGTTCAGTCTTTGGCCTGCTTTGAACCTCCCTCAAAAGTCATTGAGCTTGTAAAGGCTGAGTTTAACGTCCATGTGTCACGCCAGCAGGTTTCCCAGTACAGCCCCGGAAATGCCATGGCGGCAAAGTTGAGCCAGAAATGGATCGACTTATTTGATAGCACCCGTGCGCGATTCCAGACGGAAATAGCTGACATCCCGATTGCAAACAAGGCATACCGGCTGCGCACACTTGACCGGATGATGACTAAGGCCGAGAGCATGAGGAACATGGCTCTGGCTGCCACTCTTATTGAGCAGGCTGCCAAGGAATGCGGTGATGCTTACACTAATAAGCAAAAGGTTGAGCATACCGGTAAAGATGGCGGACCAATTGAGTCGGCTACGCTGACCAAAGACGAATATAAAGCTGCGCGGCGGGAGATGCTGGAGGATGACGACTGCTGAGCAGAAGAACTATGCGCGCCGGTTAGAGTGTGAAGAAGATGGTCTGTATTACGCCCGTTATTTCTTCAAGCAACGCACTGGCGGCAAGATGATTGTCGCGCCCCATCATAAAGCTATTCAAAGAACGCTTGACCGCGTCATTGCTGGCGAGATTAACCGGCTGATTATCAACGTTCCGCCTGGGTACACAAAAACAGAACTGGCGACCATAAACATGATGGGGCGTGGACTGGCACTGAATAGCCGGGCCCGCTTTATGCATCTTTCCTACTCGCACAACCTTGCGCTTCTCAACTCCTCTACTGCGCGCGGCATGATTAAGTCGAAGGCTTATCAGAGCATGTGGCCGATGGAGCTACGCGACGACGCAGACAGTAAGGCGATGTGGTGGAACGAATACGGCGGCGGTGTCTACGCTTCATCTGCTGCTGGTCAGGTCACGGGCTTCCGTGCCGGACATATGGAGCCAGGCTGGCAGGGCGCGCTGATTATTGATGACCCGGTCAAGCCTGATGACGCCTACAGCGAAACTGTCCGTGACGGCGTGAACAACCGTTTTAATGAAACTATAAAGTCACGACTGGCGATTGAAACAACGCCGATGATCGTGATTATGCAGCGCATTCACTATCACGATCTGAGTGGATACCTGCTGCGCGGTGGCAGCGGTGAAAAGTGGCACCACCTGAATCTGCCGGTAATTATCGATAGCAGCCAGAGCTATACCGAACAGTATCCGGATAACAGTCACGCCATACCGATTGACCACGGCTTACCTGATGGATGGCTGTGGCCGTTCAAACACAACGAATCACATCGTGTGTCGCTATTCTCTCACAGGAGAACTGCTGAAGCGCAGTACATGCAAAACCCTCGTCGATTTAACGCTGAGGGGGCGCTCTGGACTGAGGATATGATAACCGCTGCGCGATCACTAAATATCAGCGAAACGCTTTCAAGAACGGTTATTGCAATCGACCCGCAGGCTAATAACAGCGCAGAAAGCGATGAAACCGGCATTGTGGCAGCCAGCGCGTATGGTATGGGTGACCGCAAGCAATACTCAGCGGATGGTGATTACAGTGGCAAATACTCACCTAATGGCTGGGCAACTCGCGCCATGGACGCTTACCAACAGCATGATGCCGACGCCATAGTCATAGAGACCAATCAGGGCGGCGACATGGCCGAAGAAACGCTGCGCAATGCAGGATTCCGGGACCGCATCATTCGCGTTCATGCCAGCAAGGGTAAGTTTGCCCGCGCCGAACCAATCTCAGCCCTCTACGCTCAGGGGCGCGTTGCGCATCGTGGCAATCTCTATCAGCTGGAAAATCAGCAGATGGAATACGTCCCAACCACAGCCAAAAAATCGCCTGACCGCCTTGATGCGCTTGTCTGGGCAATGACCGAATTAAGCGGACAGTCATCTGGCGCAATCTTCTTCTAAGGAGCTCATTAGTGAGTGAAAAAAGCAACGAGGTATCATTCCTCGTCAATGCCCTTGCTGATGCTATGGGCCGCCAGCGCATGCTATATGCTGGTCATCAAGGAAACACAAAGCGCACTAAGCTCTATGAGGAATTTGGCTATCCTAATGACCTCGACTTCGACCGTTATTATCGCGCCTACGAGCGCAACCCCGTAGCGTATGCAGCAGTACATAAACTGCTTGATTCATGCTGGGTAGATAAGCCAACCATCATTGATGGGGATGAAGAGAAAGAGTCTTCTGCAACAACACCATGGGAAGCGTCCGTAACGAAGTTAATGTCTCGACACTGGCCTAAGATTAAAGACGCAGACCGCCGTAATCTGGTTGGCAAATACTCTGCGCTGCTTATTCAGTTCAGGGATGGGCGTGAGTGGAAAGATCCGGTAGATGCCACTGTTATTAAGCGACTTGGTGATAAGTCTGTTGTTAAGCTCATCCCAGCATGGGAATCGCAGATTAAGCCCGGCACGTTTGATACGGATACCATGTCAGAAACATATGGACAGCCGGTAAACTATGAGTTCAATGAGCAACCGGTAGGCGATGATGGTACTTACGGGCCAGTAAGAAGCGTGACTGTTCACCCTGAGCGCGTCATCATCCTGTGTGAAGGCTCTGAGGATGAGAACATGCTTTCCGGCGTGCCTTATCTCCGGGCCGGATATAACAAGCTTCTCGACCTTGAGAAGATTTCCGGCGGCAGTGCGGAAGGGTTCCTTAAAAACGCTAGCCGTCAGTTAGGGATCGCCTTTGATTCTCAGACTGACATGGCATCCATAGCTTCACAGGCTAAAGCCGCTGGGTATGCCGACATCGGCGAGGCGATGAATGACAAGATAGCGAAGATGAACCGAGGAACCGATGCTGCCCTGGTAATGCAGGCAGGAACGCCTTCTGTACTTTCTGTTGCAGCCGCTGACCCTTCACCATCGTGGACAGTAACAGCCAACGAGTTTTCATCTTCTATCCAGTGCCCATTCGCAATTCTTTTCGGTCAGCAGACCGGTAGACTCGCTTCTGATGAAGATAAAACAGACTGGGCAAAGCGCTGCAATGGCCGGCGCTGGGGATTTATGAGTGCTGTGGTCAAAGCGATACTGGAGCGATTCTGGACCCTCGGTGTGATTGATGCGCCTAAGTCTGGCGAGGTAACGCTGGCATGGTCTGACCTACTAGCTCCGAGCGAGAAAGAGAAGATTGCTAACATGCAGGCACTGGCTGATGTCGCTCAAAAGACACAGGCGGCATACGGCACTCCTGCTATCGAACAGAATGAGATTCGCGCAGTAGGCGAGCTTGAGCCCATAGCAGAAAACGAATTGCCTCCAACAGTTCCACCGGGAGATCCGCTAAGTGATGAAGCAGCAGCTAATCCGGACTCCGGTAATACCACGCAATAAGGCAGACCCTACGCAGTCAGCCCGACCGGTAAACAGGATGTTTCGCGATATCGAAGGGCGTTACTACCGCATCAAGGTGGCGCTTAAACAATTGTTCGATGAGCGATTAACCGGACGTGAAAGGGAGAGTAACCAGCAATCTCTCGCTGTGCACGGCAATGTCATCTACCAGGTGAATGCAGGCTCTTACGTTTATGACATGAGCGCCAGCCAGCTTGCAGACCTGCTGCAGCGAATGCAGATAATCCTGGATGATGCACTGCTTGAGGGTGGCACTAACAATCTTTGGGCTCTGAGTTACATATCTGAAGAGTATGACCGCGGTACCCGACTGGCATTCAACAACCTTTCAGTTCAGTCACCGATTTACGAGCAGCAGACAACACTGGCGCAATTGCTCAGCACCTCCGCATACCAGAATCAGGTAGCAGCGGCTTATGTCTCAACATACAGCGACTGGCTGTTTGAGTCTGATAAGGCGAGAGGTGAACTGGCTAACGTGATTTCGGATGCAATTGGCAGGGGAATTAACCCTAGCGAGACGGCGCGAATCGTTAGCAAGCGTCTTGATGTTTCGATGGCTCGCGCCAAGAACATCGCTCAAACAGAACAAGTTGGTGCGCTGCGAAAGGCTCAGTGGCTTGAGACTGACTGGGCTCGAGAAAGGCTAGGGCTTAATACTGCGGTGCTCTGGCTATCGGCACTCAAGCCAACAACCCGGTCATGGCATGCATCAAGACATGGAAGAACATACAACACAGAAGAAGTTAAAAATTTCTACGCCGAGAACGGAAACCGCTATCACTGCTATTGCAGCCAGATACCTGTTGTTCTTGATGATAGCGGCAAAATAGTTAACCAAGGTCTCGTAGAGAAGCTAACTTTAGAGCGTTATGAATGGCAGCAGGCCGCATGACTATCTCTTGCAAGGGTAAGCCTTCATGAGAGCCTCAAGAGCGAGTTTAGATGCGTTTTCTGTTCTCTTCTCTGGGTGGTTATCCACGTAAACAGTAACCGTATCAACAATTTGTCCATTTGTAGCGCCTGGGGGTGAGCAAATAGCTGTTCCTTCAAAAGAGTCATGAACACCAATAGCAAGACCTCTCAAGGTGCCAGCCTCAACATAATCAGCAGAACTGGCAGTGCCCGCTTTGGCTCTGAGTCTTGCAGTGCTCCATGATGCTATGTCATTGCCTCCATAGTAGTCAGCTAAAACTCCAGATGAAAACACTGCTGTTAAAGCTACCAGGGCATATTTTTTCATATTTATTCTGACCAATTAATTTTTCCGAATTATATAAGATGAGGAAACAGCATGAAGCGCAATCGCGTTAACGTGCTGACCGTCGTCAACTCCGCTTCTAATATCACCACAGAAACCATCGACGGGAAACCACATATTGTGGTTCGCGGCATCACGCCCGTTGTAGACGATATCGTGATGAACCGGAAGTTGTACCCGGCAGCAGAGATTGGAAAAGCTTACAACACGCTGGAACGTAACCCGATGCCGTTGGGTCACCCAAAGGTGGACGGTAAGCATGTATCGGCCCGCGATGTTCGCGCAGTCAACAACTACCACGTTGGCGCGTGGTTACAGAACGTGAGTCATACAGAAGGCAAGGTAACAGGCGATATGTACGTTGACCGACGCTATGCAGAATCCAGCGAAAAAGGTAAGCGCCTGATCAACCGCCTGGATGAAATGGCCGCCGGCACTAACTCTGAGCCTATTCACATCTCAACCGGCCTCTTATATTCCGGCATCGCTGCCAACGGCGAATCGAAAGGGAAGAAGTACAACGAAATCGCCACCAATATGATGTTCGACCATGTGGCGGTTCTGCTTGATGAGCCCGGCGCGGGAACTCCTGATGAAGGCGTAGGCATCTTTGTTAACGCTGAAGGGGAAGAGCAGGAACTGGAAATTGTGAATCTGGCAGATGGCACAACCCCGGACAATGAATCACCGCAAGACCCAGCACTTAAATCGATTTTTTCACAGCTAAAGGCGTTTTTCAGCGCCAACAGCAATTCCGTCAAAGAGGAAGCAAACCCGATGAAAGAACTCATCACCAATGCGCTGAAAGCGAAAGGCATCGACGTTGAAGGTAAGTCCGATGCTGAGCTGATGGATGCATACAACCAGATGGCCGCTGATGACGCTACAGCGAAAGCTGCAGCTGATGAAAAGGCCAAGAAAGAGAAAGAAGAGGCTGACAAAAAGGCTAAAGAGACCGCCACTAACAGTGACGAAGCTCCGGCATGGTTCAAGCCGTTTGCCGACAAACTGACCACCATTGAAAGCGGCCTGGCTGTTAACGCCGACAAAGAGAAAGGTGAAAAACGCGCTTCAGTAAAAGCGAAGTTTGGCCTTGATGATCTGGCAGTCAATGCACTGGATGGCGCGGCACTTGATGGCCTTTACGCACAGTGCCAGTCATCTGTTGGCCTAAGTGGCGGCATGCGTCATCAGGTAAACAATCAATCCCTCAGCGAAATGCCGGAGTAAAAAATGGCTAAAGATGGAAAACATGTAATCCACGCAGGCGGAATTTTCCCTAACCCACTGCTTAATCGTGAAGGTGCGGCTGCGGCCGACACAGCCCCAGGCATTATTGGCTTCTTCGATGCAGCTAAGTTCACCGCATCAGTGGCTGGTGCTGAGTCGGCAATCCTATATGTGGCAAACATGGATTATCTGCGCTGCATGGGTGTGGATGACGCAATTAAGGCTGGCGAAAACGTTGTTGGCATCCAGCCGCTCCCTGGCCTCTTCCTGAATGTCCGAGCTGCGGCCGGCACATACAAAAAAGGCCAGCCGGTTGCAGTGGCTAATGGCCGTATCACTGCAGTTTCCGCTGACGCTACTGTATTCGCTTATGTTGAAGAAGATAAACCAGTCACTGCGGTGGCAGGCGATCTGATTCGCGTTGTGTTCAAGTAAGGAGCACCTGAATGTTTGTATTTTCCCGTTCCATCGGCGAGCGCACCGGAAACCTTGCGGTTAACCAGGCTCAATTCGCCGAATTGCAAATGGCGCGCAACGAAGGTGCTCAGGCCGCTGCCGATTTCCTCGGTCGCGTTCGTGGAATTCGTGAAGATGCCGGCCGCTTGGATGCCGTCAATGCTGTTGATGATATCCGTCGCCTGTATCGTGCGTTTGATACCACCGTTCTGGCACAGTTTGAGCCAACCACGCAGTTCACCCTGCTGAACGACCTGATGCCACTGTCTCGCTCTGTTCGTATTGAGCAGTCTCGTTACGACTATGCCCGCACTGGCGGTCGTGGCTGGGCGCACACATCAATGTCCGGCCAGATTGGTGCGGCTCTGGATGCGAAGTCCTACACCTTCGACGGCACCATGGTTCCTATCCATGACTCCGGATTCAAGTTCACTTGGCGTGATCCGATTTTCAACAGTCCGTCAGCACTACAGTCACAGGCTGATTCTCAGCGCGGTTCTGTTGAAGATGTTCAGCGTCGCTTCGTTGATTACATCTATAACGGCTTCCGCGACAAGGCAGGCAATTTTGCAGTGTTCGACGGCCTGACCTGGAAGGGTCTGCGTGACGATGAGCGCGTGATGCAAATCGATCTAGGGGCTACCGGCCTCAACATCGATTTTACCTCCGCTGCTGTTTCATCACAGAACCTGCGCAATGCGGCTATTACCCTGCGTGACCAAATGCGTCGTATCAACAACCAGTACGCAGATCAGACCTGGTATGTGTCAGGCGATATCATTTCCAACATGGAGCGTTTCTTCTCTGATAACTACCAGAGCGGAACCGTGCTGTCAGAGTTGCTGAAACTGACCGGTATCCGGGATATCAAAGAAGACAGCCAACTGAGCGGCAACGAAATCGTCATCATCCCACTGTCAGCCGGTGTTGTTGCTCCGGTTGTAGGTCAGGCTATCGGTACCGTTGCTGACCCTCGCCCGTTCTACAACAGTGATTACGTGTGGCGCACATGGGGTGCTATGGGGCTGATGGTCAAGCAGGACATCAATAACAAGTACTCCGTCATTCACGCATCGAGCTAAGGAAATAATATGGCACTGGTAGAAATTACGTCAGGTAGTCTGCACGCCGGTGCCAATCTCCGTAAGTTGGAGGTTGGCGAAGTAGTTGAAGTTGATGAGAACACCGCTCAACGCTGGATTGAAACTGGTAAGGCGAAGGAAACTGATAAGAAAAAGGGGAATAAACTAACCTCTTTCGAAGTAGCAACGCCTTCCGGTCCGGTGAGCGATGAGGCAACAGTCGTACAGAAAAAACTGGATGATGCGAACGCACAAATCCAGACGCTGAAAGACCAGATTGATGCTGCCGAAAGCAAGCATAAGGCTGAGCTTGAAGCTGAGACTAAGCGCGCTGATGACGCAGAAGCAGAAGTGAAAAAACTGAGCAATAAGGATAAGTAACCATGGCAGCCCAAATTACGCTTGAAGACGTTAAACCGCTTATGGCTGAAATGGGCTTCACGGTTCCTGATGCAGTTCTTCAGTTACTCATTGACCAGGTCAGTGAAGTATCAGCATGTCTGGACGGGGCGGGATACTCTGAGAGCCTGCAAAAGCTAATGCTTATCTATGCAGCGGCGAGACTTGCCGCCCTGTCCGGGGCTAGGATGATTTCATCACAGTCAGCGCCATCAGGTGCATCCCGTTCTTTCACTTACAACAGTGCAGGCACAGACCACTTATACCGCCAGTTACTGGCATGGGATAAGACAGGATGCCTTTCAGGTTTGCCGTTATCCGGATCGCCGGTTGGTTTCTTCGATGTTGTCGGTGGTTGCTGATGGAATGGATATCACCGGATTCACCACCAAAGCCATTCGACCGGGTGTGGCTAAAAACATCAAATGGCAAGCAAACAACCGGGTATGTGAACGGCAGCGGTGATTGGGTCATAAATTGCCCACGCATTGCCGCGGAGAAGCCCGCTGTGAACGGATGGAGGTTATGACATGTCATCGTTAGCCAACTGGTCATATACGGCGAAGGCAACAATCTGGAAGCGCTCTGGCACAAACAATGACTACGGCGACCCGCTTTTCAGTGCTCCTGTGATTATTGACTGTGACTATCAGGGTGGGCTGTCAAAGCGCCTTGGTGCGATAGGCGGCGAAAGGGTGGTGAAGAATACCATCTGGACTGAATACGCTCTGGCTGATACCGGTGATTACATCCTTATTGGGCAGTCCTCAGAACCTAACCCCATTACCGCCGGCGCTGATGAGGTGGTGCAGGCCATTCGTTACGCTGACACCTTTGAAAGGACAGCAGATGACTACGCAATCATCACGGGAGGGTAGTCATGGGAATAAAGGTCAAAGGTATTGATCAGGTAAAGCGTAATTTGGATGCACTCATCAATGATGTTCAGGGTCGCAAAGCGATAAGAGCCATTAAATCGGCTCTATTTATCATTGCACCGGAAGCGGCGCGCATTACTCCCAGAGACACATCAACTCTTGTTAACTCCCAGTTCAATGAAGTTATGTTGAATGGCACCAGAATAACTGGAAGGATTGGTTATTCAGCTAACTACGCATTATTTGTCCACCAGGCTCCAGGGAAATATCTTGGCAAGTCAGAACCACGACCAGTGAAGAAAGGTGAAGTGCCAGGTTCTAGAGGAAATATGTGGGATCCGTATGGTGAGCCTCAGTTTCTTGCTAAAGCTGTGGAAAACACCAAGGCCGAGGTCGCAGCAGTTATTCGTAAGGAGATCAGTTCGTGAATCCTCCTATGCACACGCGTGTTAGAAACTATCTTTCCAGTGCTGGCCTAGCAGATGGCTTTGAGACTCAGTTGCTTGTTTGGATTGATAGCGGCACGTCCACTGATAGATTTCTCGTATTTCGCCCCAATGGTGGCAGTGCAATTCGAAATCAGCTAGGTGCTGAGTATTACGTCATCATAGATGTTATTGGCGCTAAGGGTGAAAACGGATTCGTTGATGAGCGAGTACAACAGATTATTGCGTACGTTCAACAAAATCCAATGTCAGACGGCTGCATCGGCTACCTGCAAAACCTTGGCGGCATCCCCGCTCCAGTTCTAACAACCGAAGGCCGCCTGGTCTATCGACTTCAGTTCGTCGCCACCCACGGCGATTAATAAACGTTAAAGAGGAATTACCCATGGCAGATTGCCAGAACAGCAACGAACGTTTGTTCGGTGGCGCGATTGTGCTTGAAGTTGCCGATGGTTGCAGTGATGTGCTGCCGCAGGAATCGGAATGGAAAGCGCTGGCCGCCGGTACAAGTAAAGGTTTCGACTTCAGCCCGAACAGCGTCACAAGTGATGCTGATGACGGCAAAGGTTACGTGGAGACTATTGTAACCAACTCAGATTTCACCATCAGTTTTGAGGGTGAAGTGCGTAAGAAAGATAAACTGGACCAGTATGGCATTGGCCGGTTCATTAAGTACTACCACACCGAAATCACCAATCGTCGTCAGCCAGGGATCTGGATCCGAATGGAGTACGGCCCAATCACCTTCATCGGTTACATGAACATCACAGCGCTGAGTTCAGATGGCGGCACCAATGACATCGTGTCACTGACCACTGAGTTTAAAGTTGGCGATGCCAGCTCAATTCAGGTTATCGACACTGACGAGACGATTGCGGCCACAGGTGTGACTGTTACTCCTGCTACAGCCTCCCTGGTTGTAGGCGCAACACGCCAGTTAACAGGTGCTGTGCAGCCAACCGATGCAACAGACCGCACCGGAACATGGACAACATCTGACGCAACCAAGGCAACGGTAAGCTCTACAGGCCTGGTTACAGCAGTTGCAGCAGGTTCTGCCACCATCACGTTTAAGTCTAATGATGGCAACTTTACTGCCACTTGCGCTGTTACGGTCACCGCTTCGGAACCATTACAAGGGGTGGCGTGCTGCCCCTGATAATGATTATGGAGAGCATATGACGCCCATCAAAGAGATTGGAGAGTGCCTGATTACAGTTGGCGAGGATGAATATTTCTTCCGGCCATCATTCGCCGCCATGAGCCGCATTGGCGAGCCACAGGAGATCGTGCAGGCATTTTATGACCTGCATAACGATGAGGTTACACCGCTGCTTCAGCGCGCCATGGATGCATACGGCATCATCCCCGCATGGGTGATCGCTCATGTGAGCCGGAGGGAAATTGGCAAACCTGCAATCATGGCCGCAATGGGCGTACTGGCTGCATGTTGTGAGCGTGACATGTCACGGATAATCGGTGAGATCATCCCCGGAAAGTCAGGAAAATGGACGTTCGTCTACCGCAAAGGGGTAATGCCACTGAGTGACATGATACTCATCGCCCAGTCACTCATCACCCACGGCATAATCGGCAAAGCGAAAATTCGACAGCTCCAGCGGAATGAGAGCAACAAAGCGACTACTGAGTTCAACGCATTCGAATACATCAGCGCTGCAAGGGCTCACCTCGGGATGAGCAGGGAGGAGGCTGAGCAGCTGACAATGACGGAATTCCAGCTGATGCTGGCCGCGAAATA
>Ga0268247_10000564_pt1 | contig 12197 bp, 5 predicted proteins | sample AgamicOrMae_FD_200245 | JGI IMG/M metagenome (GOLD analysis project Ga0268247, IMG submission 200245) | Agave microbial communities from Guanajuato, Mexico - Or.Ma.e (v2) (version 2) | ecosystem: Host-associated > Plants > Phyllosphere > Phylloplane/Leaf | place: Guanajuato, Mexico | collected... | reverse complement strand
CATTTGTTATGCCAGACAATCTGGATCCAGCATTACAGAGTCTACTACTAGGAATGTTAACAAAGGATCCAGTTAAGAGGTTCTCATTGAATCAGGTGAAATTGCATGATTGGTTTAGGAGAAGACATCCGCCGATAAGCGAACATGTACCATTGATATCGAACTCTAGTTTGGGTGAGGAAAAGAATCCAAGTGATCCGCGTCAGGTGAAACATATGTCCTCGTCGTCATCTGGAAAACGGTCTTATTCAATAAAGATCACGTAGGGAAGATAGAGAAAGGGAGAAAAAGAGAGACTTATAATGGTAATAGCGAATAGGTAGTAAGAAAGAATATATATAAAACAATTGCGGTGAGCTCTTGAGATTGATCGCCACATGATAATCATGATGGTATTTAGCACTAGAGAAGCATATTATAAATATTAATCATTTATCATCATCAACAAGAATCTCAACAAGAATATCTCCTCGAGCTAACCGAGCTAATCGAGCGGGGGCGGGATCATTAGGGAAGGGGGAGGGGGAGATTAGTATTCTCCTCACTGTTGACTAACAATTTGGATGTCTAAATCACAGGAACTTTTTTCAAAAATGGCGATCGTGTTTGGGGCCCATTGTCCTCGTTGAGATTATGCTCAATGGTTGGTGGTGACCTCTCTTCATGGTGTTGTTTGTATAATTTTGGCCAATGATTATCATGATGAGTGTTGCTGCCGCTGCTGCCCTTATGCCTTATATTATGCAGACAATCTAGCCTAACGAGCGTCTCAAGTAGGCGGCAATGTTTACATTGGCATTGGTTTGCAAATTGCCAGGCGAAACGAGTGGTCATCGGTTGTTGTGTTAGAGGCAGTTGTGGTTGTGGTTGTGGTTGTGTTTGTATTTGGAGAAGTTGCTCTTGAGGTGGTGGTGCGTGACGACGAGGGTCGAGCGGCGAAATGGGCTCATGTGGTTCGCTTTTAGTTTTCACCAAAAGCGACCTGCCCATCACCAGGGGCGAGCGTTGATGTTGTTGTTTGTGGCTGTGGTTGTGGTTGTGGTGGACGTCGGGAAGATTATTAGACGTCTTCGGCCGGCCAGTGGCGAGTGCCTTCCGCTGATTGGAAAAGCTCTGCCCAACTTCGGCAAGCTCGCCCGCCGGACTCGGACGGCGCCGCTCGTCACGACGGAACCTTCTCAGTCTCGCCGGCAAGCCAGACGGCCCTCCTTCAGCCGGCCCATCGTCACCGCAAAGGCAAGAGGCGCCCTCCTCGTCGTCGAGCCCGAGCAGCCTTCTGCCCAGGCGCTCGAGATTGCGCCGCTCGTAGTCATGCACGTCGAGGCTCGCCTTTATGCTTTTATGCCCCCGTCTCATTCCTACTCTTCCAACTTCAACTTCAGCTCCTCCAGCGGCCAGTGTTTGCCCCTCGGCGAGCAAATTATCACCGCCGCCCAGACTGCGGTGCCCACTGGCGCGCCCTCGGCCAGCCATTGCTGCTTGTCGGCGGGCGCGCATCTCAATCATTTTACGAATATTAATCTCGTGCTGTCTGAGTCGTGCAATTAGCTGCCTCTGGCTGTTGGCGCCGCTCTGTTTGACGGTGGTCTGTCTCTGCACTGGCTCAAGTGGCCCCGACTGCTGCCGCTGCTGCCGCTGCTGCTGCTGCGGCCGTCTGTCTGCGGCCGCCCTTGCGTCATTTCCGCTCGGCCTGCATCCAATTAACGCCCGCCGCATGTCCCTCAGCTGGCCAACTGTCGCCCAGTGCAGCTGGCGGGCGCTAATCTCCCGCTCGCCGCCACCTCCGCCCGAAAGCAGCCCAGTCCTGCGCGTCCGGCCTCTCTGGGTGGCCGTGGAGCCGCCGCTGCGACACTCGCGCCGCCGCCGCCGCCTGTCCCACGCCAACAGGTGGGCCGCCCTCGACAGACTGGTCACCAGGCTGGCGCTGGTCGCCGAGCTCGTCGCCAGACACTCTCTGGCTCTGCGTCTGTGCTTTCCAAGAGCTCCACTTTGGCTGCCAAGCTGGCCTCGCGCTCCACTTGGCTCGCCCACAAACGCCGGATATCCTCCGATTGTTGCCCACTGGCCTCGCCGCCGCCCCACCAGCGCCAGGCCGCGAGCTAATTGTCGGCCGCCACCTGCTGGGCGCCGCTCGACAAGCTCAACTCGGCCAGTCTCTTCGCCAGCCAGAGCTCTGCTCGGGTGGGCGTGGCTCGAGCGGCGGGCGCTGTGCGGGCGAGGGTCGCGCGCGCGGGCGGCCAGCCCGCAGCGAACGCACGCAGAAGCTGTGCTCGCCGCACTGCGCTGCGCCCGCCCCTCCGCCGCACACAGTCCGCGGGACTGCGAGTGCGCCCCGCCGCCCACAACCCCTCGCCGCTCGCCCTCCTCCTGCGGCTCGTCGGGCTCCTCCGCCACTTCCGGCAGCTCGGGCAGCTCGCCCAGAGGTGCCGCGAGGGGGCGGATGGCGTGCGAGCCGCCCATTCGTCCTGAGGGGCGCGCCGCACTCGCCCGCGTCTCCCGGGCGGCCACGCAGCTCGCCGGCCGCCTCAGTGGCTCCTCCTCAGCTGCGTCTGGCCGCAGACCGCGCTCGGCGAGGAGGCCGCACAGGGAGCAGTCTCGGCGGCGAGCTCGGCGCCGTCTCGCTCGCCGCCCGGCCGCCCCTTGTCTGTGGGAGCGTCGCCGGCGCCGCCGCAAGTACTCCAGCGTCAGACTTCCGGGCGAGTCGCTGGCCAGAGGCGCCCCTCGGCCGAGCTCGAGCGGGCGCCTGTCTGCTCGGGCTCGGCGGCGGCGCCTAAGCAGCGTGGTGGCGGCCGACGAGCAGCTGCAACTGGCGCCGCTGGCCAGCCCGCCGCCGCAGCAGGAGCACGGGCGGCGCCTCCGCAGCCGAGCTCTGCGCCGCAGCAAGTGGCCCGCCGTCCGTCTGGCGCTTCCGGCGAGCCGTCTGCAGCGTCTGGCACGTGAGGAGTGCAGTCGGCGGGCGTTTGGGCAGCGGCAGCACGAGGAGCCCGCAAGGTAAACAATGGAGGGGCGCGCGCAACTGGTGGCGGTCGACGAGCAGCAGAGCGAGGCTCTGCGCTGCTCACTGTCTGCGCTGCTCAGCGCGGACCCTAAGCTTGAGTACGTGAGCGAGCTGGTGGCCGACGCGCAGCTGCACAACTCGCAACAACAACAACTCGCCGACCTCGTGCTTTCCTCCATCTTCTCTCCACTTTCCAAGGCTCCTTTCCCATCGGCCGACTTCCAATTGCCACTCTTAATACTATTTTCCTTTGCATTTTCATTTCCATTTTCATCTCCATTCTCGTTCCCTTTTCTGCGCCCGCCCTTTGTCTTCCTCCTGGTCTCTGAGTGGCCATTTTGCCCCTCTGACAGCGCTTGAAACGTTAAACTGGCCGAGATTTCTGTTGTTTTAGTGCCGCTCCGCTGCCAGCCAGTGTCTCTGGTCCCTCTCCACTTGTTCCAAGCTCCATCGTCCTGCTTGACTTGTTGCTCGCGAGACTGTCTCTGCTCCTCAAATGCTGCCTCCTGCTTCTTGCCACCAAATGTCTGCTCTGCTGGCCACCGTTCGCTGCTCTGCATTCCACTGGGCGCCAAATGGGCAAATCTTTTCCTCCTCGCGTCACATTTATTATTGTCCTCATGGTGGACGAGCTGCAACTCATTGTTCGCCCGTCCATTGTGTCTGCTAATTAATGTTGCCAGCCGCTGGCCGCCAGAGACCAGTGCTGCTGGGCTTGCAGTGCGCGCGGCCCCCTGCGAGCAGTTGTCCCCCGTCGCTGTTCTACTTGGGCGCCCACTGGCCCTCTCCTCTGCTGCACCACTGCTCTGGCAACGCTCCAGCTGGCCAGCGTGAGAACCGGCCAAGAAGGCCCACTGGTCGCCAGCTCCAGTCGCTTGCTGGCGGCCACAGTCTCGCTCGAGCCGGCCCTCGACCACCTTGGGGCTGGCCAGCGAGGCGCCGCTCGGGTACTGCGAGTCGGGCGTCAGGCTGGCCTCGGCGCACTGCCAGCGGGCGGCCGCCGCAGCAACACACGAGGGCACGTCGTAGATGGGCTCTCGGCCGGGCCCCTCCAGCTCGAGACGGCTGGCGGGCCTCGACGAGCTCGGCGTGTTCGCCCCAGTGGTGACCACCCGCGCCAAACTGGCCACCGCCTCCACCATGGACGAGCGCTCGTCCTGCGTGGGGTCCAGCGAGAAGAGGGCCCTGTTCTCGTCGGGCTCATGCGCGGGGTCTTCTCTTGCGACATTCAGTGGGCGACTGTCTGGCGAGCTCTGAGTGGTGCGCTGCCGGTTGGAGTTTGGGGCGCGGCTGGTGGGCAGCAGTGCAAAGGTCTGCTGGTTGTTTTGGCACAGTTCAAACTTGGCGCCCAGCGACCAGGCGAACTGTTTGGCCGCCGCTGCGCTCTGCTCTTCTGCGCTGTGCTCTGCTGCGCACTCTGCGCGGCCCAACCGAAGAGTGTCTGGAGCGCGCGCTGTGCCCTGCACTTCGGACTGCACTTGGGCCGCCTGCGCTCCACTTGGGCGCCCCGAACACTTGCCCTGCTCGCCCACCAGCAGCCACTCGAGACTCCTCTCCTGCTCGTTGCCCCCACGCCAATCGATCGGCTCGAGGGGCCCGCCGCTTAATGGGCTCAATGGGCTTGATGGGCGCCCCCTAAGGTCTGCTGGCTCCCGCGCGAGCTCGCCGCCCGGCCCCCTCGCCTCTTGCCCGACCAGCTCGGAACGGCCAAGGGGGGCCACTCGCCGCCCGCTGGAGCCCACCAGACCCATGCTGTGGAAACAGGCCCAACTCTGCTCGCCGGCGCCCACTTCCTCTGGGGCATCGTTTCTCTCTGTCTCTAATTGTTTAGGCTTCTCCTGCTCTTGCTGTTCCTTTTGCGCCTCAACTTGCTCGTGCAACTTCTGGCCAATCGCCAGCAAGCCGCCGATTGCGACCTTCTGCCCGCACTCGAGCCTCTCTCGGCCCAGCTTGTGGGCCCCAATCGACTCGTCGGACCAGCTGCGGGCGCCCCCAAGCAGCGGCGGCCCCTTGGCGAGCTTGTCCCCACCCTCCTCGCTGGAGTTCTCGCTGGTGGTCACTTGGATGCAGCCCAACGAACAGGCGCCCGACGAGAACGAGGAGGCCGACGAGGAGCAGCACGAGCTGCAGGGGGCGAGCTTGAGTCTGTTGTTGTCGCTTGCTGTTTGGCTGCTTTGGATAACTTGGACTTGTTGCTTCTGCTTGTGACTGGCATTTGTTTGCGCTCCTCCTTCGGCTTTCTGCCCAGTTCTTTCGCCAATGCCAAGAGCAAATTCGTGCCACTTTTCCTGCTCGCCGTCAAAGTCGCTCTCCGGCTGGCCACCAATCGGCCGCAACTGCTCCTCCTCCTCCTCCTGAGGTCCACTGCAGCCTCTCACTAAGGCCACCACTGTCTCACTCACTGGCTCGGCCTCTGCCTCTGCCTGTCTCGACTCTGCGCCGCCAAGTGTTGCCTCGTGGAACGGGCCGATTTGTCGTCCTTGAGCGTAAGTGGCTCTCAGCTTTCGTGTCGCTGCGTGTGAGCCTCTTAGCTCGGCCGCCCAATTAGCCGAATTTGCCTCCAAATGAGCGCTGGGCGTTGGCAATCCATCTTGCTGGAGCGCGCCAAAGGGACGCTCTGGGGACGCGAAGCTGCAGGAGTGGGACTGGCTGCAGACGAGCGTGTGCGGCGCGCACTCGCCGCTGCTAGTCTGCGGCGGCCAAGCAGCACTGCGCGTTCCCGCGGCCTCGCCTCCGCGCGGCTCCTTAGGGCGCGCTGCAGCATCAGTCTCCAATGCAGCCCAGTCTCCAGTGCAGCTCCTCTGCGGCGGCCCATTAATTAACTCGCCTTCCGCCGTCAAGCCGCCACCGCCGCCACTTGCAAGCTCGCCGCCACTCGCAGTCTCGCCGCCTCGCGTCACATTCTCGCCCGAGCTAAGCCGCGCCAGACGAGCGGCAAGCCGGCGCGGCTCGGCGGTGGCGCCAAGTGGCCTCTTTGGGCGGCCGGCTTGCCAGGTGGCGAAACTGGCGCCGCTGGAACTGGAGCTGGAGCATGAGCTTGAGCTTGAAGAGCACTTGCAGCCGCTTGACGAGCGGCAGCAGTAAGTGCACTTGTCGAAAGTGACAAACTGGCGCTTATCAGTTTTGCGCGCGCCGCAGACCCTCGTGGGCAATGCCTCGTCGGGGTGGCCCTCGCAACGAGCCCAGTTGTCTGTGCCGCCCGCCGACCACTGGCTGCCGCTCTTCCGGGCGGAATTTGGCGCCGAATCGGGGCGGCAAAAGTCGCTGGCCAGCTCGGCCTGCTTCGAGTTGCAGCGCCGCCGCCCCCGCCTCCTGTTGAGCATGATCTCCTGGCGCAGCCGCTCCAGCTGGTGGGCCGCCCGCTCGCCGCTGCTGGCCAGCGACCAGCGCGACTCGCACTCTGCGGGCCACTCTTGAGCGCGCCACAGAGGCGCCCTCGCCAGTCCTAGTCTGCTGTAATCTGGCTGGCAATCTGGCTGGCTCGCCGGCACGAGCAACAAGTCGCGCTCGTCCACTCGAGCGCACACTTGTCGCTCGTGCTGCTCAACGTTGAGGCGCGCGCACCACTGGGCCACCTTTGCGCTCAGCTGCTCTCTGCGCGCGCGCCGCCCGCGCCACCAAACACTGGCCCGCCGCTCGCCCTTAGCTGCGGCCGCTTTAGCAGCACTTGGGGCCCCATCTTCGTGCTTCTCTTCGTCTTGCTGCAAAGGATTCTTCGCTGGAAAGCATTCTTTTCCGCCCAATTCTTGCTCCTGCCAAGCCGACGAACCGCTGCTTCCGTTGTCGATCTCGATCAGCTGGTTCAGACTCGAGTTCAGCAGCTGCGACAACAAGCTCGAGCTCGCCGACAGCGCAGACAAATTGTCGCCCTGCTGACTGTGGCTTGCAATTAGCACTTGATGCTGGCCAGCTTGCTCCACTTCGGCTTCATTTTGCTGCTTCTGCTTTTGCACTTCTGCTTCTGCCTGCCGTCCGCTCGATCTGCTTCCACTCGAGCGCGCCCACTTCTCTCCAGGGCGGCCCCACTCGAGCTGGTCTCGCGCCGCCGCCGAGCTCTGGCCTCCTCCAGCTCGCTCGCCTCCTCCAACACACTGTCTCTCCGCACAGAAGGAGCCTCCCTCGGCCAACTGGGCCAGCCACCAGGCCAGCTGGTCGCTCCTAATGGCGCGCCTGGTCCTGCTCTTGGCGGCCTCGCTCGCCAAAGCTCGCTGCTCGGCCGCCATGGCGCCCACTTGGGCCCCGCTCACTCTCTCCAGCTCGTCCCTCTGGCTGCTCTTTTCCTTGCGAGCAACTGTGGCTCGTTGCTGCTCTCGCTGGCCACACGCGTTGCCAAATGACGCAAACTGGGCGCGCTCATTCTCCTTGCGCCCTTGCTGCTGCTGCTCGTCGCCCCACTGACAACTGGCCGCCGCTTCTTGGTCGTCGTCCTTGGCTCGCTCGCTCGACATTGTGTGTGCGGCCGCATTCTCGTCCCACTCCGCTCAACTGGGCTGCCTCTTTGCAAACGTTTGCCCTCTCGCTTCCTGACTGTTTGTGAGCGCCAAAAAAGCGTTTGCAAAAAGGCAAACGCTTTTTCCGCTGGGAACGAAAGTAGTGCGCAGCCCAAATGACTGCTCGCTCTGTGCTTAGTGCGCGGGAATTGCGCTCTCCACAGACTGTCTGCGGCCACCGAATGGCCAGTGTGCAGTGTGTGTGTGCGGACTGTCCGCAGACTGTGTGCAGTGTGTCCAGTGCGAACTGTGTGCGGTGTGTGCGTGTCTGCCGCCTGCTCGATTCCCCGCACGAAACCGAAGCCACTTGCTGCCGTTGCGCCTGCGCGCCCGCCGACCCGCAACCGACCGGCCCTAGTCTCTGGCCGGCGCCGCATCATCTCCGCCCGCCAAGCTCGCCCAACGGCCAGTTCCTCGTCCCGGCCGCACGCAGCGCGCAACAGTCAACAGTCAACAGGCAAGTGGCGACCAACGGCGCACTCTCGTCCAGCTCGCTCGGCGGAAAGAGAGACACAGACTGGCGATAGCAAGTGCAGGCCGCTCGGAAAGACAGCATCATCTGGTCCGCTTTGTTTGCCGTTTTTGCCGTCCAAAGAGCTGCCGGCCAACTGGACCTTGCCTCTCGGAGACTGGCCACTCGAGTTCACTTTCAATGCGAGCGTTGGAGGCGCCTTCTGCCGCCGCAGCTCGTCTCTGGCTCGCCCGCTCGAGTGCTGCGCATTAGTCAAACAAGAAACGCGCGCAATAAATCCCCCGCTCAAGTGGGCAGCAAAAAACAACAACAATCCTTCTCGGCCGCCTCGACGTTTCCCACCGGCGCCAAGCTGGCCAGCTTTCTGCCAAGCTGGCCAGCTCTCTGCCAAGCTCGCCAGCAAGACGCGGCCCAGCTTAGGCGCAAAGGTCGCCGCCAAGTGTGCTCTACGCGGCTCCATGTCGCTCCATGCCGCCGGCCAGCAGGCGCGCCCGATCGAGAGCTCTGCGCGCCGCAGACTAGGAGGAACGGCAACAATTGAATTGTGCCCAATTGAACGGCCGTCATCTCGTTCGGCCAACTGAGCTTGGCTGCGGCCAGTCTCTGGGGCTTGGCCGTTTGGGAGGCAGAGCAAAGCTGCGAGAGGGCCAAGTTACTGCTGCTCGCCAACTGGCCAACTCTTAACACTGTTCCTCGCGCGCCTCAAACACACTTTCCCCCTTCCTCCAGCTGGCCGCCTGAGCAGACAACGCACTGTCTAGCTGCTCAGATCCTGCTAAACGTGCCTAATCTCTCTCTTTCTCTGATTCCGTGCCCATTTTTCCATTTTCCGCCAACAAAGCCACACACACACACACACAGAGAGTCGAGTTACACGCCAGCTTGCGAGCCCACGCGTCCAAGTGCGACCCGAGCTCGCCACTGGCCAGCCGGCCGCCCAGAGGCCACTCGCTGGCTCGCTCTCCACTCGGCGCGGCTCCCTCCAGCGTGCTGGCCAGATTTGGGCTCGCCGGCCGGCCCGCAACTGGTTTGGTGTGGCGCTGAAGGGCCAATCGATCAGGTTGCAGCGGGCGAGGCGCGACTTTCCGCGGCCAAGCGCTAACTCTGCGGACAGACCGAATCCCCTGCAATGGGCTCTGGTGCAAAGCGCAATGCAGTTTCCCTTATGGAAAACGCAATGCAGTGCACTGTGCACAGCGCACGCAGCGCTCTGTGCTGGGCCAATGCATCGCGCAGCACAGAGCGCGAATTGAGTCGTCTCTTTGGCAACATAATGGAGGCGTTTTCTGCGCTTCCTCGCAAACGCCGCACTACAGCTAAGGTGCTGCTGCGGCTCGTGCGGCTCGCGCCAGACCGATTCCCTGCAGCAGAGTGGGGCCAGAAGGCAGCCGGCGAGCGACAAACGCCGCCCCTTCAAGCAGAAGTCTGGCCGGCTGGCGCGAAAAATTCCTCACCAATAACAACAACAACAACAACAATAATCTCAAGTGTTTCCAGATTCCCTCCTCGCATCTCTGGCCAAGCTCAGGCTGGCCCAAGCTGGCCAGCAGCCAGAGCGGATCTGGCCAGCTCCGGCTTAACGAGTGGAAAAGATGGCGCAATTGGAGAGCAATTGGCAAGTGCGGCTGCCTTTGGCGCCCGCTCATTTACTTATGACGATGCCCAATTGTGTGCCCAATGGACACTGGAGGGCGCAGATCGAGCTCGAGCCGGCCAGGCCCAGCAGCGAGCAGCGAGCAGCCAGCAGCCAGCAGGCGACTGGCCGGCCTTCAAGTGGAGTGGCTGGTTGGTGGAAGAATGCCCATTGCTCCACTCGAGCAATCCGCCGCCTCATCCATTTGGCTCCATTCTCGCTTGTTCCGCCCAGACAGCCGCACACACAACTGGCCGCTCATCACCCACTCCATTGGCCATCATTCTCCATCTCCGACCAACGCTCGCTCCTCCATTATCCCTCGCCCTCTCTCATTAGTGACCTCAATTCGGGCACGTTCATTCATGGAAATGGGCACCATTTGATTAAGAAGTGCTGCCAGAATGGCCAATAGAGAGGGCCGGCGATGATCTGTGGCGAGCGGGCGCGGCCAGACAGACGGCAAGACACAGACACACAATGCAACTGGATAGGGCCACTTTTGCGCTCGTCTGCGCGCAGCTCCATTCCCAAAGGTTCGGCCCGCAGTCCTGCACTGTGCACCAGTAGGCTAGCAGAAGATGTGAGCCGCTCGCACACTACACACAAGTGCAAGCGACGCGCACATTTGTCCGCTGCTCCATTGGGACAAGGGGGCGCAAATTAGCAGTAAACAAGTGCTTGCGAGCGAGGTGAGAATGAGCGAAAATGAGCTGCGGGACTGTGTGTAGTGTGCAGTGTGCAGTGTCAGTGCAGTGCAGTGTGCTAGCGGGCGGCTGGAAAAGCTCTGTGAAAGGATTTCGGCCGCCATGCAGCCCAACTGGCAAGGTGGAATAAATTTGCCCATCCGCCAATGCAAAATGGCGCCCGCTGTCTTGCCAGTGGCCACTTGTTGCACTTGGCTCTTGTGGCCCAAAGAAGCGCCGAAAGAAGGGACAAGAGTCAAGGCGCAAGGGAAGGAGAAAGAGGAAGAAGAAAGAGTAAAAGGGCGATAATTGTTCCCCCTCTCAGTGATCCCCGCCAAACGGCACCACTTTTGCCCCTTTTTTCTCTAAAGAGAAAACTCCTCACGTCCAGCCGTCTCCTCGGAGACGAACAACAAGAAGAACAAGAACAAGAACAGATTCTCCCGTTTCATCTCTTCTCCTTCTTCTTCTTCTTCTTCTTCTTCTCCTCTGCCTTCTCGCCTAATTGCCTCCCTCCAGACAGGCTCTCTCTCTTGTCTCCTCGCTGCTTGGCGTTTGTAATTCAGACGACGATCTTGCGAGAAGAGGAGGGGAAATTAATACGAAATAAACAGATCGGCCAGCGAGTTGATTTAATGCTCCGACGGTCAGCCATTCAGCTTAGGAGCGAGCTACTCTTAGGAGCACTAAGCTCAATCCAGCTAAAAATCCCTCCATTTGCTGGTTGGGATTTTTATTTTTTATTTTTCTTATATTTATTTTTATCTATCGCCGAAAGCCAAAAGGCAAGCGAGCGTTGCATGGTGGATGGACTAATGTTGGCGTCTCGTCCAAGTGGCGTGCACAGCTCAATTGGCGGCGGCAGCTTGTCTCTCTCTCTCTCTTGGGAGAGTGGCCGCTCTCTCAAGCACAGGCAGCCCACGGCCAAGCCTCGAGGCCAGCAGAGTGCCAGAGAGAGAGAGAGAGACGAACACTTGCTGCTGGGCCAAGAGAACACGAACTGCGAGCAGATGCAGATTTGGATGCAGATTTGCACGCAGAGAGAGAGAGAGACGCCCCTCGAAAAAGTTGCTCGCTTCCGAACGGGACAAACAAGTTCATCTGGCCGCCCGATTGATTGGACGCTGGTGTGTTGCTTCTCTCTGGCCAGATAATTAGCCCAATGGAGTGATCCCATCCACTGGCGGCCAGCAGAAAGCAGAGAGCAGAGAGCAAAGCCAGGTGACAGTGGAGGCTCCACTTTCGAGCCCAGTGGGACTCTCTCTGCTGCTGCTGATGAGGGGCAAAGTTGGCCTAATTTGGCCGCTCCACAGAAGCCGCGTGAGACTCTCTCACTCTCAACTGGCAACACTCTGCCATGCAAGCAGAGGCTAAGGGCCAGCGAGAGTGGCAAATAAAAGGACCTGTCGATTGCCGCCCGTTGCGAAACCACCCGAGGGAGCCGCTCGATCGGAGGGCAAATTTCAGAGACTGATGCAAATTTCTGCCCTCCAACGCAACTGCGGCTCAATGCAACGCAACAGGTGCTCAGAGAGAGACACAGAAAGAGAAACGAGAAAGAGAAAGAGATACACACAGAGACTGACTGAGTAATAGTAATGATAATAATAAGCAAGGAGATGTTGCGGCGTTTTGTTGTGGGCCGCTGTGTTTGAGCTTTCTGGGCAGAGGAGCTGAAAAATGGAGCCAGCGGGGGCAAAAAGGGCTGCTTGTTGGTGGGCTTCTTTTGGAGGAGAAGGAAGAAAGGGAGCAAAGAGAAAAGAAAGTGGGCTTGAGTTTCGGTTTCAGTTGTTCAGGTTGGGCGAAGAGAAGAGAAAGAGTCAATGAGAGACTGTACATAGTGGAGACTAGCTACTTCGGACTGGCCGCCATTGTTTGGCCGCCCATTGGCACAAACTGCAGTTTGTGCGCGTCGCAC
>Ga0268247_10000563_pt1 | contig 12215 bp, 12 predicted proteins | sample AgamicOrMae_FD_200245 | JGI IMG/M metagenome (GOLD analysis project Ga0268247, IMG submission 200245) | Agave microbial communities from Guanajuato, Mexico - Or.Ma.e (v2) (version 2) | ecosystem: Host-associated > Plants > Phyllosphere > Phylloplane/Leaf | place: Guanajuato, Mexico | collected... | reverse complement strand
AGGGCTATCGCAATGCTTTGTTTTAATTAGACAGTCGGATTCCCCTGGTCGGTGCCAGTTCTAAGTCGACCGTCTCATGGTGGTCGCGGCGGTCGGGTCGGGTTGGACCCGCCCGAGCGCGGGGGAAGAACATGAGCCCTACGAACAGAGGGGGGTCGCCCCCCCAAAGCCGCAAGGCCCCATCCCCCCCCGACGCCGACGACCGGCCGCCCCCGGAGAGGGGCAGGACGCCAGGCCGCCACCGCCGAAAGCCCGGGGCTTCCACGATGTTTAGGGTAAGCGCCGGCAGCCAGACAGGCGGAGACCGTGGTCAGGCGTTTGACGGCCGTCTCACAGTCAAGACCGCCAGGGCCAGCCGGGCACCCAGAACCGCTTCCACCGCAGGAGCGGGGACCCGTCGCGGCGCCGGCGCGACCCGCGCGCGCGCGCCTCGCTCGATGACACCCCCGCGAGCGGGGGGCAAAGAGGAGACGGCGGCGAGGCCGGCGGCTGACCGGTCTGGGCGACCCCCGCTCGGGCGCCAGGGGCTCTTTTATCTCCGGCGCGTAGTGGCCGGAACCCCTGAGCGACCGGGCCCGACAGCACCTCGGCCCTCAGAGCCAATCCTTGTTCCGAAGTTACGGATCCAATTTGCCGACTTCCCTTACCTACATTAGTCTATCGACTAGAGGCTCTTCACCTTGGAGACCGGCTGCGGATATGGGTACGAGCCAGATCGGTTGTTCTCCGTGGCCCTCACACGGATTTTCATGGTCCGAGCGGTCACCCCCGACACCGCCGCAAGTGCGGTGCTCTTCCCGCGCTATTCCCTCTCTCTCCGCAATGGAATTCCAGGGAACTTGCGCGGTAATACAGAAAAGACAACTCTTCCGGGGGCTCCGGCCGGCTTCTCCGTGGCTGTTCGGGTTACCCCGACGAGTTCGCCCTAGGCGCGCCCCTGACACCGCGATACCGGACGGACCGGCCGCGGGCAGCGACGGCTTCGAGACAAGCCCGGTAGAGACGGTACCGCATCTGGGTTCAGGAATAGGAACCTGATTCCCTTTCGCCCGGCGGCGGGGGGTTGATGTCGCTCTGCGTACACACGATCTCGCGCACGAAACGGAGACGCGCAATCACATCACAGACACACCCGCACATCGCACATAGGAGTTCTCCTAGGGCTTAGGATCGACTGACCCGTGTGCAACAGCTGTTCACACGGAACCCTTCTCCGCATCAGCCCTCCAGGGCCCTCTCTGGAGTATTTGCTACTACCACCAAGATCTGCACCTCGGGCGGCTCCAGGCAGGCTCACGCCCAGACCCTTCTGCGCCACCCGAGCGACCCTCCTACTCACCGGGGCCTCAAGGCTCGGGGCCGGTTTCTCCGCCGCGAGGCGAGGAGGCCGTCCGCCTTACCGGCCGCTTTTGCCGCCGGCGGCAGAGTATAAGCACGACGCTTCAGCGCCATCCATTTTAAGGGCTAGTTGCTTCGGCAGGTGAGTTGTTACACACTCCTTAGCGGATTCCGACTTCCATGGCCACCGTCCTGCTGTCTTAAGCAACCAACACCTTTCATGGTCTCCCATGAGCGTCGATTTAGGCGCTTTAACTCTGCGTTTGGTTCATCCCACAGCGCCAGTTCTGCTTACCAAAATTGGCCCACTTGGCACTCATGATCCAGCGTATAAAGTCTTTTTTCCCCGGCTTCATACTTATGTCGCCCGGGGCCCGCGCGCGCGCACACGCCGGCCGAAACCGGAGGCAGGACCGCGCGCGAGGCAAGCACCGGTCTCAAGCAAGCCGGGGTTCTCACCCATTTAAAGTTTGAGAATAGGTTGAGGTCGTTTCGGCCCCAAGGCCTCTAATCATTCGCTTTACCGGATGAGACTCTACATCCGTTTCATAATATCCTCCGAGCGCCAGCTATCCTGAGGGAAACTTCGGAGGGAACCAGCTACTAGATGGTTCGATTAGTCTTTCGCCCCTATACCCAGCTCCGACGATCGATTTGCACGTCAGAATCGCTACGGACTTCCACCAGGGTTTCCCCTGGCTTCGTCCTGGCCAGGCATAGTTCACCATCTTTCGGGTAACAACACATACGCTCACAGGTGCGCCTCGACTCGGCCGGGCGCGAGGCCCGGACGGAGCGGTGAGGTGCCCCGGGACTGCGGGCCGGCCGGTTCCCGGCCGGAGCCGGGAGAGCGCGACCAGTGGCCATCGTCCCTTACGCTTTCGCTTCGCCTCCGGGTTTAGCAGCACCCTTCGACTCGCGCATGTGTTACGCTCCTTGGTCCGTGTTTCAAGACGGGTCGGATATGGATCCGAAACAGGCAATGCCGCAGACAGTCGGGGCGCAGACTGGCCCGCCTACCCCGAGACGAGCAAGGGGCATTAGCAGCGGGCGACGAGCCCCGACGCCTTTTCGATACCGTCGGGCAGGCGGAGAGGAAACATGGGAAACGGGTCCGGGCCGCACCGCGTGCATTTCACCTCAGAGGCGCACGTCACACGGACACCGGGCTGTCCCGCCCAGCCTCGCGACCGCCACCCAACGAGTCGCGACATCCTACTACGGCAGCGAGTGCATCCACACCGCCCCGGGCCGGCACAAAAGCAACCCGACCGGGAGGGGCCCGGGCGACGCGACGACCGCCCCGAAAGGCGGCCGCGCGCCGGCGAGGACCCTTGATCTCCGCGGCGACGGGCGGCCCGGGAAGGCCGGTGAGACTGAACGCCGCCGTTCGGAATTTCGAACCACATCCGTTTTCACCTCTCCAGTTTCACGTACTCTTGAACTCTCTCTTCAAAGTTCTTTTCACCTTTCCCTCACGGTACTTGTGCGCTATCGGTCTCGTGGTCATATTTAGCCTTAGATGGAGTTTACCACCCGCTTAGGTCTGCGTTCTCAAACAGACCGACTCCCAGGAGACGCCCACTCGGACGCAGCAGCAGCAGTACGGGCCTGGCACCCTCTATGGATTATGGCACCGTTCAAGGGAGACTTGTGCTTGCCGCGTGCGCCCGGGTATGCGGACGCTCCCTAACGCTACATTTCCCGCCGGCCCGGTGGACCGGGGGATTCAGCGCTGGGCTCTTCCGTGTTCGCTCGCCGCTACTGACGGAATCCTTGTTAGTTTCTTTTCCTCCCCTTATTAATATGCTTAAATTCAGGGGGTAGTCTCGACTGAACTGAGGTCGGCATAGTGTGAGGAAGACCCTGTCATTCCAGCGATCTCGAGTTACTCCCGACGACTAAAGAGATATTGAGGCGGACGCACCGGAAGGAACTCTCGGGACGCTCTGTACTCCGGCACTACTCGGGTGACGAACGGTACTCGAGCCACTCACCCCGCAGTCGGGAAAGAACAGAAAATTTTTCGTCTCGTGCAGGTACTCGGTCCAGAGCAGCCGCTCGGTCTCGCACTCTTTTTGGCCGAGGTCGATCGGGCAATCTCGTCTGCTACCAGGCCGAGCGATAATTTTAGGCGGCGACCAGGCCGTCGTCAGGTCCCGTCAAACGCCCCAACCGCCTGCGACGAACGTTGAACGTGAAAAGGTTTCGAGATACTCGCACGCCCACGGACCGCGTCTCAAGCGACGGGTTAACGATCCGCCACAGTCTCCCTCCTTTGTTTAACCCCGGCTCGAGGACCGAGCGGGGTTATCGGAGAAAAGTCGTGGACGGGACCGCACCCTTCTGCGGAGCGTGGGGCACACACACACAAGAGGTGTGGGCGGTATTCTAATCCCTTTTTCCGTTCGTCCGGGGTTGGGAGGACCGTCAGAGGCCAGGCCTTGTGTCGCCATCGCAAGAGCCCAACGAGCTTTCCGTCTCTCGCTCGGAGTGGAGCGAGGGAGCCTTTCGCTTTCTCTGCACATTTTTTCTGTATCCCGAGGCGGGGCTGCGAGCGGCGTGAGACCACACACACACACCGTTTTCGCGCCGTTTCAGAGGCCTCTCTGATTTTTTTCCAGCCGGCTCGGCTTCCTCCCTTCAGAAATACCACCCGTCACATCCTCCGCCGTGTCACCGGCGTCAGACAGAAGGGGGCGAGAGTCGCCGTATCCGCTCACTCTGTCGTGATTTCTCTCGGATCGGAATCGCATCTCTTACGACGGATTCAGTCTTCGTCATCTCACCTCTGTCCACCGCCGCCGCCGCTCCCGCCGGCCTTTTTGAAGGTCCGGAGAGGAGAAGGCGAGGGCGGGTCAGAGATCATGCCATTTGAGAGGACTGCGACCGTCCGCCGATCCCCGACCGCGCGAGCGGCGAAGGGGACACGGGCGTCGCGGTGCAGAATCCTCCAATCTCGCGCGCCTTACGGGGAGGGTGTATACTCCCCGCGTCGGCCGCAGTCTGGTACGGTTACCGTGCTCTGGGGAGATTCGTGGCCCCCGCCCTACTCAGCCGCCTCGCGGCGGCAATTTCGGGGGGGATCTCCGACGGTTCCGACCCTCAGTCAGACGGGGCCCAGGAACGAGTCCATAGGGCCGCAATATGCGTTCGAAATGTCGATGTTCATGTGTCCTGCAGTTCACATTGCGACACGCAGTTAGCTGCGTTCTTCATCGACCCACGAGCCAAGGGATCCACTGGAGAGGTTAGTATCTCATCATCTGTCTCGCCGTCCGAGGACGGGCGGAGACTGTGCGAGCGAACGGCCCTTCGGCCGGACGCTCTCTCCGGGTAAACTGGATCTATGGACGGGCGGAGCCGCGCCAGACGGGTGCCAGGAAGGTGGGAAACATCGTCTCACCTCTCGCGCCCGCTGCGACACGGGACGAAAGGGGACGAGCCTACTCCTACACAAGCCACGCCAGGCGGGTGCCAGGAAGGTGGTATTACAAAGCCGACGGCCTACCTCCGCGACCGCTTTCACACGGGCGGAGGGGACGGGCCCACTCCTACACAAGCCACGCCGGACGGGTGCCAGGAAGGTAGGAAACAGCGTCTTACCTCCTCCCCGCTTTGACACGGGGGGAGGGGACGAGCCCACTCCTACACAAGCCACGCCACGCGGAGCCCGCCATAGATAAGACAGCCTTCCTTCGCCTCGGATGCTGTGTCTCGGCGTCTCCCGTCACAGGGGATTCTCGACCTCCCGGCCCGATTCCCCCCATCCCTTTCCCGGTCGGGAGAGGGGGAGAGAGAAAAAGGGATCTGGGACCGACGGGTCCGCCTCCGTTTACAGCGGAGGCGTCGCTTACGCGAGCACCCGACGGCCCACTCGGACGGTCTTCGCCCCACGGGGAGACGCTTCGAGGGCGGCACAGACCCTTTTTTTTTTTCCCCGTCGCGCTCTCGCGCGCGGGGGGATCTCTTGCCATTCAAGCGCGTTCGCAACTCTGTCGCGCACGGGAGTTTAACCGCGCAAGACGGGTGCCAGGAAGGTGGGAAACATCGTCTTACCTCTCGCGCCCGCTGCGACACGGGACGAAAGGGGACGAGCCTACTCCTACACAAGCCACGCCAGGCGGGTGCCAGGAAGGTGGTATTACAAAGCCGACGGCCTACCTCCGCGACCGCTTTCACACGGGCGGAGGGGACGGGCCCACTCCTACACAAGCCACGCCGGACGGGTGCCAGGAAGGTAGGAAACAGCGTCTTACCTCCTCCCCGCTTTGACACGGAGGGAGGGGACGAGCCCACTCCTACACAAGCCACGCCACGCGGTCCCCCGCGACAACAGAGATGTCTCTCTTTTTTCGGTCGGCACAGACCCTTTTTTTCGTGCCGCCCTCGCCGCCGCCGCCGCCGGCGGACCGGCGGGCGAGCGAGCGAGCGGGCGGCACGGGGTCTCTTGCCCGGGTGCGGTTGTCCCCTCGCGAACCCTCCTTCACGAGGTCGGAGGATCGGAGGGCCGACACCTTTCGAGTGCGTTCAACAGCCCGCGCGCGCGCGCGCGCGCTTGACACGTACGCTTGCGCGCGCGGTCATGATAGAGAGCTTGCTCGGAGGCAGAGTCTCGATAATGATCCTTCCGCAGGTTCACCTACGGAAACCTTGTTACGACTTTTACTTCCTCTAAATGAACAAGTTCGATCATCTTCCCTGCAGCGACGGGAGTCCCGAGGGACGAGAACCGCGCGCTGGTCCGAAGACCTCACTAATTCATTCAATCGGTAGTAGCGACGGGCGGTGTGTACAAAGGGCAGGGACGTAATCAAGGCGTGCTAGTGACACGCCTTTACTGGGAATTCCTCGTTCATGGGGAACAATTTCAAGCCCCAGTCCCAAGCACGAAGGTGGTTCAGCGGGTTACCCGGACCTCTCGGCCAAGGAACACACGTTGATACCTTCATTGTAGCGCGCGTGCGGCCCAGAACATCTAAGGGCATCACAGACCTGTTATTGCTCAATCTCGTGCGGCTAGGAGCCGCCTGTCCCTCTAAGAAGAGTTGTTTTCGCCGGCAGCCGTCAAAGGATGCCGGAATGAAATCATCGACTAGTTAGCAGGCTAGAGTCTCGTTCGTTATCGGAATTAACCAGACAAATCGCTCCACCAACTAAGAACGGCCATGCACCACCACCCACTGAATCAAGAAAGAGCTATCAATCTGTCAATCCTTCCAGTGTCCGGGCCTGGTGAGGTTTCCCGTGTTGAGTCAAATTAAGCCGCAGGCTCCACTCCTGGTGGTGCCCTTCCGTCAATTCCTTTAAGTTTCAGCTTTGCAACCATACTTCCCCCGGAACCCAAAATCTTTGGTTTCCCGAGGGTTGCTCGCCCAGTCATAAGAATAGTAACGTGGGCGAATAACCAGATGGCAGCGTTTACGGTCAGAATTAGGGCGGTATCTGATCGCCTTCGAACCTCTGACTTTCGTTCTTGATCAACGAGAACATCCTTGGCAAATGCTTTCGCTTCTGTTCGTCTTGCGACGATCCAAGAATTTCACCTCTAACGTCGCAATACGAATGCCCCCGCCTGTCTCCGTTAATCATTACCTCTGGTTCAGAAAACCAAAAGAAAATAGAACCGAGGTCCTATTCCATTATTCCATGCACACAGCATTCAGGCGTCACCAGCCTGCTTTAAGCACTCTAATTTGTTCAAAGTAAACATGCCGGCCCGCCTCGACACTCGGTGAAGAGCACCTTCGGCAGGATCGGATAACCGGGAGCGCGCGCATCGGCGCCCGACCGGGACCCCACCGACACCCCGTGGGTGGCTGAGGCCGCCGTACCGGACGAGCCGGCCGACTGGACGCCACAGGCCCAAAGCAGGGGCGGGGATGACCGCGGACGAGAGACGCCGCCGGCAAGACCTCCCACCGGCAGGACGCCCCGCTTCACGACCAGTAGTCGCCTCAGAGAGGGAACCGGCGGTGCGGGGCACAGATCCAACTACGAGCTTTTTAACCGCAACAGCTTTAATATACGCTATTGGAGCTGGAATTACCGCGGCTGCTGGCACCAGACTTGCCCTCCAATTGATACTCCTTAAGAGATTTAAAATGTAGTCATTCCGATTACAGGGCCTCAAAAGAGTCCTGCATCGTTATCTTTCGTCACTACCTCCCCGAGCCGGGAGTGGGTAATTTGCGCGCCTGCTGCCTTCCTTGGATGTGGTAGCCGTTTCTCAGGCTCCCTCTCCGGAATCGAACCCTGATTCCCCGTCACCCGTTACAACCATGGTAGGCGCAGAGCCTACCATCGAAAGTTGATAAGGCAGACATTTGAAAGACGCGTCGCCGGCGCGAGGGCCGTGCGATCAGCACAAAGTTATTCAGAGTCACCTTAAACCTTTTCCCCCGAGGGGGATTTTTGGTTTTGATCTAATAAAAGCGTCCCTCCCATCTCTGGTCGGGACTCTGTCGGCATGTATTAGCTCCAGATTTTCCGCAGTTATCCAAGTAACTGGGTACAGTCCAAGGAACCACAACTGATGTAATGAGCCTTTCGCGGTTTCGCCTTAGTTCGGCTTGCACTTACACATGCATGGCTTAATCTTTGAGACAAGCATATGACTACTGGCAGGATCAACCAGGTAACTGCACGGACGAGGGGGCCCGCCACGCGAACGCGCGCGCCTCCGAAAGAGGGCAGCGCGCGCGCGCGCGCGCGGGTCTCGTCGCGGCGAGCGATCTACTCGATCTCTCTATTTTTTTGCGTACCGGGTCCGGCGGGAGATCCCCTTTCCGGCCGACGCCTTTTTTTTTGTCATATCGTCTCGTCCCGTACGTGCGTACGGGACGAGCCCTTTCATCATCGTCATCACACTGTGTGTGTGTGTGTGACTCGAGAGTCTTTCGCTCCGGCCTCCGTCACCTCGTGCCTTTTTTTTTCGTCGGTAGATGCGCAGGACGCAACACCGTCTCTGTTCACTGCGGAACCGTCTGTCTTCGCCCGGTCAGGGGTGAGCCAAACACAATCGATCGACTCGGGAGAGCCGGCACTGGGCCGCTCCGCCCGCGATCTCGCTTTCGATCCACGAGCCCGTACCTAGGACGGCAGAGGGGCGGATCGGCGCTGTGAAGCCGGCCGCGCGCGCCTGGGCGACGCGCGGCGACGTCTCGTCGGTTCGGGCCGAGGCGTGGCCTCGTCCTCCCCGCTCGACGCGGCGTGCGAGCACGCCTTACCGCCCGCCTGAGCGGGACGGTTTTGCGGCCCCCGTCGCCGGGGGCCTCGCCGAGGCAGTGTACCTACCGTCCGCGCCGTTCGCCGCTCCCGAAGGAGCTCAAGCTGGCTGCGTGGGACGGTCCGTGCCCGACTGTTTTACATTCGCGGTTTCCACACCCGCCGCGCGAACGCGGCAGTTTTCGACCCCCGTGGCAACGCGGGCCTCGCCGAGGCAGTGTACCTACCGTCCGCGCCGTTCGCCGCTCCCGAAGGAGCTCAAGTTGGCTGCGTGGGACGGTCCGTGCCCGACTGAGAGCGCTTTGCAGCGTCCATTCGCGCGAGCGCGAACGTTTCCGACCCCCGTCGCCGGGGGCCTCGCCAAGGCAGTGTACCTACCGTCCGCGCCGTTCGCCGCTCCCGAGGGAGCTCAGGTTGGCTGCGTGGGACGGTCCGTGCCCGACTGAGAACGCTTTGCAGCATCCGATCGCGCGAGCGCGAACGTTTCCGACCCCCGTCGCCGGGGGCCTCGCCAAGGCAGTGTACCTACCGTCCGCGCCGTTCGCCGCTCCCGAAGGAGCTCAGGTTGGCTGCGTGGGACGGTCCGTGCCCGACTGAGAGCGCTTTGCAGCTTCCGATCGCGCGAGCGCGAACGTTTCCGACCCCGTGGCAAAGGGGGCCTCGCCGAGGCAGTGTACCTACCCATCCACATCGCACAGAGCTGAACCGAAAAGGTCATAGCGGATGCAAGGGATGGGTCCGTGCCCGACTCACATATATATAGGCGATCGGACGCTCAGCGGGATCGAAATCCGCTCGCAGAAACGAGAGCGGTCGCCCGAGAAAGACGTCCGACGCCCGGCAAATGCACTTTTTGCGCCGGCTCCTTGGGCAATCAGGCCCCCCTCACCGGGGGCCAGCGCCTCTTCCCCGGCTAGGAGGGAAGAATAGGTGCGTCTCAAGTCGTCTGACCCGCCCGCGGCAGGCCAGACGTCCGGCGGAGCCGGTTGTAAAATGAGAACGCGCCGGCGCTTTTCGGCTAGGCTTCCCCTGCGGGCAGGCCGCCTCCGCGCACGGAGGGGCCTAACCGACCCCGAGCGAGGGCCGGAAAGCCTCAGCCTACTGCGGGGCGAAGCCCCGCCGCCTGCGGACCGAAAAGATTTTTCGGCCAACGCAGGCAGAAAGGAGAACGGTCGCCCGAGAAGGACGTCCGACGCCCGGCAAATGCTCTTTTTGCGCCGGCTCCTTGGGCAATCAGGCCCCCCTCACCGGGGGCCAGCGCCTCTTCCCCGGCTAGGAGGGAAGAATAGGTGCGTCTCAAGTCGTCTGACCCGCCCGCGGCAGGCCAGACGTCCGGCGGAGCCGGTTGTAAAATGAGAACGCGCCGGCGCTTTTCGGCTAGGCTTCCCCTGCGGGCAGGCCGCCTCCGCGCACGGAGGGGCCTAACCGACCCCGAGCGAGGGCCGGAAAGCCTCAGCCTACTGCGGGGCGAAGCCCCGCCGCCTGCGGACCGAAAAGATTTTTCGGCCAACGCAGGCAGAAAGGAGAACGGTCGCCCGAGAAGGACGTCCGACGCCCGGCAAATGCTCTTTTTGCGCCGGCTCCTTGGGCAATCAGGCCCCCCTCACCGGGGGCCAGCGCCTCTTCCCCGGCTAGGAGGGAAGAATAGGTGCGTCTCAAGTCGTCTGACCCGCCCGCGGCAGGCCAGACGTCCGGCGGAGCCGGTTGTAAAATGAGAACGCGCCGGCGCTTTTCGGCTAGGCTGCCCCTGTGGGCAGGCCACCTCCGCGGGCGAAGGGGGCCTGACCGACCCCGAGGGAGGGCCGGAAAGCCTCAGGCTCACCGCGGGGCGAAGCCCCGCCGCCTGCGGACCGAAAAAATTTTTCGGTCCTCGGGACCAACATGTCCCATATAGTAGTATCGCCGGACGCTCAGCGGCCGGAGCCGCCTTTCGCGGAAAAATTTTACCGCTTCCCGCACTCGGCCGGCCGGCCTCTGGGAAGCGGCCGGCCGAGTCGCCGCTCCGATAGGAGGGGGACTGATGGGGAATTTTCGAGTGCTAGCAGCAACCCTCGTTGAGGAGGCCACGCAGCACTCGACCCACGGCCCCGCAGGGCCGCCCGCGGCCGGCCGGCCGCACGCAGCCGGGCCACCGACACTCGCCCTCTTATATATACGACAGTTGACCGCTCAGCGGTCGGGCCGGCCTCTCGCAGAAAATCGCAATTCTCCGCGGGGGACCCCGGCCGGCCCCGGGGGATTTCCGCGTTTCGACCAAAGTCGATCCGCTATACGTCCCCTTATATATATGATAGTTGACCGCTCAGCGGTCGGACCGGCCTCTCGCGGAAAAGCTGACTTCTCCGCGGGGGCCCCAGGCCGGCCCCGGGGGATTTTCGCGTTTCCACCAAAGTCGATCCGCTATGCATCCCCTTATATATATGATAGTTTACCGCTCAGCGGTCGGACCGGCCTCTCGCGGAAAAGCTGACTTCTCCGCGGGGGCCCCAGGCCGGCCCCGGGGGATTTTCGCGTTTCGACCAAAGTCGATCCGCTATGCATCCCCTTATATATATGATAGTTTACCGCTCAGCGGTCGGACGGGCCTCTCGCGGAAGACTGCTGTTTCCCGCGGGGGACCCCTGCCGGCCCCGGGGGATTTTCGCGTTTCGACCAAGGTCGATCCGCAATGCATCCCCTTATATATACGATAGTTCACCGCTCAGCGGTCGGACGGGCCTCTCGCGGAAGACTGCTGTTTCCCGCGGGGGACCCCTGCCGGCCCCGGGGGATTTTCGCGTTTCGACCAAAGTCGATCCGCCATTCGTCCCCTTATATATATGATAGTTCACCGCTCAGCGGTCGGGCCGGCCTCTCGCAGAAAACTGCTGTTTCCCGCGGGGGCCCCAGGCCGGCCCCGGGGGATTTTCGCGTTTCGACCAACGTCGATCCGCAATGCTTCCCCTTATATATATAGATAGTTCACCGCTCAGCGGTCGGGCCGGCCTCTCGCAGAAAATCGCAATTCTCCGCGGGGGACCCCGGCCGGCCCCGGGGGATTTTCGCGTTTCGACCAACGTCGATCCGCAATGCTTCCCCTTATATATATAGATAGTTCACCGCTCAGCGGTCGGGCCGGCCTCTCGCAGAAAATCGCAATTCTCCGCGGGGGACCCCGGCCGGCCCCGGGGAAATTTCCCGATTCGACCAAAGTCGAAACTTCACATGTCCCCTTATACATACATAGGTGTGTACATATATATGTATAGTTGACCGCTCAGCGGTGGGACGGACCTCTCGCAGAAAACCGCAATTCTCCGCGGGGTCCCCCGGTCGGTCCCGGGGGAATGCACTTTTTCCGCCCCCACCACAGGGGGGTTTTCTCGTTACGGCCTCCAGGCGTTAAAATTCGAACCAACCGTCTCACCCGCCGCCCCCAGCGGTTCACCGACGACACCCCCGTGCCGCCCCACGCCACCCGCCCCGCGCCGCCCCCGGGCGCCGCCCCCGGCCCCATATCGTGTCCCCGTGTTAAAATACGCATCCGCCGTGTCACCCGCCGCCCCCAGCATGTCACAGCCGACACCCCCGTGCCGCCCCACGCCACCCGCTCCGCGCCGCCCCCGGTGCGCCGCCCCCGGCCCCATATCGTGTCCCCGCGTTAAAATACG
>Ga0268247_10000561_pt1 | contig 12245 bp, 9 predicted proteins | sample AgamicOrMae_FD_200245 | JGI IMG/M metagenome (GOLD analysis project Ga0268247, IMG submission 200245) | Agave microbial communities from Guanajuato, Mexico - Or.Ma.e (v2) (version 2) | ecosystem: Host-associated > Plants > Phyllosphere > Phylloplane/Leaf | place: Guanajuato, Mexico | collected... | reverse complement strand
ATAATCCTTCCACAATGCCCCATCGGCATCACTTCACTTCGAGGCACTGTCTCAGGCGAGCTCAAGTTGCGCTTTTCAGCGAAGAGTGTTCCTCGCGAACGACCAGCTTCTGCAGTTGATACTCCTTTAATGCTCCCGAACTTCCGGAAGTCAAGGAGTATAAAAGGAGCCGAGCAGAGTGGGCAGAGTGTCACAGGCGAGCAAGCAACTCGAAGCAAAGATCTGGAAAAAGAAGCAAAAATCGTCAAAATCAGCTAAAGAAACGAGAGAAAAACGTCGAATAAAAGGCAAGAAGGTCACTTTTGTGTTGAAATTTTTCAGCAATTCAGCTAAACAGCAGAGGCAAAATGTACAAGCAACTGGGAGCGTCAAGTGTCGGCTGGTTTGGGGCGCGCACAGTGGTCGCTTTGGGGGCAATTGTGTTGCTCGTTGGGGTCAGTCTAGAGCAAGTGGACGCGCAGGATGGTTGTCGAGTTGAGTGTTACCCAAACACAAAGGTGATCAATGGAAAGGGCGGCGTTGGAAAGGGCGACAACTGTCGCTGGATTTTGCGCACTGATGGCAAGGCGGCTCGTCTCTGCGACCACATCAAGTGCCGCAAGGTGTGCCCAAACAACCAGGCAGCCAGCCAACTGGCCGCCCAACAGCAAGACCAACAGGTGTCCGCCGCCTCGGACAACATGCGCGTCGAGCAACAAACTGAGGCCGAGAGTCCAAGCTCGGCCACGGCAAATGCGGGTTCAAACTCAAACGGAAGTGGGGCCGGAAGTGGGGCGCCTGCAATGGGAATTATGCGCCAGTTGCATGGAAGCAAGTTGGCCCAGGCGCCAGTTCCTGGGGTTGCGGGCGGCCGATTGAGTGCCAGTTCTGGCCAGCAGCCAGCTCAGCAGCAGCAGCAGCAGCAGCAGGTGGGCGGCAGGAGAATGGCGCCCACAATGCCGCCAGCAGTCCAGTACGACGAGAACGACACTCCGCCGCCAATCAGCCGCTTTTTGGACATCTCGCCAGAGGAGTAAGCTAAATTGGTGGCTTGGTCAGTGAGTCAACTCGGAAGCTTGGGGATAGGGAAAACCCCTCTCTCTCTCTCTCTCTCTCTCTTCCCCCTCTTGAGGCGGGCAAAATCAACTCACACTCACACAACCGAAGAGTCAGACCGGGATAGAGTCCGGTTGCCAGCCTTGTATATTTAAACAAACATCAGAGCAGACACAAGACAGGCAGCTTCGTAAGTTGGCACTCACCAAGCTTCACTCAAGATTACAACAAGTCGCGGTTGGCCATCCTTTGCAAGTAGGAAGAATGAGCGAGCCAGTCATTGCGAACAGGAAGTTTTCTTTTGATCTATCGGTGGGTGGGATTTGCGGGTCTGAAGAGAGAACATCTGCACCGTGTGGCTAGTTTAGCAACCAAGGTTGTCAAGCAAACTTCAAACCTTTCATCTGATCTTTGTCTAGAATTTGTTTGTTCTAATCGGTTCTTCTGTTCTCTCTTGTCGGAGTCAACTGTCCGCTTGTCGAGTTCTCTGGCAAGAGAATCACATTAAAGACGCCACCAACGAACAATAACGCCGCTCAAAACAACGAGCGGGGACCCCAAGCAAACCCTTTAAAGGCACATGAGAGGAGATAAAATTATCTCCCAAACAATAAAGTCAAACTCTTTGGTGTCGCTCTAGAGCTGAATTCAAGAAATCAATTAAACTAGCCAAACTGGGCACCCACTTCATGACCTCCCAGTGTGTGGTTTTGTTGCGCCTTGAGGTAGCTTAGATGGTCAGCAGATATTAGGGTTCTTTTTTGTTCCAAAACGAGGGGCAAAAATCACGATGACAAAGCGGAGCTGTGGGCAAAAAGTTGCAATCTCTCTCTCTCTCTCTCTCTCTCTCTAATTCCTTTTCCTTTGCAACAAGTGAAGGCACGAGACTAAGAAGAAGAAGGCGCTTGGTTGAAAAAACAGTAGAAGAGAGGATAGCTTAGGTGTAGTGGTATGGCTAGTGAGTTTGCTTAGACCAATGCAGTTTGACAAGAGGAGAGAGAGAGCCAGAGAGTGGCACTTGTGGGCTTTGTTTTCTCGTAGATGTGTGGCTTCTCTTCACGCGTTTCGAGTGTGATTTAATCGTGCAATTAAATGCACTCTGAACTGTTGCCCAACGGCGCCAAGCTAGAGTGTAGTATCCGAGTTCGTTTAATGATTTGGAGATCAAGCAACACAAAGAAGAACACCGAACGAGAAGAGTCACTGTGTTTCTAAGGTTTGAATGTAACAAAACTAGCCTCGTTGCTCGAGCTATAGTGGCTCTTTTTCTGAACAAATTCGAGTTGTATTTACCGAATGGAACAAGAATGAACTACGACTAGCCAGAGGATTAAGATTAACAGGTAGTCGTTTATCTCTCTTTGAGAGTTACCAGTTATCCCTTTGGCTGTCTGTTTTTGCCCTTTGCTTACGGGCTAATTCTCGAAGCTCATCCGCCAGCAACGGATGGCGTCACTGGGATTTCATAACGAGATACAGAATTATATGGCTCTCCAGCTTTGTTTCTAAATTTGCATGACGATTTCGATTTATATGGAAGCTCATCGGTGCTTGTCTGGAACAAGTGGCCTCGCTTTGGACCCAGTCAGAGCCCTCTTATTTCCCTTTGGCTCATTGTTCGGCCTTTTCGTCTAGTCGTCCAATGCCTCTTCGCCAATCTCGACGAGACAGAACATCTTCCAATTCAAGTTCATATTGGTCTTAGAGCCAGTCTTTTATCGGGGAAAATTCAAACCGACAGCTGGAAGAGGCAATTCTCTATTGCCTCTCAAACACTGACTAAGACTGTCTAAGACTGAATGAATCCCTTCGGCAACCTATGAAGATGAAGCCGCTCGCTAATTCAAGACCCTTCAATTGGTCTCTCCAAATCATCTTTGCGTTTCGGCCTTGCAGACTTGGAAAATTTGCATCTGCCACTGTCTCTCCCTCAAACATCCGGTGTCTAAGGGTGGCTGGGACAAAAAGCAAAGATTTGAGAGCTCAAATTGTCTCCCGATTGTTCGCGTCTAGCTCGTCAGCTGATTGTTCAACACTTGTGGGTGGGAAATATGCATAGAAAGTGGCAAGTGTCACGCTACTTGTTCTGAATTGGCAACCCATTTTGCCAATTCAAAACAATCCTCCTCCTTGGCGGCAAATTTTCAAGGTGCTCACCTCGCACCTTGTTGTAGCACTGCAATAACGTGCAACTCTCGTCTCAAGACTGTGGCCTTGAGTCTGCCTCTGATCGAGGTTGGAATTCATTTGCCTTCTTTGTCGCATGTCGACGTTGCTCTTTTCACTGCGACTGCATCTGATGCAGCGAAAGATGCTCAATGAACTAGGTTGAAGAGATCTGCTGCAGCTGCAATACTGGGAAATGAATTGAACGCCATCAAATGAAATCAGCCACATCTTAATGAGATTAAAGTCTGGATAGAACAACAGACGGACACAGTTGGACGAAGCTGAAAATTTCTCAAAATGGTAGATAATCACTGATGCCGCTGCAAACGAGCGCCCTAATCAGGCCCTTGAGCGACCTAAGGTCCGGGCGATCGATGGGCGCCGAGGGCGAGGAGAGGCGAGCGCGTTCGGAGTGGATTTGATGACAAAAATTGGAAAAAAAACAACGCTTGGACCACGAGTTTAATTGGCGACAGGCTGGAACTGGTCCCATTTGCATGATTGCCCTTCGGATGACGAACAAGCGACGACCTCGGACGAGAGACTGGCACTGTTTGGGTGCTTGTGAGCGGGCACACTGTTGGCCCAGCCGCTCAAGTGTGCTGTAAACAAGCGACTAATGAAGTGGGCAGATGGGAAAAGAGCCGACAGGACTTTGCCATTTGCCATTTCTCAGTTAGCACGGGCCAGTGGTGGTTGATTTTGTTGCCCTCTCGCCGAACAAGTGGCCGCCGCCAGACGAGAGGAATCTCGCCCCAAAAAGATTAGACAGCCAGAGCAAAGGAGGAGAGAAAAGAGGGACTGATTGTTGCCCATGAGCGTGCGAGCTGGATGGATAGAAGGGACACACAATTGTGCCCATTGCAGTGTGCATTAGATTATCCATTAGGTTTGGCCACTTTTGTGCCAGCTAACTCGCTTTACAACACAGAAGCCAGAAAGTGAGCGAAGAAGTGGAGCAAAAGAAAAACTTGAGCAAGGTGGCTTCTCGTTCGGCTTTTGGTTCGTCTCACAGGCAGACACGAGTGGCTCTTGCGAGCAAGTTGTGCATACAACGAGCGCCAAGTTAGCACAACTTGGGCCTGATGACGAGAGGCTAGCGAGCGAGAGGCGCCCACTAGCTTGGCGATCGAATTCACTTGGAAGGAGAAGAGTCAAGATTGGCTGAGCGAGGAGATGGCGCCGTGGCGATTCCGGCCGCTCGATTAGGAGCAGCTGCCGAGTGATGGAGGGCCACTGTGGAGTGAGGAGAACCAGCTTAGGAGAGGCCAGAGCGAGTTGGGAGTGTGCATGTCTCGGATGATTAGCATGCGCCGGCCGAGTCGGGCCAGGAAACGGGCCACACGAGAAGCCGCCTTAGCGGGCTCTTTGCTCCGTGGGGCTAGTCTGCGGCGGCGAAATGGAGCCAAAGAGTGGCTGCGAGTGGCCAGTTGCTGCTCCACAGGACAGAGCGCATTTTCGTCCACCCTAAATGGGTTCTCTTTGCTCCCTTTTTGTCCCCTCCAACTTTTTCAATTAATGCTCGCCGATCTGAGAGCTCCACTTTGAGGGCGCCCATTTTGTCCGCAAAAGGGGCAGAGTGGAGAAACAAAGAGCGCTCGATGGGCCCGGCGCACAACGAGGCCAGCCGCTGCAACGAGAACAAGTTCATCAATTGAGGGGAACGGCTCGAGGGGGGACCTTAGGTCTACCGCCACTGGTCTGCCGCCACTAGTCTGCCGCCACTAGTCTGCCGCCGTTAGTCTACCGAGACGGTGGTTGCCGTTGTGTGGAATAAGGTCAGTGGGGGAGGAACAAAGGAGACCGCACAAGTCGCGGGCCGACCACACGCGAGCCATGTCGCGCCGTGAGCCAAAGAGGTGCACCATGGCGGCGATGGTTGAGCGCCCTCCTTTGAGTCTGCCACAGCGACAAATGCAGCCCGCCCGACGACAAATGGCGAGCGACAAATGCAGGCCGACAAGTGCATGGAACACGAACAGGGAGCCGACTTGGTGATCGGCCGAGAGTGGACAGTGGCCGGGCGAGCATTTCTCCCTCTGGCGTGTTCGAGTGTCCGGCTCTCCTCTGGCCAATGTGTGCGACTGGCGATCTGCAGTGTGCAATGGGCAGCCTGCAATGGGCACTGTGCAATGTTTGTCGAGCGGCCACTCGACTGCAGAAGGCAAGCTCCGGGGACGAGCAACAAGTGGCGGCAACCTTTCGTGCTTGCCGGCCGGGCGAAAGTGGAGAAAGTGACGCCGTTCAGCAGCAGTGGTCGGCCGCGCCAAAGGTTGTCCAGAGGAGGTGGTGGAAGAAGTGGAAAGGGAAGTGGAGGAGGAGGAGAAAGTGGAGGATGAAGACGAAGATGAAGAGGTGCTCTGGCAAGGCAAGCATTCCGGACGGGCGCAGACTAATGAGCTCGGCCAGAGTCCATTCAGGCGCCGTGATTCCGACTCAATTCGATCGGCGGCGCCAACCTGTCGACGCAAACGGCCGGAACACTGGCCGCCACTCAGGCTCAAGCCGAGCTCATGGCGGTCGGTGGCGCCATTTGGCCGGCGAGCAGGGCGCCCAACTGCTCTGGCAGGCCGCTCTTTCCAGTGGCTCGCCAGCCGGGCGGTTCGCTGGCGAGCTTGCTCGCCCGGCAGCTCGTCACATCCGCCTTGTTGCCGCGGGCGCATCTCGTTCGTTCGGCGCGCTCGCCACCCGAGACCTTTGGCTGCCGGCGAGCTCGGGACTGGCTGGCGAGCTATAGGTAAGCTAGCGGCAAGCTTGAGAGTTTGGAAGCTGAGGAAACGGGTGGGAATTTCATCAAGGCGGTTGGAGTTGCGAGCTTCCATTGAGTGAAAATGAGCCGAAATGGCATCTCAACTTGGGCCGCTTTTCTCCCACTCCCAATTCACACACAATTCAATTTGCACTCGCACTCGCAACACTCAGGCCAACGGCCACTCAGTTGGCTGGAGTACCAACTCAAGCGCCTTCTCCTCCCCCCAGAGACAGTCTCCGGCGTGCAGGAAGTGCCAGTGATCAAGTCACACACAGTCACACCAAGACACATAGACAGTAGTCTCGTGAACACTTGCTCGCTCACACACAATGGCCCTTCTGACGCGTGGGCGCCGGGCCCCCGCGGGCGCCCTCTCGTCCAACGGTCACTCACCTTCTGCTCGAGCCGAGCTCGCCGGCCCTCCAGCGGCTCGTCCGTGCTGCTGCTGCTCGCCAAGCTGTCCGGCTGGTACGCCTGGTTGGCGGCGGCGGGCGCCTCCTCGGGCCGCGCTGCTCGCTCGCCGGCCGCCAGCTGCTCCTCTTGCGTGTCTTCGGGCCGCCTGGCGACCCTCTGCTTCACCTCGTCCAGGAGTTGCATTTTGTGGCGCTTGCTCAGCTCGCTCACCTGCACCGTCTGCCTGTTGATCTCGGCCTCCACGGTGAGCTCGGGGCCCTGGTCAGTGCTCTGGGTGGTGGCGGCTGGCTGGCTGGCCGCCACTGCCGCCGCCTGCTCCTCGGCCGGCGGCTCATCCTCGAGGCCGCGGCCCGAGTCGGGCGACATTGGGGCGGGCGTCGCGCACGTTGCGCCCGCGTCCTCCCGCGCGCCCGCCTCGGACGCCGCCCGCTGCTCCAGCGAATCCTGCTCGAGGCGCGCGCCCGAACCCTCGGCGGGCTCCTGCGGGCCCTCCTCGACCACGCCCCCCGCACTTGCAGACTCCCCACCCGCAGACCAGGACTCCCACTCGGGACTGCTCGTCGACCGCTCGTGGCCACCTCCTCTGTTCATCCCTCCATTCATCTGTGGCCGTGGCCGGGGCACCGGAGTCTTCATGTAGATCACATTCAGCTGGCTCGACTTTATCACCAAATCCTGCTCTCGGTACCACAGATCGGCCTCGGGGTCAACCACCAACAGTTTCGCCTCAATTGGGTTCGCCTTGATCCGCTCGACCACCTGGCGATGGTTCTCGTTTGCAATGTTCACCCCATTCACTTCGACTATTCGGTCGCCCTCGCGCAAACCGGCCATTTGAGCTGGACTGTGGTCGTCTATTTTGCCAATAAATTGACCCGGATTTGAGCGCTCGGCGTGCAAATTGAATCCATAGCCATCAAAATCGGCCCACTTTATCAGATGGCAGAGGCGCGGCGCTGGCGCGTCGTCGGGCAAAATGTCGGACATCTTCAGGGCCGTTGCTTGCAATTGGCTCTCGGCTGGTCGCTGCTTGCTGCTTGCTGATATTGCGCCAAGTTGGCTTGTTCTGCACTTCACTGTTGACTGTCCTCTTCGCTCTTGATGCTTCTACTGTTCGACTGTTGACCGTCACAGACTCTTGGCGCCACTAAATCTTGCTTGCGGGCCACCTTCGCTTGTGGTTGAGGACGAGGAGTTCTCTGAATGGAGGCGATGTAATGCAATCGGTTGAAGACGATCGCTTGGGAGTGGAGACAAATGGGGCGATTGTGCTCGGTAAGTTCCGTAAGTGGCGCTTGATTTGGATGTTGACAAGAGATACTAAACAAATCGGGGAAGATTCTCGTCCACTGAGCTGGCGTCCGTCGAGCTCGGCTGACACAAACAAGGAATGGGAGGCGCCGAGAATAATGTTGAGAGAGAGAGAATAATATACACACAGACACACGAAGCGAAACTGGCGAGCCGCTCGCACTCTCTCATGCACACTCACACTGGCACAGAGGTTAGGCGCGCGCACTTGTTGCTCGACGAGCGCGAGCACAACACACAGTCGCACGCCAAAGGGAAGGGCAGCGCGCTTCTGTTTGTTGCAATGCAACTCTGCTCGGCTCTGCGTGCGCTGCGCATCGGCACAGGCGGCGGATGTTTGCGTCAGAAGTAGCTGGTCGCCGGGAGTGCGCTGACGGGCCGGCGCGCGGGCGCTCGACTTTTGACTCAAAGCCGCCGCCTGCCCAACACTGTCGACTCGGCGCAGCAAAGGTGAGCCGTCTCCTCCCTCCTTCGTCTTCCTCCTACTCCTCCTTCCCATCGGACCCACACACTAACGAGCACACTTCCTCCTCCACCACCACCAGAGACCATGGGAGAGCGCCAACTCCAATCTAATAACGAGCGATTATAAAAGTTTAAATCGTGCAAAATCTCTCCAAGCGCGCCGAGTAGGCATTGGAGTCGAGGAGAACTAGCTAGACATAGCAAGACAGAGAGGCAGCGAGAAAACAAAAATGCTTCTGCACGCTCTGCATGCAAAAGCACCACTGCGGCCGACAACAAACCTCCACTGTGTCAGTTCTCTGTGGTGGAAACGCCGCCAACAGGTGGGCGTCATTAAGCCCCTTCGCAGACAGCAGCCAGCGAGCTTGTGTGGCGCGCGACTTTGCGTTTGTTATCCGCCACAGAGAGAGAGAGTCTTGCTTCTCCTCTCGCTTCACTCTGTCCTCTCACGGGGTTCTGCCTGTGGGCTGCCCCTGTTTCTAGTTGCGAGTCGCGAGCTCGCCTGTTGGTCTGGACTGCAGACTCTGGAGGCATCCAGCTCGAAGCAGCCAGCCCGCCGTCACTGGCCACTAACGAGTGAGCGAGCCATCGAGCCGGCCAGCGAGCACCACGAGAGACTCATTGTAATGCATTATGACTGGGCACGAGGCTGCATGGAGCGCCGGCCCGGCGCACAGTGACACCTGTGCTGCGGGCCGCCCTCTGACCATGGTGATGAGCAGTCTGAATTTACAATTAGCCACTGGGCTACATGTGTGCCTCGTTCACTCGCACACGCAGAGAGTCGTGCGGCCCAGTGCGTCTCTGCGGCGCTGCATTGGCTTGCAGTTGGCGCTGCGGGAGGCGAGCCCTAAGGGTCGCCAGTCTTTGCCGGCGCTCACTTGGAGCCTTCACTTGGAGGAGCTTTCACTTTGGGCTCGCCTATTATTGTATCGCCCACAGACTGCACATTGCCCCTTTGGTCTCGGGCCAACGCACGAGCCGCCCTGCACGGCCTGAAAAACGCCGGAAGGGATGTCGGCCGAACAGTAGGCGACCAAGTCTAATGATGTCTGTCTCCTGGACACCGCAATTTGGTGTGCAGGCGAGCAGACCAACTGAGCTCCAACCTGTGCAAGCTAGGCCGCCTGACTTTTGCCAAAAATCCTCCGCATCATTAGGCTTCGTGTCGGCCAACAAACTGGCGCTGAACAAACTGGACACTGGACACTGGCCACTGGCCACTGGAGACTCTCCCTGCTGGCACCAAGTGGAGTCAATAATGGCCGCTTGTTGCGCGGCACCCAAGCCCCATTGGCTCGCCCAGTGTTTCGCCAGCCCAGCCCATTAGAGCCAGACTCTGTCTCTGGGGCGGTTTTGTGTGCAGATGTGCGGCAGGAAGTTTGCGGCCAGTTTTGTGGCCGAAAACTTTCTCTTTCTGGCTCTCTTTCGGGCCAGCCAGAAACTGGCTCACCTATTTGGAGCGATCGGTTGCGATTGCGATGGCTCAACATTACGGGCAGATTCCTTTACTTTTTGTTGATGGAAAATATGAAAACTTTTCGCTTTCTCTTTTTCTCTTTTTCTCCTTTTCTCTTTTCCTCTCACTCTCACTCTCACTCTTGCTCTTATTCTAGCCTCTCCGCCTTGAGTGTGTCTCTTTTTGGAGCCGAGACAAAAAATAAACACACCTTAGCTGCGAGGGTATTCTGTTTCAGCCTTCGGGGCGGATTTTTTCTCCGACCTGCGCCCAAAGCGAAAGTTGGTCCCATTGGAAAAGGGGAGAAAAACTGCTAAGGCGAAACAAATATTTGCATAGCAGCTCACTTGTGTCGTGCACAATTCCCATTTAGACTTGTATGTGCCCCTTCTTGCTCTCTCCCTCGCCTTTCACTTATCTCTTCCCGTCTGCCACCTTTTTTCTCCCTCTCGCCCGTTCCCTTTTCGCCCCTCACTCTCTCGCCCCCTAGCTTGTGGCTGGCCCCGCAGACAGACGCGCATCGTGGTGGCTTTCGTGCGAATCATCGTTCTCCTTCTCCTTCTCGTACGACTGTACGACAGGTGTTGCAGTGCTGGGGCGTCGCAGCTAGTCTCTTGTGGAAGCCGCCTGCACGCACTGCCGGCAGCCCCACGCGACGTGTTTCCCCCAAATCAATGCTTTGGCTTCCAGCCTCAGGCTCAGGCTAAGGCTAGGGCTCACCTAGCTTGCAGGGCACCATTTGCAACTTTGCGCCTGAAAAGCGCAACCAACTCGAATGAGCAATGGCTCGGCGCCGATTCCGCTGAATTAGACAGAGTTGCACAACTGTGCGCCTCGTCTGGCCGGCGCACCCACGCGCTCCAAGCCGCCACGCGAACGTGTGCCATTGTTGTTGTTGTTGTTGTTGTTGTGTCTCTTTCAAGGTTACAACAGGTGTGTGTGTGGAGTAGGCAGAGGTGGAGACTGGGATGAGATGGAAATAAAAACAAAAAGGAAAACGACAGCGCTCGCGGACGGGCCACCATTGAGGTGCCACTGAGGGCCGGCGCAGTGCAGGGGCGCGACTTGTGCAGTGCGTATGCTCGTTAGCGGCGGCTCTAAGGCAACAGTGTCCAGCAGATTGCAGGCGCCCTCCACTGTCTCCTCTTCTTGGGCGCCATCCGGCGTCTCGCCAGCGGATGAGTCTGGCGCGCTCGAGAGCCGACTGATCGATGGTTCAATTTGGCCGGTTGGTGCCCTAGCTTTTCACTGCGCTCGCCTGATCAGTGCACCGCCATTGCCCCCTCACCAGCAAGCTCACAGTGCCCCATTCCGAACCACCAAGACTCGGCTCGGATTCGACCTCGACTCTGTCAGACCGAAGTGAAATTGAATTAATACTCGAACGAGATAATGCCAATAACAACAACGACCAACGCCCAGCCGTCGCTCGATCGTGCTTTCCAAGAGCAAACACAAAATCCATAGCCGACGAGAGACGTGCCATAATTTGCATATTGTTCTCCCTCTGTCTCTGTCTCTCTCACTCTCTCCTCTTGTATCGATTGGCCATCACAGCCACACACAGATACTTATACACACGCGCGTACAAATTGGCCACCTGTTAGTCGCTAACTCTGTCTACTTTTCACTGCTCCTCCGCCGAGCATAATTACACGAGCGCCTAGCTGGCACGAGCGCCTAGCTGACTCGCGCTTTCAGAAGCCCTTGACTCTAGACAATGATGAGAAGAGTGTTCAACGAATGGCCAGCTCTGCAGACGAACCAAATCCTCCATTTCTGACTTTCTGACCGTCGCTAATTGGCCGCTCTCCGACCCTGTTGGACCATTGGGGGTCACTTGTCTTGGATTATTATCGCTCACAGTCCATTAGTCGGGCTCTTTCGAAAGGATTGAGTTGAAAAGTGGCTTGACGCAATATGTTGTGCACTTTTGGTGTGCATTGTTCGACAGATTCTCGTCAGCAACACCATAAGCAGATGACACAACAAGCTCGCAAAATCCTTCCACACCTTAACCAAATGTTAGCCTAATGCCACCTTTGGCAAGGCATAGAGCTCACTATTTTTCGAGGCTAGCTCGTAACTCAATCAAGAGAATCGCCGTGAGTCATCGAAATTGAGTTCAGTGTCGATTCAAAGCCAATTTTGCTGCACTTTTTTTCCTCCCAGCCGGGTGACAAAATTTTCCCAAATTTGACAACTTTTCGATGACCAAATTATGAGTAGAGTACCAAGACGTCACTCGAGCACAAGTTTCGCGGCCATGAAAGATCTAAGGTTGGCATAAGTGGAACAAGTGTGAAATTTCGGGCTGTGAGGAAAGTTTTGTGGGTATTGGAGTCAATAGGAACCGTAATCTAAATTTCTAAATCTATCTAAATTTAGATTACCACCATTTCTGAACCCAGCATCTCACAAACAGAACTCTTTTCGACTGAAATCAAACCGCCTTAACCTTTCAAGATTGTTGAAAGATTGTTGAAGTGGTCTGACTCGTTCAAACTTAGCTTCAATGACACTGTGGATCGGCGACTAATAGCTGGAATTGATCTAGTTTAGGGAGGCGCCAGACGTGATCTAGGAACCCATTATTCCTCGACACCATTTATGGCGTCAGTACCAGTCTCCAAGGGGCAG
>Ga0268247_10000560_pt1 | contig 12277 bp, 14 predicted proteins | sample AgamicOrMae_FD_200245 | JGI IMG/M metagenome (GOLD analysis project Ga0268247, IMG submission 200245) | Agave microbial communities from Guanajuato, Mexico - Or.Ma.e (v2) (version 2) | ecosystem: Host-associated > Plants > Phyllosphere > Phylloplane/Leaf | place: Guanajuato, Mexico | collected... | reverse complement strand
CCTTTTTCCGTCAGTTCCAGATGGACAAGCCTTCTGTCCTCAGGAACGCTCTGACGCATCACTACCCCATGCTTAACCATTCTTTCAAGCATGCGGCTGAGCGCGCCGGAATCAATCCCCATATGTCTGGTTAAATCTGATGGCGTGGTAAACCCCCTGTAAATGCCCAAAAGCACCTTGAGCTGTGCCGAGCTGATATCTTTACCAGAGAGATAATCATCCAGGATTTTATCCTTGTGAATGTTTGCTGCATGCAGCAACAGACCGATTGGATAGTCTGGCTGATGACGATCAATGTCTTCCATAAGTGGTCCCCTTTGTATCTGGCGGGTTGTAACCGGGATGCTGAGAAAAAAATACTAATCAAATTATCAGTCATTATCACTATATCGGGGTGTTAATAAAATCATCAGTAATGTCTGCAAAATCACCTTGAAAAAGGAATTTTCAGGCTCAGTCAGCGCTATTCAGAACCACACTGTTTCCGGTTGCGTAAACGATGCATTTCCCTTTACCTTTATCATGAAATTTACAGGCCTTCAGGGCATCGGAAGCTGCATCTTCAGTTGTTCGTGCATTATAAGACACCCCCATGCACCGTCATCACTCACCGCAAAAGCTTTTTCATAACGCATTGAGGCAAGATAAACGCTGAAGGCAGTCATTCCCTTTTGATTAAGGACTGAAGGTGGCAGCAGTCTCGCCTGTGTGATGTCCAGAACTTTTTTGTAAGGCAGACCATGCTCTCTGAGGAAATCAGATACTGAAGGCCACCAGAAACTTTCCGGAGCCGAATCCATAATGGTATGGCCGTTTCTGGAAAATGCCGGAAGAATGTGTAAATCAGCCGGGCCACCGGACTGTGTGTAAGCGGCAAAAAATGTTTTGGCTATTTCGGGAGGGAAGTACTGGTCATTTTGTGCGTACAGCCACAGCGAGGGGAGCTTCGCGTTATGGCCATACCCGGAAAATGCCCGCCGCAACCCGGTTGCGTCACAGACTGTTTTACCGTCCAGCGCACCGCGTCCTCCCGCAAAGTTAATCACAGCCCTGACTCCCCGGGGTTTACTGAACCTGCGGATAAGACTGCAAAACCGCCTGCGGACATCCCGATAAGGAGAGCATTATCAGGTGATGCCCAGGCGTATTTTTTGAGACCATCCAGCGCGGCCAGTATATCCCTCCTGTCTTTGAGACCAGCTTTCTCGTGCAATGGCGTTGCGCATGAGCCCCCCCTGTATTCTGCCGCACCACTGGAAAAGCCATATCCTTCACGCAGGAGGGCAACGGCCGCTTAACCGTGACGGGCAAAGGCGACAGCAGTAGAGGAGAGGTAATTGGGATTCATTTTCCACCGGTCAAAGTCAGCCGTACCAACTGTACCGTGCGTGATTAAGGCGACAGGTAAATCATTTTTTCCTGCGGGGCGGGTCACAAAGGCATCCAGTATCGCGGGTTCGCCATTGCTCAGTCTGACTTTAAGGTAAAACGGCTCTCTTATGAGCCCGTCAAGCTGTTGATTGTGCTGGCCATCGTCTGAGAAGCAGTTAGCTGACAAAAACAGAAAAGAACAAAAGACCAGTGTCCTGCCGATGTGGTTCAGGTACTTCAGAGTCATTAGAATCATCCTTCCGGTCCGCCTTATTTCCAAATAGTTATTTCTGACCTTAAGTCAGCTTACAGTTCATCAACAGCAATATTGATTGAGTAACCTGTTTATCCGAATTTTAAGGCTATTATCAATTAATACCTGGCCGGGTACTCTTTCACATTAATGACGTTTAAGCATTACTGATGATTTTTCAGGGAACTACCGTTAATCAAGTTTATTAATGAGATTTTCAAACAACAAAATCTCACTTTTTAGTGTCTCAAAATCATCGAAAAGTGCGTCATCACCTGCAGGCTCATTAATGGCCCATATACAACTGTTAAGGGAAAGCTGAGTATTATACAGCTGAACAAGTTGCGTCATCTGGCCGTCCTCAGCATAGCGCGTCGACAGCATGCTTGAAATTTTCTCAATGTCAGTTCTTAAAACCTGAAGACGCAGCGCACTGCAGCCATATACCTCACTATCGTCAGGGTCAGACATGATGTTTTCAATGTGCGTCACCGCGCTCTGGAAATTCTCAAGAATTTTATAGAAGAGTTGCTTTGATTCCGACGACATATTACCTCCCGCTGGTCGTAAGGATTTCACTCCTGTACACGACGATTCTCTTAAGTCTCTGATTTTTTTTGTGGCATAAGATAATGATGTTTTAAACACCTCAGGAAAATGAATTTTTTATTACTAAGCCAAAAATTCGGTTGACTTTGCTCAGCACGGTAATCATCCTTAGTGATGTCTGACTGGTTAGAGATTTCTAACATGAAAAGTAACGTATGTACACTGGCTTTATGTCTGATTTTAATGTTCCTGATTTTTTTCGTTCAGAGAAGCGCTTTTAGCCCTGCTTGAGTCCTGCATAACTATATTTTTCAACAACCTTTGACCCTACATCTGGCATGCTTTCACAGTCTCAGCACTGAAAAATCACTGCAATGTTATGAACAGCAGACAATATTTCTACAAAGTAGGGGGAATAATGGAAAAAAGATTAAGATCCGATTTTTATTTCGATCTTGCCTTAATCTCTCAGCGGATTGAGACGGTATGGATAAGGAAATCATCCGGAGTGCTCTCACTGACCCTGAGCGTGATTTGTGCAGTCACGATAGGCTGCGTCTATTACGCTGGCCTGGCACAATCCAGTAACTACAGGGGCAAATCTGGTGCACTGAACTATGATTCAGTTTTTAAGAATTCCGGCTTACTCACCATCATCACGCTTTCAGGACTTATTTTGATTGTCTTCATCTATGCAGCAGAGAAAGTAATATTTATTTATAACAGCCTCGGCAGCAGGATTAAAAAGGAGTCACTCATTGTAAGAACGCTCAGGAATAAATTTATTGCATCATCTTTAACATCATTATTTGCAAATGCTGTATATAGTTTTTACGCAACTGAGGCTGATTTTAGGCTGTTTTATTTGACCCCTTTGATGATATTGGTTTCCCTGTGCTTTATCTTTCTTTACTGTAACTATGCTTTTTTAAAAATAGGCATGATGTCTGCCCTGATGAGACTCTCATGCAGGGTCATCTACCTTTTAAAAATGAATAACCAATAGTCAGATAATGAAAGTTAACAAAGAGGCAGGCTTGAGTTGCTGAATTATATTTCACACATACTACAGATATTTTTTAAAATGATTACCGTTTGCTCTGATATAAATTTTAAGTTAATCAAGAAAATCACGTTAACTCACTGAAAATATTTAATTTAAATTTTCATAAGCCTAACTGGCAATCAATCTTTATGCAAGAGGATATACGTTATGAATGACAGTCTGACATGCCGTCTGATTTCTCCGGTTACTGGATTTGAAGGTAAGCAAGGTCTGAAGTATTACGTGGGCATTTCGAAAGAAACGGCTGGATCTTTTCACCTCCATATGCAACTGGCCAAAATTCCACCTTACACGCAGGGTAAAGCACACCTTCATGAAAATCATGAAACCGCCATCTATGCACTGGAAGGAACCACCTGGATAAGATTCGGGCGCAGGCTTGAAAACGAGCTTGAGGTGCCGCAAGGCAGTTTTCTCTACATTCCGGCCGGCTTGCCACATTTACCTTTTAATATGAGCGACTCTACTGCAACGCTTGTGATTGCGCGGACGGACCCTTCTGAGCAGGAAAGTGTTACGCTCCTGCCGGAACTTGATATCAATCTGATTTGACTGAGCGTCATCACTTACGTGTTCCCATTGAGTCTCTGGACTGAAATATCGTGGTAAAACACCAGCGTCTGTTTTACCGACAACGACTGGCAGAGGACGAAAGGTAACTGATGAAACACTTTTACCCGTATTATCAATCCGTGACATTAACCATGGATCTCGTTGAGTTTATTTCCACAGGCTGATTAACATGAAAAAACTTGCTGACATTAACGTTTGTACCGAACGCCTGAAACTGACACCGCTTAAACCCAGCGATGCCAGAAAGTTATCCGAATTAAGCAATTACAAAGAGATTACGGAAAAAGTCGACATTCTCACGACTCCGTTTACTGAAGAGGACGCGAAGAAACTTCTCTCTCGTGAGAGCGGAAGAGATGAGTGCTTTTTTGGTGTTTTTCTGAATGAGGATTCAACTTTAGTGGCAGTAGTAGGGGCTCATTCTGATGGACACGCGGTGATAGAAATAGGTTACTGGGCGCATCCGGCTTACAAACGTAAAGGTTATGTTTCAGAGGCGGTTAAAAATTTAACGACAGGTATCCATCAATTTTATCCAGACTTTAAGATTATTGCTGAGTGTCGTCCGGAAAACCTACCTTCGTTTATACTTTTGAAAAAATGTGGTTTTATCTCTACAGGAAAAGTCGGCCATCGCCCCGGAAGAGAAATTCTGATCTGGAGAAAACAATAATCACCTTCCTGAGGTGCTTAAACATGCATCATGGGTTATGGCTTTAAAGGATTCAAGGCATAATTTTCGAAGTTGTAGAACGGCGCGTTACATCTTACACACGGACGTTGTTCGGCCTCTGGGAGTTTTTTTCCTCTCACCCACGTCAGTCATCTGACTTAAGCGGACATAAATAATTGACTTTTAGCTATTTTTCTGAACCTGTCTTTGTTTGCTTTGCGCTCTAGTCCTCCAGCCTGATAAAGCCCATTTTCTTGACCAGATAAATCAATGGCCTTATGATTCATGCCATAACATATTTTTGGCTTAAGAGCTGCATACGCTAACTCATGTACCTTAATGACAGTCGGCACTTCTGTCTGTTACACCTAATCACTTTAGAATTTCCGCTTTTCACTTAAAACCGACTGACCTGCTCCCCGTTGATTAATACACCGTGATGTTAGTAATGTCTTCATAAGCCACATGAGGGCATCCCCATTAAGAAGCGATTTTCCGACGAACAGATCATCAGTATTCTCCGCGAGGCAGAAGCCGGGGTTTCAGCCCGGGAACTCTGCCGTAAGCATGCTATTTCAGAAGCTACCTTTATGCCTTTGCAATCCTCGCTCTTCAGAGCCCCTACCAATAATGGATTATTCCTTTATTCTCTAACTTTATATAATTAACATTATATAAGTCCAGACAGGGTTTCTGAAACCTTGTATAATGCTGATCTAGGCTGGATCCTGGACATTATGAACATTTATATGAACGGCTGCGTTATGGACGTCGTGCGGCTAAACGATACCTTCGCGAAGGTGGTTAAAAATCAGGCGTCGCTACGCAAAATCTGACGGACAGTGCCCCTGCTTCTTCCTCAGAATTCACGTAGCGCTGCCTTTCAGTCAATAGTTGTAAATGGAGCAAACATGAACGATATTTCCGGCTTTACAGGTTTGACTCTAAGCGGCAGCTGCGATGATAATCTTACCGCGAAACTGGCCTCTTTCGTCCGCCATCGAGACGCTTTTTCGGCCAACACGTGGCGTCAGCTGCTGAGCGTGATGCGGATCTGCTGGCGCTGGTCGCAGAAGAATCGTCGGTCCTTTCTGCCAATGACACCGGATGACATGCAGGACTACCTCTTTCATCTGCAGGCAATGGGACGGGCCACCACAACCATTTCGGTACATGCGGCGCTCATATCAATGTTACACCGTAACGCAGGGCTGGTGCCGCCAACGGTTGCGGCTGACGTCGTGCGCGCCAAGAAGAAGATAAACCGTACCGCGGTCATATCGGGTGAGCGCATAGGGCAGGCAGCTCCATTCTGCCGCCCGGACCTGGACCGCCTAGATGCAGTTTGGAGACATTCCCCCCGCCTGCAGCAGCTGCGCGACTTGGCGTTTATGCATGTTGCTTATAGCACGCTTCTTCGCATGAGCGAGCTTTCCCGTCTGCGAATCAGGGATATCTCCTGTGCAGCAGACGGGCGTATCATTCTGGACGTTGGCTGGACCAAAACCATCCTGCAGTCAGGAGGCATCGTTAAGGCCCTCAGTGCGAAGTCATCCCGCAGGCTGAGCGAATGGATCACTGCGGCGGGTCTTGCCGGCGAACCTGATGCTGTTATCTTCTGTCCTGTTCATCGATCTAACCGTATCGCCAAGGTTTCAGAAGTCCCCATGAGCGCCCCCTGCTTGGAAGATATTTATCGTCGTGCCCGTCAGGCTGCGGGTGAGACGAAGGCTTTTGAAACCAATAAAGGGCGATATGCAAGCTGGAGCGGCCACAGCGCACGCGTCGGCGCCGCACAGGATATGGCTAGAAAAGGAATATCCATTGCGCAGATCATGCAGGAAGGTACCTGGACGCAGACCCAAACTGTCATGCGCTACATTCGTATTGTTGAAGCTCACCGCGGAGCAATGATCACCCTGATGGAAAACGATGATGATTAGCTGATAAAGCGATCTGCTTCTGATGTTCATTACTTTATTTACCCTGACTCAAATCTGCCTATGCTGCTGACAGAATTATGAATAGCAACCGGTTTAAAATAGACCTCCAAGTCATTTAAGATGACTCTGAGGTGTCCATGAGCGGTAAAATACCGTGGTTCAAACCCCTCCAGTCGTTCGCCTATTCGTAGGTTAGCCAGCAGCGGGATCTGAACAGTGGCCAGCTGCTGCAAAGTGCGTGCGGAAGTTGGCTGATACACTGCCGCCAGAAATCCATGCATCCGGGCAATGTCGGAACGCGTTTTGATTCGCTTGCCCAGTTTGATGTAGAGCTTGCTCGCTCGGATACGGTCTTCGTATGAATACATGAACTATCTCCGGGTGGTTCAGGATTTCCGCCGCATCCCCGGTGGGTCAGTTTTCAATAAGTGCCAATACCCTGAGCGACCCCATGATGGAATAGGTACTGTATGAAATCACGCCCATACGCCAGTCCGCGGGTTTGACTTTGATTGCGCCAATCCCTGAAGACACCACGATCATGAACTTCCGACACTTGCTGGTGAAAGATAAGTTCGTGCCTGTAATCCTCGCTGTCATCAATAGCCATTTGCAGGACAAAGGCCTGTCGTTGAGCCAGTGGACTGTCGTCGATGCGAACATTATTCATGCCCCCAGTTACACAAAAAACAAGGAAGGAAAGTGCGGTCCTAAGATTCATCAGACCAAGAAAGGTAAGCAGCATTTCTTCGGTATGAAGGGAAAACAGCTGATGGGTATGGGTGAGTTGCGCGCTTAAAACGGAGAGCCGGGCTAAAACGTCCTCAATACCCGATGCACCGTTCGCTTTTGAGCAAATAGCTGTGCATTTAGGGAGAGTTGGGACTGCTCGTTGGCATACGGCAAGTTATCGAAGGATTATTAGGGGTTATCTAAAAACGCAGCATGCACGTCTTTCTTGATGCCGATCAGTGTAACCATGGCTTCAAGGATGGCAGCCAGTGTATCGCAATGCGTACCAAACCGACGTTTTCTGTAGCCAACTGAACAGCCGCTAAATAATGTTGTGTTTGTTTACTGAGGCCCGGCAAACAGCCTTGGCATGCTGGATCGAGACTAGGGTGAAAGACTTTAAGCTATAGGTTGCACCGTTTATCAGGGAACCGTTTCCTTTGTTACGGCCACTTAGTGCATATATTCCTATCTACGGATGTAATCATGAGCTTATCGCAGACACTTCAAAAGCTGACCAATAAATTGAGCCAGACAAGCATTCCTAATGCTGCCACAGAGGCTATCCAGTGGCAAGGAGGCATGGATATAACATTGCATGCCAGCGGCGACAGCCTTACCTTACTAACTAGCATCGTAGATCTGCGTACAGACCCTAAAGACGACATTTTATTGCGTAAGCTGCTTACCCATGCGTTTCCGGGCCTGCGTCTGCGCCGTGGTGCGCTTACTATCAACCTTGACGAAAATACCTTGGTGTTCTCTTATGAACACGATTTCCACCTCTTGGACAAAGCCCGTTTTGAGAGCTTGATGGCCAACTTCGCTGAAGTGGCGCAAGAGCTTAGAGACACTGCGACACATTTTCGTTTTAACTGAGAAAAGAATATGTTGGATAAAATTGGCAGCAATGCTCGTGCAGATAATGCCTTGCATGTCGAAGCGCCTGCAGGACCCGAGCCAATGCGGCTCGATGCTGCCGGAGGCCAGAAGCCCAAAGCTCCTATGGATGCACCGTTCTCGTTGCGTTTGCGAGCGATAGCGGGTGGCATAAACAGTGAAGAAGCAGGAATTACTGAACCTGCTGACGTGAATCAGCCTCTAACTACTGATGCTTATCCAGAAACGGGTGTAAATCCTGTGAGACTCTTCGTCAAACTGATGGTAGGAACTCTGGCGCTGTCGACAGGAGTTCGTTTTGCAAGATACCCAGGTGATTTCGTGAAGGATCCGGGAGGTAGTGTGTGGGCAGCGATCAATATGAAGCATCGCTCAAGCATCACACATCTTGAACAAGGCAATCAGACGGTTCTTGAGCGTTTCGGTGCACATATTCCAAAAGACAGTGCGTGTTTCAATGCTCGCGCTGACGTCACACACGATATTCCCTCGGGTGTTGCAGGGCGGTGGAACCGCCAAACCCAACGGTTAATACTGAACCCTAACATTCATTTCGAGAGCCATCCTGCAACAGTCGCCGGACATGAGTTCATACACTGTTACACGCATCCTGAGTTTGTCGAACGCCATATAAAACATCCGCACTGGAAAGCCTTAAACGAAGGGTTGACGACTCATTTGACAGAGAAACTGCCAGCTCCAAAGCGTCTCTTGCCCATTCCCGTTGCCAAAGATCGCTATCATGGTTTCAAGCTGTCCACTGGGAACTCTTGGACGGATGCGGCCAGGCGAATCGAAGTCGAAGTTGGCGAAGACGTGTTGTTGAAAGCGTTCTTTGGCGGCGATGATCAAGCTATTAGTGAAGTAGCTAAAGCCGCCGCTCAGATCTACCCCAAAATTGCTTCAAGTACTACCGAAAGGGAGTTGTACCGAGCGGGTAGTATGCGTGGAGGACAACATCTGGCCGAGTGTTACGTAGGTGCTTTGCTCAAAAACGGTCAGAAACTGCCTGACAGTTTTACTAATTATCTGCTACCACTATTCAGCTATTCAGAGATAAGCCCTGGTCACGCAGAAAAAATACAGGCGCAAGCGGAAAAAAGTCAAAAGCGGATGGGAATTGTGTTCGATGCAGCGTTCTTTTCACCTGACCTTAAGACCCAGAGACTGGCACTTGGCATGCTGCGGGAAGACCTGCTGATGCACTGGGAAAAAGTTATTCCGGATAAAAAGTAAGCGCAGTGCAGTCTCAAGGGCCTCAAGGTCAAGTACGCCTCAGAACAAAGCATTCCAATGCCAACATAGATTGGTCATCTGATGTAAGATTGTCCCATTTTTATGCCTGCGCAAATCTACAAAAAGCTTGACAATGTCAGCAAAAGGATGCACTTGGCATGGGGCCCACAAATGAGCCGAAGCCGTTAAGAATGCGACTCAAAAGTCATGAACTATATAGACTTTTAAGAATATGCACCAAACCCGACTCGGCATCGACGCCGATTGGGGAGAAACTAGATCCTGGTTCAATCACTTCGATGCGTTGGAGAGTTTGTAACGCTTTGCCATGCGGGCCTTCAGCCAATCATGGCGGCAATTCTACCCCTACCGGCTTTTCGTGCCCCAACGGTTCATACCCATAGCCCTTGGTACTGCAGTCCGTTCGACGCTGCCGTCGTTTTTAGTTTGTCGTTTGCCAGATGCCCGGAAAATATTGCCATGCAGCGTGGGCAGAGTGGGAACCCATTAGCGCGCTTAGCCACTCACTTCAGGCAAGGTCAACACTGGTCCATGATTCTACATCAAACCGATGGCGATGAGGTGGCCTGCATTGGGTCACTCAATAATAGGGTCGTTTTATTTGTCTACCAACGAGGTAACGCACCATGAGCATCTTCATTACCCCCTGTCTGCATCAGAACACCTCCCTTTCGCCGAATTTTTCAGCGCTCAACGCCAAGATCCCTCAGCAGAAAACCTTTGGCGATAAGCTCCAATGCAGTCAGCATCGCACAGTGTTGGCCTTACGGCGGGGAAACGATCTATGAACACTATCAACAGAAATTACACCTCTGTCCCTGGGTTATCAGCACCCGGGACTCTCGCGGAACCGGAGCGTCTTCAACTGGTGGATAAAAGAGCAGGTGATCATTGCAACATGATCGACTTCAGCCCCCCGCAAAAGGTGTCCGGCATGCAATCATCGTTGAATATGTCGAACGCCAAGCCACCCTTACCAGAGCGCACGTACAATTCGGCTGGCGGTCAAGACGAATTGCGCCTGAACAAGCTGGTAGAAGCTATTCATAATATTCTGCAGGAGTTGTTTTCTCTGTTGCGAGGCAATAAATCACAGGGCGCGGCGTCCTCACGTAGTCCTGCTCAAAGCGAGCCACCTCGGACTTCTCAACTTCCGCCCACTACGGCATCTGCCCTTTCGCTTTCAGGTGGAACCGCCCGATCTTCACTACCGTCCCTGACGCCAGAAACCGGCAGCACTGAAGCTGTAAACACACCGGCCAGAAACGATGCGATAAAAGCAGGCGTCGTTAATGATTTGACGGCGCCGAAAGCCTCCTTAGCTGCTATCGAAAACCCCGATACCCCGCAAAAATTGGTAAAAGCCACACCTCTTGTTGCTGCGCAGGGTCAGGGCGCTGATATGTCTGGAATAGTGGGTTTTGCGAAAGAATCAAACACTACGGGAGGAAACAAGGGCGAAGTGGTCACAGTTAAAACTGCGGCAGACCTTAAGAAATACATGGAGGACGACACTCCACGCATCGTGCGCCTGGGAGCCAATCTATCTGCCGATAGCAAAATGACAATCAACTTTGGTGCCAACAAGACCTTGCTGGGAACAGACGGCGGCAATAGTCTGCACAATATTTATCTGGCCAGTGGTAAAACTGCCAGCAACGACATTTTCCAGAACCTGAACTTTACCCACGACAGCCGTTACCGAAAAAACGGCGATATGCAGATGTTCATCAGCAGCGGCAAGAATTATTGGATAGACCACAATACCTACACCGGTAATAAGGATCAGAACCCTAAAGGGCTCGACAAACTCCTTTACGTCGGTGGAACGGCAGATAACGTTAGTCTTACTAACTCAAAGTTTCAGAACAATGAATATGGCGTGATCCTCGGCCAGCCAGACGACTCGGCGGCGGCAAAAGCCACCTATGCGGGTTACCCACGAATGACCATAGCCAATAACGAGTTCAATAACCTGGATGTTCGCGCGCCCGGCTTGATGCGCCATGGCTATTTCGACGTTTATAACAACCTAATTGATCACTTCCATCTCGGTTTTACCGCGACGGGCGATGCCAACATCCTGTCGCAAGCCAACTATTTCGAGCATGGCTCAGACTCAGCTAACAGACCCAGCAATAAAGGTGTGCTGGATGACTATGGCGATGCACACTTCAAAGACATCGGCAGTAACGTCAGCTTCACTCAGAAATCACCAATCACCACTTGGCGCCCCAGCTATCATCGGGACGTGAGAAGTGCAGAAGACGCCAAGGCTTTCGATCTGGCCAATGCGGGCGCCATTACCGAGAATAACGGTAATAGCTGATTGAGGGGGCAGCTCACGAAACGGAAAAAATCGTACGTTAAGCCTCGCACTCGCTTTCATTTCACTAGGCAGTGTTTCTTGATGATGGCGGTGAAGCCAAGGCCTTTTTTGTAAGGCTGAATCCAGATCAACTTGCGCTCTTGATTCTCCATTCACAACCCTAATCTGAAAAAAATGAGATGAAAGCAGCCTTGTTGCCACATAAAAAAGATATTAATCATCACAGATGAATCGTGCAAAATACGTTAATTAAATGTTTTCAATAATCTCGATTGTAAAGGAGAGAAATATGCATATCAGGAATATGCCCTATGCAAGCAGTCGGCAAACTCATAATCAAGATATTAGTGACCAAGAAGTAACGAACTCTGGCATGTCAAGCCGTTCTATACAAAATGATACTATCGCTTCTCCCAACGTAACGAATTCTCCTCAACGATCGCCCTCTCGGTTTATCAATACTGCGGCGGACCATGAGCACAAACTAAGTCTGGCGGAAATGGCACATCCTACAGCCGGAAGCCTGGAAGGAACGTCAGAAGAGCCGTCAACAATAATCGATATGAAACCATACCAAAAACTGGAACAAGATTATCGTTCGTTATTCATGGCGGCAGGCATCGAATCAACA
>Ga0268247_10000557_pt1 | contig 12300 bp, 15 predicted proteins | sample AgamicOrMae_FD_200245 | JGI IMG/M metagenome (GOLD analysis project Ga0268247, IMG submission 200245) | Agave microbial communities from Guanajuato, Mexico - Or.Ma.e (v2) (version 2) | ecosystem: Host-associated > Plants > Phyllosphere > Phylloplane/Leaf | place: Guanajuato, Mexico | collected... | reverse complement strand
TTGCATGAGCGAGAGCAATTTTCCCATCGGGCCCAAGTTTCTCTGGCGCCTCTTTTGCAAAAGAGGACTGCAACTAGGACACTCTCTCACTCAATTTCTCACCCAATTAGAGTGGCCTTTTCACAAGACGACCAATCTTTCTTCTCCTAGTCTCTGGCGCTTAGATGTGTGGAGAAGACGCGCTGAGAAGACGCTCTGCAACCTTTGCGCACTTTTGCTGGACGACAAAAGAAAAAGTGAGAAGGATTACACAATGAGAAGGAGAAGTATCCAAAGGACATTGGACACTTGGCCAGTGTGAAATAATTAGCATCCAAAGAGGAGGAGGGAAAGTGGAGGGAAAATGGTGGGAGAAAAGGAGAAAAGCAACAATCTGGGAGCTGAAATTTGGGCAATACTTACGCTTGATTGGGGGAGGAAAAAGCAGGGGATTCATATTGCTTGCTAGTTGCTTTTGGAGTTGATTGTTGGCAGCGCTCGATGTTGATGTTGTTGTTGTTGTTGTTGTTGTGCTTTGTATCACTGTGAATCTGATGATTGACATCAGAGAGAAAGCTAATAGAATAAATAAAAACGAACATTTAAATAGGGTCGAATACTCGTAGACCAGCTTTCTGGCCCTCTGCTGGACTCTTTTCCACCTGTTGTTATTGGGCAACTTTGAGTTCCGGTGCTTTCCAGTGGCGCAGGTGGAATGGTTGCTGTGATTGTGGTGAATTTGGTGCAAGGCCGACAGGCTGGCCAGTGGTTTGTTATTGTTTTGATTATTGTTCTGATTGTTGTTGTTGTTGTTGGCACTGGTTTGCTGAAAGTTCACCGGCGAACAACTAGCCAGCGTGGTGGTGTTTGTATACAGTTGCTGTTGCTGCTTTCCAGACAGTCTTCCAATGGTGCTCGAGGCAAACTGTTCCAACTGGTCGAGCACTGTGCTGCTGCTCTGCTGCGGCCCCAAGCTCCCAGCCCCAATCATGGGCGGCAAAGGAGGCGGACTGGGCGCCATGTGGGCACCCAAGTGCTGCTGCTGCTGCTGGTGTTGCATGAGCACGCTGGCCAGATTGGACGAGTGGCTCTTGCCCATCGTTCTGAAGGGGGCCACCAGGTTGCTCGATCGGGCGCCGTACTGCGCCAGACCCATCAGCTGGTCGGCCACCTGTTGTTGCTGGTGCAGGTGGAGGTGTGGGTGCTGGTTGCTGGCGTGGTGCAACTGCGAAGACAGGGGCCTGTTGTGCAAGTGGCGGCCGCTCGTGGTTGAGGCGTGCAATCTCTGCTGCTGCTGGTGGTGATGGTAGTCGTTGGGGAACATGAGCGCCTGTTGCTGCTCGCTGAGACCGTAGTTGGACTGCGGTTGCATGGGGTTCACGCTGGTTGCAAACTGGTGCTGCAAGTTGGCGGCACCTAGTTGCTGGGGCGCGTACAGTTCGTGTTGCTGGATGGTGGTCACTTTGGATGTCTGCTGCTCACTATTGCCAAATGCTGATTGCTGCCCGTTATTATTCACGCCCAATAGGAGGCTGGCCGCGTTCAGCTGCTGGCTGCTGCTGCCACTTGGGTTCCCCTTCCTCGTCTGCTGCTGCTGCTGATGCTGCTGGTTGGCCGAGCTTGGGGCGTAACCATTGTCGTTGGGCAGATTTATCTGGTCGTAGATGTGGTAGAGCAGCGAGGTGGACGATGAGGGCGAGTACAGAGACATGTCGGTTTGGCCGCCGGCCATCTGAGTGGAGGATACTGATTGCTGTCTCGTGTTGTTGTGTGTTTGGGCCGCTTGTTGGCGCTGATGGCCGCTGGTGCTTGTTGCTGTTGTTGTTGTGCTCGGCATTGCTTCGTCGCTCAGTTGCTGGTCGCCGCCGTAGGCTGAGTCGAACAGGGACGATGAGTGGGTATGTTGCTCTGGTTGGTTGCTGTGGTGCAAGGTTGACATTAGGTCGAACACATTTTGAGAACACTGGCGGTTTGTTTGCTGAAACTTGCTCCCCATTGACTCGTGGCCATGGTCGAAATTTGAAGCGTACAACGAATTCTGCTGCTGCATTGCCTCCTCGGACGCCTGTCTTGTCAATTGATTCTTGCCCAATTCAGGCCCCCTCAACTGGCCCCTCTTGCTCTCTCTTCTTTGTCTATCCTTTTTTCCCTCAGCTTCTTGCAAGGCTTCTTTGTCTCTTGATAATGCTTCTGCTGCTGTTGCTGGCAGTGGTGGTGAGCTTGATGATGAGCGCGACGAGAAAGATGAGCAGAAGCTGCTGAGCTGCTTGTGGTGCTTCGAGTTTGGATTGATTCCAATGCAACGTTGTTGTTTTGCTTGCTGACTAGGTGGATTGTATGGGTGCGAGTTGACGATCATTTGTTTGCCTCGTTTCCAATTCTTTCTTCTCTTCTCCGACACTAAACTCTTCTCTTTCTCTCTTTCTCACTGACAGCGCTTCATCTAGATCGTGAAATTCAACCCTCGTCTTGTGAATTCAATGCTTCTCAGTTGCCTTGTCTTGACACTTCTTGGGACTTGTTGTGCTGCTATTGTGATGATATGAAACAATCTTGTTGCACCATGTGTGTAATTGTTATCTCTCCTTTCTTTCAACGAGAATCAAATGAACGCATACTCTGAGCTCGCTTAACACCTTGGTCTGCTCTCACAACAATATGGCCATAATTTCTCCCTCTAATTATATTAGGCTATAGTAGCATTATTGTGTTTGTTATTATTATTGTATTGTGTTTCTGCGGCTCAAATTATAAATCGAGTGTCGTGTTCACTCGACGGAGCTCAAAGTTCGACTGAACGCGTGCGAACGCGCGCCACTGCAGCCAGTTCGCTTTTCGAGCATCGCACAAAAAGTGGCTCTCTTCTTCTTTCGCTCTGCCTGTGCGCTTCTTTGCTGCCCACTTGCAGGGGTCGCACTCACTCTCCGCCCCCCTTTCGAGCATGCGCACTTGGCCTCTCGAAAAGATTCGCTCCATGCCACATGCAGTATGCACTCGAGAATCTGCCGTTCGATCGATCTGCAGATTCGAATGGGGTTCTGCTGTTGCTGCTCAATCCGATGCAGTAATAATGCCACTCTGATTTTCTCCCTCATCCTCCTACCCAAATCGCATTCAAATCTCCTATTTTTATAGTCAACTGCTATCTCCTGGCCAACGGCCATTCATTGTCACGATTAGAATTTGGACAATTCTCGAGGCTCGTGAGTGCCGCAGAAAAGGATTGATTCAATAGAGAAGAATGATTTGTATCTACTCGCATACGGGCTCTCCTCACCACGAATAGACGCTTGACTATATCAGGCCGGCCAGCCGACCGGTTGGCTAGCTGATAAGGGACGCCTGCTGACGAATCATAATGGTGGTGATTATTGTGGCAATCATAGGCCACTTAAGTGGCAGGGAAGATCTCGAAGGCAGTGGAGCTTTCATGGGACTACAAGTGTGATAACAGAGCGAGATAAGGGACCGGGCCTGGAGATGTGGAGAAGATGAAGAGATGGAGATGAATTATATGAGGAGGAGGAGGAGGAAGTCGGCCATTGGTGATCTGCACTTTGCACTGGCTCTCTATGGTTTTTTATGCTGCCCATGGATGAACAACGTGGATGAAGAAGAGGAGAGCAGGGACGCCAGTTTTCGTGAGAGGAAGAAATGAGAAATGTCAATACTCTTGCAAATTTCACTTATCATATTTGAAGTCCGCTCCGGACTACAAACTCTCGGACTCGAAACTTGGGATCCTGGACGCTGGACTTTGGAGGGACTTTTGCAGGAGCAGGAGGATGTATCAACAAGGCAGAACCATGTTGAGGAGAAGAGCGCCAGTCCAGAGGTAGGGGGAAATTAGTCTCCAGATTTTGGGCTCGTAATTCGTCGCCGTTTTGGGGGACTTTTATTTCTTTTTATTGCGCCTCCACTATCAGGCTTTATTTGCCATGTGGCCAATTAGTGGAGATCAGAAGAAGAGAGAAAGAGGCAGAGAGAGAGAGCTCCTTTGCTCACCTGTTAAACTTGGATCTATCATTGCCGGCCGTTAGTGTGGCCGCAGCAGAGGTGCTCTGGGCTGGCCTGTGGACTAACAAGGTTTGTGAGCGACACCACAAGGGCGGTCCAGCCTGGTCCAGGTTCAGCCGACGGCCAAGTGGCCAAGCAAGCGGCCAAGCAGAAGAGATAAGCAACATCCATAGAGGAGAACAACGACAACCGTTGGCCCGCAGCAGCCCGATGAATGATGGCCACTTGTTAGTGTTCGATGAGGGATGAGAACAGTCGAGTCAGTGTCTGATGCTGTCCGTTTGCTTTTGTCGAGCCCATTTTGGTGGCCAGCAGATGAGGAGAGCAGTACGCGTCGCTTGAGGAGAGCAGAAGATCAAGACTGCTCGTCGTTGGGCCTAAGTCAGGCCATGAAGACGAAGGAAGTGATGAAATTGTTCACTCCTCAAACGTCGACAACTTTTTCCCAATCCACTGCAGTGGGTCGGCCTGCACTCGATGGCCAAAGCAACCACACGACGACGACAAGAAGGAGGAGCAGGCCAAGTGGAGCCAATTTGAGTCTAGAAAGCCAGAATGCTGCTTCCATGCTCGCAACTTCATCCAAGCTTCGTCCTCTGGCTGGCCCTTGTTTGGCCTCGACGGCGATCCCGAGACGAAAAGAAGAGGAGACAAGATCAGTCGAGAGAGAGCAGCCCGGCAACCAACAAGTGGTTGGTTTGAAAGTTTTATTTTTATCTGGAAAATTGATCAAATTTAATGATCTTTTTCTCTCTCTCTCTTGGCTCTCTCTCTCTGTCTATGTCTCTCTTTCACACACGAGCACCAGTCACTTGCACTCTGCGGCATTGGAAGGGCAAGTTGCATTTCAATGGCATCGAGTGGAGGCGCAAATCCAGTGGGCCATTTGCCTGCCACAGTTGCCTGTGACTTTTGTCCATCCGATTTGAGTTTGGGCCGACTCGTTGTTGTTGTTGTTTTGGCTGCAACATTTGCCCTGATGGCGATCCTCTGGGCTCGTGGCGTGCAAGTGCATCTCAGTCCTAGACCTAAGGAGCCGCAGATGCAGCCCAAAAGAGGCCAGCCAGCCAGCAGAAGAGAAGGGCAGCCAGAAGGAGGAATAAATAAACAAACTTGTTCGCCCTCTTTTGCCGCCCGATTGAGACGTGCAGAGCCGTCCCTTAGGGCCAATTGGAGGCGGCCTCTAAGCAGCCAGCCAGCGAGAGACTGTTGCCGGCCGCCTCTTGTCTTGACGCAATCGATCGTGTTAGGGCAATAAAAAGGGGCGGCCCTAAGCTGGAAAAAAGAGGAGGAAGCAGCAGAATCGGTTGCTCCTTTATTCCAACTCTCAAGCTCGCGCAAAGTGCTCCGATCGCATTTGGTGAGCAGCAAATGGAAACAGTGGCCAGTGGTCTGTGTCTGTCTGTTGGTCTGTTTGTCTGTTTCCACCTAAGCTAGTCTGCGGCCCAATCGGAAAGTTTTAATTTCATTTCAGCGGCCACCAGCTGCATTGGAGGGCTGCTCTTTTCCAGGCAACTTGTTGTTCACTTGCAAGTGAGTGTTGCAAGCGAGCAAGCATTCAGCCAAGCGAGTGGGCATTAAATGCGGGCCCAAACTGGAGTGGCGGCCGCGCCTTAGGTCCGGCGGCTTGGGGCGCGTGCTCTCCTTTGGGGCGTTGCGAGTGGGAGATAAAAGTTGGAATTGCCATAAAAGAGCGCCGAGTGAAAATTCCCAACCAGATTGAGCGTTGAAGAAAGAGCTCTAATGGAGATCCTTAGGGCGCCCAAACTGATCTCGATTGGTCCGAAATTGAGCTTCTGTGCAGCTTTCCTTGATGAGTGCAGCAAAGATCCAGCAAATGTCTGGAAAAGGTCCGAAAATCGGCAAAAATCGGCGAAAATTTGGAGAAAAATCCAGCAAAAATCGGTTAAAAACCGGGAAAAATCCATCGGATCGAATGCAGCCAAACTACACCTTAGCTCGGCTAAAACTGGCACGTGAATCAAACAAACTGGCTCAAAAATCGAGCCGAAAAATCCAATTCGGCTCATTATGATGACCGGAAGTTGGAGAGAGTAAGGTGGAAAATGTGGCCAGACCTTAGCCGTCAGTGTGTTGTTTTCACTTGCAGTTTTCTTTTGCCCACTTGAGCCAGAAGGACTGTCTGTTTTGTTTCTGTTTCGGCTTCTGTTTTGTGTTTGCGCCATGCGGGCGCTCGAATGTTAATCCTAACCTGGCGGAGCTTGCCAGCCGGCCGGCACAAGCGAGAGACAGAGACAGAGACAGAGACTGGCTGACGATAAATTTGGGCGGCTCGGAGTGAGTAAAGTTGCGATTGAATATGCAGCTTGTGCAGGATAGCAACACTGCAACAGTGCAGCCCAAGTGCCAAGGACACTCTGCGGCGGCTTAGGCTCGGCCGCACTTTGGCCGCGCTCCAATTGGGCTGATTGGGCCGAGTGGGAGGAATGCAAATCAGCCGCCACTTGGCCACCTTTTTGCGCCCACCGAGCGAGCCAAGCTGAAGCTTGAGCCAAGCGGCAAGACCCAAAGGAAACGGGCGCCACTTTTTGCGGCCCAACCAAGTGAACTGCGGCCAAAAGTTGGAATAAATTTCCATTTCAGGCCCACTTCTTGGCCGGCTTGTGGCGCCCAAATGGCGTCAAGTCGATCGAACGTCGAGCCAGCAAGAGAGAGAGAGAGAGGCCAGAGTCTAGGTCTGGTCCCAGTTGGCGAGGTGGCCAAAGTGGCGAGTGGCAGCCAATTTGGCCAGCTCGCCGGCGCCAATCCCCAACTTTGGGACACAGGTGACTTTGTTGCCAATCAGCCCTGATTAGTGGCGGCCGGAGGACTGTCCTTTGGGTCCTAGTTGGCCCCAGTTGGTCCTAGTTGGCACTAGTTGGTTCTAGTTGGCGAGCCAGGAGGCCGCACAAAGTGGTGGCAGAAAGGTGGCGGAAAGAGGAAAGTGGCGAGACGGCAAGTGTATCGCACTGGCAGATGGAGCAGAGGCGCCTCCGCGTGCGCGAGACAGTCCGCTGCGCGCTACAGACTGTCTGCGGCGCGGCCACTTTGTTCGGCCGCAACACATTGGCGCGCACCAAAGCAAAACAAGCCGCCCGCTTTGCCACACTGTTTCTCTTCTGCGCGCGCCCCAACCAATTGGTCCACTCCTTTCGCCCATTCGAGTCACGTCGGCCGCGCGCAGCGCCCCCTCGCGGCACCTGCGCCGCAGACTGTCTATGGGGCTTCATAGGCAGTCTGCGGGCTTCATAGACAGTCTGCGCCCTCATAGGAGGGGGCCCAAAGACAGTCTGCGGCCCCCAATGCACTCCCATCGACTTGGGCGCCTCCTCCGGACTCTTGACTCCTTGGGATGCGCTCGCCGGGCAGCTCAGCGCGGCCGGAAGCGCGCCGGCGCCCCAGAGACTGCGCGCGGCCCCAGCGCCCTATGCAAATGAATGATGGGCCCCCGAGAGGCGGAAACAAAGCGCGCGGAGGCGGCCGGTGGCGCCAATCGATTTGCACCCCCGCTCGGCCAGGCTGAGCTCGCGCCCGCCGGCCGGAAGTGGGCCGGGCGAGCCGGGAGCGTGTCGCTTTTGGGCCGCTTTTTTGCGAGCCTTTTTTGCCAAGAACTTTTTGCGCTCACATGCCGCTCGGCTCCTGAGGGGCGTCTTGAGTTTTCTGGCCGCCGGGAGACTGTCTCAGGGGAGCCGGCCGAGCGAGGCGGCCGCTGAGAGGCGACTGAGAGGCGGCCACTTCGCTCGTTGGTCTCGCTCCTTGGCGGCTTCCCCGAGACAGTCTCCGGCTGGCCAGCTAGCTCGCCAGCTAGCTCGCCACCAGAGCAGCACAATGGCCCCGCGGGGCGCGCGGCGAGCTTGCTGGGCGGCGAGCTCATGGGCGAGCGCGCGGCCAGCCCTTAGGGCCGGCGGCCAAACCAATTTAAAATCCATTTTGCGCCCCAATTGTTCTTGGGCCCCTTTTTCGGCCTTCCTCCTGGGCGTCTGCTTCTCTCTCTAGCGCCGAACAGCAAACAATGCGCCGCCGAGACGCCTGGCGAGCTCGCCCAACTGGCCGCCAACTGGCTTCCACAAGCTCAGTGGGCCGGCCAAGCTTAGCTCTGGCCAGTTGGGCGAGTCCATTTGCGGCCTTGGTCAAGATGCGGCCAGTCGGAAACACGAGTTTTCGCTCGTCCGCTCCACTTGGTTCTCTGGCAAGGCAAAAGAACTGCCTAAGCGATTCTTTGCGCCAACTTTTGCGCCTAGAGGTGCGCCAAAAGTGGGCCCAAAATGCGGCCAAAAAGAAGTTCGGCGAGCGAGCTTGAGAGTAAGCTAGCCAAGTGCACTGCCAGCACAGCAGGGACTAGCTACCGCCAGAGAGCAGCTAGTCTCTAGCCTTCTGCTCTGGGCAGAGTGTGTGCGCCACTTCCGGTTGCTTGTGTGCTTCTGGTGGTGTGTTGGTGTGTCTAAGTTTGGGCGTTTTCTCTTCAGTTTGCTGTTTGTGGAAGTCTGAGGCTGGCCGGCGAGCAGGAGAGACTGTCTCTAGAAGCGGCTGGTGGTCGACTTGTTTGTGAGCGACGATTTCTCTTCGTCCATTTCGGCGCAGTTTGTCCCTGTTTTGCTCGCTCCATTCGAGCTTTTTCGGCCAAGCAATTCGATTAGTTGTCATGTTTCTAGTTTTTCCGCCTCGCAATTGCCCATTTTATGTCTTTGTTTCTGGCCTGCGAGCAGCAAAGAGAAGGAAGACAACTTCCTTTTACTGCCCTTCCACTAGTACTAGTCTTCTGCGGCCGCCCTCTGGCCGCACATATGCCGCCGCGAGCAAGTCACTCTCCAGCCACTCTTCTCGCTTCTCGCTTGGAGGCCGCCTCCAACCGGAAGTGGGGGCGCCAATTTGCAGCAGAGTGGAACTTGCGGGCCAAGTGGAGCCAGACAGCAGACAGCAGAGAGCAGAAAGTGGAGAGCATAGGGCAGAGAGCAGAAGACGGACGGAAGGCAGACTGGCGAACAGGAGTTTGTGTGTGCGAGCTTTGTGGGCGCACTTTTGGGCCAAGTTAATGGGCGAGCGTTGGCGGCAGACTAGCTGCGGGACACAATGAGGCGGAATTGACTGCCTTCGCTTTGGGTTTGGGTTTGGGTTTGGAGGCGCCCTTTTCGGCTTGCTGCTTGTGGCCGGTTTTAAGCAAAAAGGGAGAGGAAATAAGCGCGCTCGTTCTGCGGCCGCGCACAGTTGTCGCCCAAGAGTTCAGGAGTCGAAATGCTCCAATGGCCAACCGTTCGACTGGCCGCTCGAGGGGCTCAGCAAATGCAGCTTTCATGCAGCCCCAAGTGGCCAGGCAAAAAGGCCGAACAACTCAACTGTGCAACTGCGCAATTGGGCTCCTCTCTGAAGCAGCTCAGCCCCAACACACAAGCACAAACACACACACACACATAGAAGCCATGCAATCGATTCCATCTCGCTCTCTCTCTCTCTCTCTCTCTCTCTGATCTCCTCTTGCATCTCCGCCAAGCTCCAAGCCACTTTTATCTCGCCCGTCCAATTGAATGCGCCCGTTGGTTCGCTCGCTGACCGGAAGCGAGTTAATCGACTTTTTTGCCCTGAAAAGAGCGGCCCCCAAGTTGTCGAATGGAGCGGGCGGCCAAAAAGACAAACAATGGACTCTGTTGGCGAGCTTGGGGCGCACTTTGAGCTTACTTTGAGCGTACTTTTGGGCTCAGGCTGGCCGAGTGGGAGCAGAGCATGACAGGGAAAGGGAAAGGGAAAAGGAAAAGGGAGAGTGCGGTGGAAATTTTTAAAGAGCGAGTTCCGCTCTTTGGGGTCGAAAAAAGCAAAGGAGGCTCACTTATCGATGCATTTGGGGCTCCTGCTCGGCCGGAGTCAAGCAGACATGAGTCAGCCGAGGAGGAGGGGCGATAAATTTGAATGGGAGCAAAGTGGGAGGAAGAGGAGCTCAAGGAAGAGAGAGGATGCAGCAAGGCGAGCAGGAAGCAAAGAGCAGCGCTGCATTATCAGATCGGCACACACGCCTTCTTGCAGTGAGACGCGCACAGAGACAAGCGGAGACAAGCAGAGCCCCAGGAGAGCTAAGGGGCGGCTAGCGCGCACGGAACACAGTCTGCGGCACACGGTCTGCAGTATACAGTCTGCAGTATACAGTCTGCAGCAAAGAGCACAGAAACGGCAGCCCAACTGGAAGGCGTTTGCACGTGCCAATTGCAACTTTGGCCGCCTCCACTCGATTGCAGTTGCAGCACAGTGGCGCAACAAAGACAGCCACTCGGCCGGCCCGGCGAACAAAAGTCAATTTCATCGATCATTCGCCGGAAGCAAAATGATTTGCACACAAACAGGCGCCCAGTTGGCCAGTGTGGTGGCTAGTGTGGCGCCCAGTTGGTGGGGCCTCACTTGCTCCTTCTGCCTGGAGGGAGCTTTTCCTGCTCACTCGAGCCGAGGAGGAAAAGGCGCCCATTTTGGAGACTGTGTGGGCCAGTGCCTCGTGCAGCTGGCGGGCCGACAAAACGAGGAGACAAAAACAACAACTACAACAAAGAAAAGAAAAGACACTCTCCAGCCTTAAAGGAGTGTCACGCAGACCAGTGCGCCAGCAGTGCGCCCATTGAGCTCGCCTGAGACTGTCTGCAACAGAGACACTCGCCGGCAGCTCACTCGGCGGGATTAATGGGCCGGCCAGATCGCGAGGGGCGCGTGCTGAGCGCGTGCATTGCAAGTGCACTGCGCCAGCACTGAGTCTGCATGGGGCGCCCTCCACGCTTGTTGCCATGGGGGGCCTTTTTTTCTTTTTTTTCTCCCTTCTTGCCGCTTGGCACTTGCAAGCTTGTTGTGAGCTGCAGTTTCTTGCACACGGCGGCCAACTGGGCGCCTCTTTGGGCGCCGCAAACAAGCAAAAACGACACCCACTGCTGCACGTTAACTAGGGACAAGGCTCGGCGAGTGTGAGCCCCAAAGGGTGGCGCTCGGGGCCAGATTGCGATCTCCTCCAATCGGCCGAGCTAATCTACTTGATTGGCCGCGCGGAGGACGCCCCTCCGCTTCCTTTTTGTGGCCTCGGCGCCAAATGGGCCCGACAAATGGGCTGCACGGGCGGGGGCGCCTTCCAGTGGGGCTGCTCTTTGTGCATCTTCGGCTCGGCTCCACTTGCGCCCACTTGCATCCAGTGGGCCGCATGGCGCCGAGACAGTTTGGTGAAATATTGGCACGCCAATTGGGCCCCCAATTGTTTTCCATTCATTTTGCTCGCTCTTTTTGCGGCCTCCAAGACTTTTTTCGCGACTGTCTGGCGGCCGAGCTAAGGTCTAGCGCCCGAGAAGCTGCCACGAAATGTGCCAGCTTCTGAGCGCGCATTTCGGCCACTCGCAGAGACAGTTGCAGGCGAGCGCAAGTCTGCCGCACACAGTCTGCGCCAGACTCGAATGTAAACAAAGCGAGCGAGACAACATCTGTTGAATGTGCTCATGTGTTGACGTAAATGTTATTTTTTCCTCTTTTTTTTCCTCTTTTCTCTTTTGCAAGATCTCTTTTTTCGCCCAATTCTTTGCAATTGTGCGCCACTTCACTTTTGGCTCGCAAATTTTCACATTTCCTCCTTTTTTCCAATGCGAGAAACTCTCCAAAGGTCCAAAAGCGGCCCCCAATCCGTGTGATCGACTGGCCTTTTCTCCATTCAAATGGCCGCTCCAGTTGGGCAGAGGGAAAACATTTTGACAAGAGGCGCCAAATTAGCATCAGACTGGCGAAAGGAGACTCTCTGCTCGCGCGCAACATCAACAACAACTGCAACAACAAAGGCCGGCCCTCGAAACACAAATCCGGTTCCAACAAAGCCGCCCTCAGTCCAACGGTGCGCGTCCTAGTCCTCCGCTAACACAACTGCACAACTGCTTCTCTTGTGCCTCTTGCGGCCCATTCACGAACTGGACGCGCTTCTTGGGCCGCCCCTTAGCTCTGGCTCCTGCTTGGCTCTAATGGAAATGGCCGCCAATGAGGATGATAATGAGCCGGATCGATTTGGGCCAGCGGCGAGCAGCCGGAGACAGTCTCTGCGTGCTGGAGTGCTGCAGACTGCGTGTCACTAGAAGAATTTGCAAAGAATTACCCAATGGAAATTTTCCAACTTTTCCCACTTGGCCAACTTTTCCAACTTTGCCTACTTTGCGCCCCCGAAAAGCGCCAACAATCACATGCTCTGCCAACTTCCATCTTGCACGCGCTCCTTTTCACACCCTCCACTGGCCACTTCCGTCTGGCTGTGGCGTGCCAGTTGTTGCAGTGAGCAGCACGAGCCACTGGCCGCCACTTAGCCCCCGC
>Ga0268247_10000556_pt1 | contig 12308 bp, 10 predicted proteins | sample AgamicOrMae_FD_200245 | JGI IMG/M metagenome (GOLD analysis project Ga0268247, IMG submission 200245) | Agave microbial communities from Guanajuato, Mexico - Or.Ma.e (v2) (version 2) | ecosystem: Host-associated > Plants > Phyllosphere > Phylloplane/Leaf | place: Guanajuato, Mexico | collected... | reverse complement strand
TGGGCGACAAGTGAGTGGCACGTACTTGGCCGTCGGGCCCAAAGCGGCGCCTCAATAACTGATCGGGCCGCGCGTGCGAGTGTTTGTGCTTGTGCTTGTGTTTATGTGCGCGCGCCCAACACTTTTCTATGGGCGCCCAATGCTTTCCTATGGGCGGCCCATTTGCAAGCCGCGCGCCCCATTAACCAGTTAAGTCGACCTGCCGCTCCTTAGGGCCGGCCCATTGGCCCATTTGGTGCAGCGGCGGCCCAATTTGGCGCCATTTGCCACCATTTGCCAGTGCTCTGCTGCCTCTGTCTCTGCCTCTGTCTCTGCCTCTGAACTGGCTGCCCGCTGGAGCACGTGGTTGTCTGCAGGCGCGCCGGCCGGCTCGTCAATCTTGAAGTGCCCAAATGAACTTGTCTCGCCGGAGGGGCCTCCTGGCGGCCCCTCCAGCCCGAAGCTAGTCCCAAGCAACTCGCAGCCCGATTTCCCCGCGACAGATCAATTCGATTCAATTCAATTCAATCCGCTTTGCCGCCCGCCCTGATCACTGAAGCATCAGGAGCCAACTGGGCCGCCCAGCACGTCCGCCCGCGCCTAAGGGCGCCCACTTCGCGCCCATTTGGAGCCTCCGAGCCGCTTCGAGACGCTCGAGCGCATCCCAGACCCAATCATTGCTCATTTTAGCCGCCGACAAGGCCGCAAGCCGAGCGGAGGCGCCTCTGCCGCAAGCGAGCCGGCAAGCCTGCAACGCGGCGGCTGAGGGCAAATCCGCAACTGGCGAGAACGGCCGCCTTTGCAAGTGAACTGCGAGCGAGCAGGCCGCCAAATTGCCAGCCGCCCCTATAGGCTGGCAGCTCGCTTAAGCGCTCCACTGGGTCCGCTTGCAGTTGGCTCTGCAGAGGCGCTTGCAGTGGCCGCCATTGCACTGCCAATTCCCAGCCAGCCAGCCAGCCGGCGCCTCTCTGGCCCAATATAGACTGTTGTCGGGCGCAATCATCACTTGTTCGCCCCCAAGCTCCGGCCGGCTGACAAGTGGCGGCCACTCGTGCGAGCTTCTGGCTTTGGGGCGGCCAGCTGCTGGCCATTGGGCGCCAGTGGGCGCCATGCGGGCGCTCCTAAGGGCCCCCCCCCTCGGCTGCGGCTTATCGGCGGGCCCCAATCAGTTGGCCAGTGTGGCCAAATTAATGGGCCAAAATTGAATCAACTGGAATCGAGTCGCCGGTTGAACTCGGTCCACTGCTGGTCGATCGGGGCCGCCATGAATTGAGTGGACTCGGAGTGGTTGCGGGCGCGCCAACGCCAATCTGCGGCAATAATAACAATAATGATAATAAAAATAATAACACCACCAGCGAGCGGATGACAAGCGCCGGGGACGTGCCGCGGAGCTGAGCTGATTGCGACTGCCCTTTGGACTTGGGGAAGCCCAAGTTTGAGTGTGATTTGAGTTTGAGTTTGAGTTTGAGTTTGAGTTTGGGTTTGGGCTCCAGTTCAAACCCAAACTCCCTGCCAGTTGCCAGTCCTTAGGACGCGCGCAGCAACGGGCCCACTTCTAGCACGCGCGCAGCACACACTGCATGCAGTGGGCCGCTCGCTGCAGTGTGCTGCTTGCAGCGCCCACACTGCGCCCCTGCTGCCCACTCGGCCTTGATGTTGGCCAATTGATAAAGTTGTCAAAAGTGTTAAAATTGTCCTCTTGTTGTTGTCGTCCTTCCTTTATGATTGTCGCTCCACTGGCCCACTGGCGACCCAAACCGCTGCACAGATCAGGCCCGCTTGGTGGACAGCAACAATTGGGCGCCCGCCAGCCAATGGGAGCGCGGCCCCATTGGGCTGCCCGCAAGGAACAAGCGCAGGCAAGTGGGGCGAAAACTAATTTGAAATAACTGAGTCGGAAAACTCACTCTCCCAAAGGCTTCCTCTGTGCTGTAACACTCCTGCTCGGGCCCCCTTCAGTCGGAAGAGATCGGATTTTGGCGATCAAGTTTGATTATGTTTGAAGTTGCTTTTTGCGCCTCCCTTGCAGCTCTCTCGCTCGCTCGCTCGTTCAGCCGGCCAGAACACAAGATGGGCCAGAGGAAAAAGATGTTCACTGTTCAATCAAGCATTTGGCCTCTTTCCGAGGCGCCCACTTTGAGCGGCCCCCTCTGGGCGCCCCCAAAGAGAGCCCCCCGGCGCTCGTTGGCACCACTTTGCACTGAGGCTCAACACTGGGCCCAACACATTCAGTGGGCGGCCCACTCGGCGCCAATGGGTTTCCAATGGGCTACACTGCAGACTGCACTGCACCAGAGCCAGTGTGTCGTGCGAGTGGGCGAACTTGTCGCGCGCTCACTGGAAAATCTCCTCCACTTGCTCTGCTCTTTGGCCGCAGTGAAAAACAAAAACAAAACAAGGCAAAAAGAAAATAAAAACAAAATAGGAATAAAAACACCACCAACACTCCTTTTTATCACTCCAGCTCATTAATCCCTATTGTCACCCAAGCAAACACCTACCCTAGTCCACCAACTCGACCCCTCAACTCGTTCCTCCACCCTCCAAGTCCCTCTTCAACCGGCCACCAATGGCCAACTTGCCACCATCGTTCGCCCCTCATCAAAACAAGGTGATAATTAATCAGTGCCGCCCGCTTTGCATCCCCTCTGGGTCCTCGCCCCCTGAATCGGACTCCAATCGGCCCTCTGACAGTGTATTTAGCTCCAATTTGGCCTCTATCCACTTGGGTCTCTCGCTGCTTCATCTGTTTAGCTCCCCCTTTTAGCCCCCTCCATCCAGAGGCCATGCAGGAGACTGACTTGGTGCTGCTTTTATGCAAACAAACAAGTAATTATTGTTATTAATTCTAGCTCCATTACTATTGCCGCCTACGATGTGCTGCCTGCGAGGAGGTATTATTATGTAAACAACACCGAGCGGGCTTGTTGTCGGACAACTGCTTCTGGCTGGCGTGTGGCACAATTAGCCAGCATTCTGTGGGTCGCAAAAGCTGGGCCCAAATCTGCAAATAATCTGCCGGCAAATCTTGTTCACCCGTTCGCTTGTCTCCACTTCAATTCAAATTCCGCTTCCGAACTCGATCTCAATCCTGGAGTGGAATTCTCATCCAATTCTAATTCCAGCCAACAGGACCAATGCAACGACGAGCACTCCTATAAGATGGCCTAATGTTTGGCTCCAATTAGCGGGAAAAGTAGCGGGAAAGAGGCACTTTTGATGCTAAAAGTCGATTACTTTGAGAGTGGAGGCTCGGCGGAAAGCTGCTCGGCTAGCTGGCAGCTCTGGGCTGGAACTCGAGGGCTGAGTTGGTCACTGACGGGCACTAAGGGCGGGCGAGTGGCAGAGCTGCAGTGCAGTTTGCTGTGACGTGCAAACTGCGCTCACAACGCACTCGCAGTGCAGTGCAATGCAGTCTAGTGCAAAGCACTGGCCCACCCTTGTCTCTGCGCGCCCACTTTGTCCGCTCGCCTGCGGCCCATTATGGAAGGCCCCTTTTGGCGCCCAGAGCGACAGAGATTGGCGAATTAATTTGCATTTCCAGCGGAACCGAAACTAGACTAATTGACATTTAGGACTGGCGCTGGTTCACTTGGAATGGGGGCCGCCCAATGGGCTTGTGTGTGGGCGCCTGTGTTTGGCGCGGACAACTTTGGGCCACTTTGGCGAGCTTGTTGTGCCGCCCGCCCACTCTTGCCTTCCATCAAAATGCCCTCTGCTCGAGCGCCTCTCTGGGACTGTCTGTGGGCCGCAGGCTGTGTGAGGTTGGGCGCGCGGAACGGCCAAAGGGGAGCAAATGGTGCCCACGAGAGTCCCTCTGGCGCGGGCCACCTGCACTGGCCAGTGGGCGAGGTCAGCCCAAAGGTTGGCGGCCGGTCAAGAGCAGAGTGGGCCAGTTGAGTGGCGAGTGGCTTTATTGGCGTTGTCCAGTTGTTCAGTTGGCCAGTTGGCGTGGGGTGGCAAAGTGGTTAAAGATGTCGCGCAAAATGGTGCACAAATTCACCCCTTTCGGCGCGACCCTTTTGAGCAAACTACAAAGCGTTGCCTCTAACATACACTTGCGGCCAGTGCTTAGGACTGCTGCTGATTGGGTCTCTTTGGGTCAATTGGCGGCCAGCACACAAGCGCCGCACACACAAGTGCCGCCTCGGCCCTTGTGCATGGGCGCCAGAGAGTGGGGCCCGCGCATGAAAGGGCACTTCTTAGCCAAGAGAAGTGCCCTTCATCAAATGGCAAATGGGCGCCCTGAACTCACACACATGCTGCTGACTCCAGATCAATTATCCTCAGCAGCGACAGTTAACTGGAGCCTGGACTAATTATAAGAGTTCATTTTGGCCGGTCGGGCGGCGAGCGTGGGCCGCTTGTTCCGTTTGGGGCCGCAGACTGGGGCTGCTCCTGGAGAGCGACCGAATCCGAGCGCGACACAAGCCCAGCCTGGCAGCGTGCGGCCTGCGCGCGGCACAGAGCAGGATCCAGCCAGCTTTAGGTTCACCGCACGAGCTGAGTGCTCGCGCGCATGCGCACAACGGGCGGAGGGAGCGCCCGCCCGCTCGTTTGGGCCCTTTTTTGCCCCCCTCTGGCGGCCCAGGCACTTTGGGCCGAGTGGTTGCACTTAAAACAAACAGTCCAAGTGCCGGGCAAACTCATTGGCCAGATGCAGGTCGATTGAGCGACACGCAAACCGATTCGCAGCGCCCAAACGGCCGATATAGTGAGGCCCCAGTGAGGAACTGATATAGTCATCGTTAGCCAGCAAGTCAGCGAGCACCATTTGAAGCACAAGCAGCCCACTGCTCACCAGCAACAGCAGCACGCACAGCCAGATTATTATCGTGAAGAATCGATTGAAGAATTGAAGCACAAAACAATCATGAACGCAACCACAAGCCAGCAGCACCAGACGGCTCGTTTCGCGGCCGACTCGCCGCCCGGCGGGCACCCCTTTGGCTTGGCGTGCTCGCGGTCGCCGTCGCCGAGCGAGTGCGGCCTCGGCAGAGCGACGGGGCCCGTTTCGCCCGCCTCGCCGGGCAACTCGAGCTCGCCGGCGGGCTCGCCCGGCGAGCAGGAGCAGGGCCAGCGGCGAGTGGGCGACAAGCAGACCGGCCAGCAGGCCCCCAACCACAGCCAGAGGCAGCAGGCGCGCGCCAAGACGGCCGACGCGGCCCAGACGGCGGCCTCGGCGCGTCTGGAGGGCGCCGGAGCGCAGCATATAGGCGGCCAGGCGGAGGAGGCGGCGAGACAGTCGCAGGCGCAGCTGCAGCTGCAGCTGCAAACCCAGTCGCAGGCGCGCTCGCACACGCAGGCCCAAGTGCAGGCCCAAGTGCAGGCGCAGGCTCAGGCTCAGGCGCAGCGCGGCCAGGAGCTGAACTTCAGGCAGCTGGCGCACAGCATCGCCAGCATGACGGCGGGCGCAACTGGTGCAGGCGCAGCGGCGGGCGCGTGCACCAGCGCACCCTCGCACGGTGCGCGCCCGCTGCGCGGCCTGCAGGCTGCGCACCAGCGGCAACAGTCGCCGGCCGAGCAGGCGCACAGCCAGGCGGCCGCCGCCGCCGCAGCGGCCGCGCTCCCCTTCAGCATCGAGTACATCTTGTCCGCCGTCAAGCACCAGTACCAGCAGCAGCAGCAACTGATGCAGCACCACCAGCTGGTGGCCGCGCACTACCAGCGCCAACAGCAGGAGCACCAACTGCAGCTCCACCTCCAGCAACAGCAGCAGCAGCAGCAGCAGCACCAAAACCAGCACTCGTTCAGGGCCGCCCTCGCAGCCACCGACTCGCCCGCCAGGCCCCTGCTAATGGAGACGCGGCCGGCCTCGTGCCAGGGGGCGCCGCCCACCAGCGCCGGCTCGGCCAGCTCGGCGTCGCCCGGCTCGGCGGCCAGTCCGCGCAGCGTATCGCCCGGTCTGGGCGAGGCCGAGCAGCTCGAGAGTGGCGCCCCTGCAACTGCGGGCGGCCTCAGTGTTGGCCCGCAGAGCTGCCAGGCGCAGCAGAGCCACTCACAACAGCAGCAACAGCAACAGCAGCAGCAGCACATGCAGCAGATGCAGAGCAGGAAGAAGAAGACGCGAACTGTGTTCACGCGAAATCAAGTGCTTAGATTAGAGTCCATGTTCGAGGCCAAACGCTACTTGTCGAGCAACGAGCGCTCCCAGTTGGCCTCGCAGCTCAGTCTGAGCGAGACGCAAGTGAAAATTTGGTTCCAAAATAGGCGAAACAAATACAAACGCTACTACTCGGCGCTGGAAAACTCCTCGCTAGCTCCAAACGCGTTCACTTGGAGCCAGTTCATTTGGCCCCGGCCCAATTGAGTTCAGTTGGCCCGAAGCAGGAGGAAGATGGACAAGGGCCGATTGTGTCCCTGAGTGGAGGAGGGCCCAAGATGGCCACTTTGGGCGCCCTTTCCAGTGCCAAGTGGCCGCCGAGGGCGCACAGACGAGGGCAACAAGAGCAATATGTCAGCACAGCACAGCACAGGGCCAGGCAGGACGCTGCAGAGCCACGCAACAGCGCGCGCAGAGGCAGAACTTCTGCCGCAGAAGCACGGCCAGAGCATGGCAGCGGCGGGCCGCGCGCAGACTGCGTTCCTGCCTGTCCCAATCTGCGCCGGTCCGCAGGGATAAACAAACCGCCAGAAGGGCGCCACTCGAACTCGAACTCGCACTCCACTAAACTACAAACTCCTAACTCCAGACGCCACTTCTCCTCAGGCGCTGGTTTGAAAACGAAACCGGAAGTGGGGCGTCAACCAGAGTGATTGGTGGTAGTTGTGTTTGAGTGCACAAATTGGAGAAATAAAAACGGGGGGAGAAATTGAGGCGCCCGATGGGCGCAGTTTACCCTACAAGTAGTCCTTAGGCTTCTCGTGCGGCTCTTTGTGTGTGTGGTGCTGCGGCACCTCTGAGACGAGCGAGAGAGAGAGAGAGAGAGAGCGACAGTCTGAAAGTGGGCCGCCGGCTTTGTTGTGTCCATTAACTGGGCACTCGAGGCGACAGAGTGGCAGCGGCGGGTCGGCGGCAATCGAAGTTGGTGGCCCGCAGAGGACACGTCAAAAGGGGAGAGGTGGTTTCACTTTGGCTCTCTCTTGCTTTGGCCCCTCTGTTTTGTCTGCCTGTGCCTGTCTGGCTCTTTGACTGGGGGAGTCGAGTTTCAGTGAAACCGATTTGCGCATTTCTCCAGTCAAAGTGGGCCCCTTTTTAGCCACGGGCCCGCTCACTTTGCACAGGCCTGCCTAACAAGCCCGCCTGGCAGTTCCCCTGATATTTGGAGGCGGCCTTATTGAATAGTAATCAATTTTATTAGCGCTCACGAGGGCCAACATAATGCTCTTTGGCCCCAATGTTTGCAATGAGTTGGTGCTTAGGACTGCCAAAAGGCAACCAGAATCGCCCAATGCTCGTCTCTCGTGCTCTTTGCTCTGCGCTGCATGCTCTGTGCTCTGTGCTCTGTGCGGCCCTGCAGGTCCTGCCCAGTGCCCATTGCCCAGTGCTAGTCTGCGGCCCATTCTGCGCGCTGCGTGCATGCCGCCCACTGCCTCTTGGCGCCTTTGCCGCCCTCGCCCTCGCTCTCTGCCGCCCACTGGCCACACGTCTCTAAATGACGTAATAATAATCTAGTTGTTCGCGCGCCCACTCGCTAATCAAAACACACCCCAAACTACATGAATGCCCGACAACAACAACAAGGGCCGATTTCCATTCGATAAAATTACCTGTCAGCCCGGCCGGCTGCATGCAGTCGCCGTTGCTCTCGCGACTGGCCAGCTCCACCGCCTGCAGTGGCCACCCATCTAGAGGGCAGCTCCGTTTGGAGTGGCGCAATCTGTCCGCTCGCAGTCCAACAGACAACAGGCCAGTGGTGGTCTCCGATCGATTGGGCCGTCGTGTTGCGCTGGATCGCTCGAGTTGGCAATCTGAACTCCAGACTGGCCGGAGTTCACATTTTTGCCTCACTTTCGGCCCAGTTGGCTCCACTTTCAGCCCACTTCTTTGCTCCACTTCGGCCCTTAGGTGCGCCTCTCTGCTCGTCGGCAGCTGAGCGAGGGTGGCGGCTCCAGTTGGATGCAAAATTGCATTCAATTATCTCCAATTATTTATCTCCCGGGAATAGGCCGCATTGTGCTCGGGCTGGGCCAGCGGCGTCTGCCTGTGGCTCCTCTCGCCTGGAGGAAGAATGGACACACGCACAACAGAGGGAAACAAAAAATGGCCCCCAAATCGGCGGAATCGCCAAGCCAGTTGGCCAACTGGCCGGCCAAATAGATTTCGCTCAAATGGAGCCCCCCGCTCGCCAAGCGGGTTACGCCTTTTATCTTTCTCGCTTGCTCCCCCACTCACTCTGGCCCAATTCTCGCCCTATTCATCGCCTCCAACTCGCCTCAGTGGGCAAGCTCTCCACAGCCGCCCACTAGCCGCCCGCCAAGTGGCCCCAGCGAGCCACTTTGGGCGCCCAAATGCGACTTTCACTGCCCGAGCCACGCCCACTCGCGCGGGCCCGCAGGGACGCGCGTGGGCGGGGCGATATAGTTCCGCGCGGACAGTGTGCGGGGCCTGAGCTAAGGGTTGGAGAGTGCGGCCCAATTTGGAGGCACTTTTCACATTGCGAAATTGACAACAACAAAGGAGCATAATTGGGCCGCCAAGTTGATGATAATAATTTACCCAAGCCGGTCTCTGGTCGATCCTGAGGGCTGGCTTGGGACGGGCGGGCGAGCCGGTTTCGGCCACTGTTTTGGACTAAACACTTCCACTCGGACACTTTGGGCCCAGTTCTTGCCCACTCGTCGACCCTTGAAGGAGGCGCCCATTTCTCCGCCAATGGGCCGCTGCTTGGAAACGACGAGAAGGTAAGTGGAGGCCGGTGTTTAGTATCGGCAGGCCAACGAAGGGGCCGCGCTAATAGGAAATGGCCGAGAGGGGACAGATAATTACTTGGCGACTCCTGATGCGGAGAGGCAGCCACGCAACGCCACCAAGGGGGCGCCCATTGCGCCCCATGCAATGGACAAACAAATGGCCACCCATTGCGCCGATCCAATCCACTGGGACGTCCTCCTGCTTCCACTTTTTCCCTCCTTCTTAACCCTTAACGCCACCTCCTGGCAGCTCGGCCCATAAGGCTGCTAAAAGGCCAGAAGCCAGCGCCAAATTTTACCCAATTTCGCGCCCATTTACTCTGAACAACACCAGTTAAGACAATCAGGAAACAAAGTGATTGCTCGCTCGTTAACGCCGCACTCACTCGGGCCCGCTCATTCATTGTCCAATGATAATAAAATGCCATACACAACTACATCCAAAGCTCTCACTCTCTGGAGGCCGCACTCCAGCTCTTACTGCATGCCTCTTGGAGCGGCTGTCAAAGGGCCGCCGGCGGATGGAATTAGGCCACTCGCGAGCCCAACTAGCACTGGCTGTCCATTGTGGCCCTAGTGAAACAAGTTGAACACACACACAAATGAGATAAAGTGCACCCATTGGCGCGTAATTGGAAAATCAGACCTAGTTAGGCTTGCGCTTGTGCGCCTCGACCAGATGCAAATAAACGACCCATTAGACCTCGATAAATATTGATGGAGCCTGGGCTGGCCTAGATTGCCAGTTGGCGGCGAATTAAGAGCTTCATGCTAGAGTCAATCGAACTCGCCGGCTTCTGAGCTCCTCGGCTGGCTCCACCTGATAGCAGACAAAGAGGTCTTGGCGGGAGGGTGGATTGTGAGAGATTGCGGGCAAGGGATGCTGCTCATTTGCACCGAAGTAGTCAGGAAGTCATAGAGTCGGTTTCACGATTATGGATTCAATTAATTTTACTTTGATCAAACCCCCCTTAGGCCACGAGTGCGGAAGCGGTGGAGGCCTCGTATCTCCAAGTTGGTGGCAACACCTGCTTCCTCTTATAGTATCTTACAAGTCTGTGGATTCGACTCTCTACAAGAATGAGTCTAAACTTTGAGTCCTTGTCCTTTCTGTTTCTCTCGAGATGCTTGCGAATGCTTACAGCCCTCTTGATGAGGTGGTACAAATCGTCGGGGTACTGAGGTGACAGACCTTTTGACTTAAGGATTCTAAGGATCTTGTTGCCAGTTATCCATTTCACTTGGGCCACTCCGTGCCAGTCCCTGAGCATGACACCGATCTGTGATGGGGTCTTACCCTTCTTGGCTAATTTGCAAATTTGGTCAACGACATCCTCGGCCGACAACTTAACCCACGAAGGTACAGATCTTCTGTATGGTAAGGCCGACTGAGAGATACCCTTACTGTTGAATCATAAGATGATTGAGAATCCATAGAGTCAATTGTTAGATTATTATCTTCTACAAACGACATCTGAGATATCATATGATATTGTTGCGTAGTTGGTATGACAAACTTACCCTGGTGCGTGCATACGACCCATGATTGAAGAAGATTATTTCGCCTAGCTTTGATATAAGAAAGTTCTCCGAACGAGTTGGATAAATTACAGCGCTTTTTTCTAATATAATAGGTGGCTTTGTACCTATATCAAGGGAGTTTGGTTGTTATCAATAGTAAATTATCATCTTATTCAATGGTAACGCAAATACCAAAGCGTGATTATTTCCGTCCACTGTGCACGAAATTTCCAACGCATGCGGCATTACACATGTGCCGAAGGCCTTCTTTCAGCGCGGATTTTCAAAATGAGCTCAAATTGAACTGCAGTACCAGCATAGCCGATTCTGCAGGGGCTCAGATGATAATATTTTGACATGACACAACTCCGGCGATTATAGCAACCAGGAACAAGTCGAGTATCATGGACTCCAGGCATGAATTTAGTGGCTACAATAAGAGGAAACGAATGCAGGAGGAAGATGACAATGACGCAGGTGACGACGATACAGTTTTCCACCTCATAATCCATCAGAAACTACCGCCTTTCCTTGATGGAAAGGTGAAATTTAGCAAACAAACCGGCCCCGTCCTACCCACAAAAGATCCGACCTGTGATATGGCAGTGAACGCTATGAAAGGATCACAACTAGTCAAAGAGGTTCGTCTCCAAAGAGAGGCGAAGAAAGCACAGAAAAAAGAGTGGGACCTCAAAAATACCCAGCTTGGTACCCTAACCAATGTAAAGAATGAAGATGCCAAGGACCGGATTACGACAAATTATCGGGACAAGTACAGCAAACACTTGGAGAAAGGCACCGTGGACAGGAAGAAGATAGAGGCCCAGAAGAAGAAATTGCCGGTCTACTCTTGCCGCGACGAGTTAATGCAGCTGATACATGAGAACAGTATTGTGATCGTTGTAGGAGAAACTGGTTCTGGTAAGACAACACAATTGACTCAATATTTGTATCAGGAGGGTTACGCAAACTATGGATGCATTGCTTGCACCCAACCGAGAAGGGTGGCCGCCATGTCTGTTGCTCAACGTGTCGCCCAAGAGATGAACGTCCAGCTAGGTAAGGAAGTCGGTTATTCGATCAGATTTGAAGACAACACTTCAAAAGAGACTGTGATAAAATATATGACAGACGGTATACTATTAAGAGAATCTCTGTCCGATCCAGACCTCGAAAAGTACTCCTGCATCATAATGGACGAAGCTCATGAAAGGAGCTTGAATACCGACATCCTGTTTGGTTTGTTAAGAAATATAGCCACAAATAGAAACGATTTGCGACTTATTGTTACCTCGGCCACCATGGATGCATCGAAGTTTTCCAACTTTTTCGGATCCGTGCCTGTGTTCAAGATTCCTGGTAGAACCTTTCCCGTCGAGATTCTGCATTCAGCAAATGTAGTCAGCGATTTCGTGGCTCAAGCGGTAAGCCAAGCTGTGAACATTCATCTAAGTACCAAAGAGGACGGAGACATCCTGATCTTCATGCCGGGACAAGAAGAAATCGAAGTGACCTGTGATAAAATAGAGGAACGAATAGACTACGTGAAAAGCCAAAATCCCGATGCCGAAATTAAAGAGCTCAAGATACTGCCCATGTACTCGGCACTACCACCAGAGAAACAGGCAGAGGTGTTCAAGGAGGCGCCTAAAGATTGCAGGAAGTGTATTGTTGCCACAAACATTGCCGAAACCTCTCTAACAGTTGATGGAGTTAAGTTTGTGATAGACTCTGGCTTTAGTAGATTGAAGGTTTTCAAGCCAAAAATGGGTATCGACGCGCTTCTGGTGTATCCAATATCTCAAGCTAACGCCAACCAGCGCGCTGGTCGTGCCGGCCGAACAAGCTCTGGTGTCTGCTATAGGCTCTACACCGAGAATCAGTATCTAAAGGAGCTTTTGATCTCCTCAGTGCCAGAGATTCAGCGGTCAAATTTGGCCAATGTGATCCTG
>Ga0268247_10000553_pt1 | contig 12318 bp, 16 predicted proteins | sample AgamicOrMae_FD_200245 | JGI IMG/M metagenome (GOLD analysis project Ga0268247, IMG submission 200245) | Agave microbial communities from Guanajuato, Mexico - Or.Ma.e (v2) (version 2) | ecosystem: Host-associated > Plants > Phyllosphere > Phylloplane/Leaf | place: Guanajuato, Mexico | collected... | reverse complement strand
ACTAGTGTACTTAGGACTTGTATATGCTGGTATTATGTTTATCGAGATGCTCCTTGCGTACCTCGAAACTACGGCAGTCGATACCTTTGGTATTGAACGAACTACGCGAAACACAGATGGCATTTAGGCACTCGTTTGCCATACGATTTCGCTTCGTATTTTTAACGTCTTGAACGATGGAAAAAACGCACTCAGCTTCGGCATTCGAGTGAGGGAGAACGAGAACGGCTTCGGCGAGTTTCGAAAGCTGCGGGAACTGGACGGTACCTTCAAAGTCTCGCAATCGTGATATTTCCCACCAGAACTCTTCAGGAGACATCTTGAGATATATGTCCTTTTGCTCCTTTTCGAAGACACTCGGCATCGTACGCCACTCAAGAGCCAATTTACTTGGCTCAAGGTCCAGTCGTTCCTAAGGAAAAAAAATTAGAAATTAGATCCGGAAAAGAGAATAGAGAGCCTTCAGGTCCAAAACCGATCGGGTAAAATGTTATTTAGAAGGCTTATACGAACTCGCCGCTGTTTTAGAATTTTATCGGCCGAAGTCACCATAAAAGGGCATACTTAAGGGCTTCAAATGTCTGCGCAAAGCTAGTTTTTAGCGTGCTATGAATATTTAGGATATTACTAATATGTAAAATACGGACATTTAAAGCCTTGAAGTACGCACATTTAAGGCGGCTTCGGTCCATAAGATCCTAAAACAGCGACGTGTTCGTGACGCCTTCTTAAATAACGATTTACCAGATCGGTATTGGACCTGAAGGCTCTCTATAACTTTATACTTTGGTGGAAAAATATAATAAAAAAAATATAGCTCAGTGCATTTACCTTAAACTGACCGCACAGGGTTCGGAGATCCTTTCTCTTAGCTCTGTATTCGAACGAAAGCGCATTTGCAGGGTCTAAGAACTCGGCTTCCTGAAAAAGGGGGTTTGTCAACGGCAACCGTTTGCGCATTTCCTGAGCAGCGGTTGTGTAAAAGTCCAGACATTTTTTCCTAAATGTCTTTAGATCGTTTTCTCTCCTCTCCATCAATTCTTCCTGAGTCATCTTCCCTTCTGGATCTGACGGCACAGGGATTTTGCTCAGAACGGCTTCGCATTCCGAACTGATGAAGACGTTTGACAAGGACACCTGCGCAAAAAACGATAGAGAGACGACTTAAAATGTTGAATAAATGTTCATAAAATATGCGGATTTCTACTTTATGTTACTAACCTGAGACGAAGGATCCGCAACGTTTATCTCGAGAATGTTGCTAAGAAGTTCAGGTTTGACAAAATTTTGGCAAACTTGAATTATCACTCGATGAGAGCTCTTCACAAGCTGGTGAATCAGTGTTTGATGGGACTGGAATAGGGCGTTGAACTTGTTGAAGAACGGCAGGACGTAATTTAGGAAATGTAGGTAAGCAATGGTAAATGGATTCTTCATTTCACAGAGAATTGTTCTGGCTGCTTCATCCTTCGGATTTTCGAACGCAGCTAGCTCGAAAAAACCGAGAAGGACTTTATATATCTTGAGGTACCTATCCACGCAAGGCTGCAAAACTAGCCACCGGGTGAAGGAGAGTTTCTTGAGTTTGCCGTACTCTGTTTCGTATAAATCCTGAAATTCTTCTAGCTGGGCACATCGTTTGGGACTGCCAGTAGTGTACGTCGATGTGTCTTGCAACAACTTTTTTACGTTCGATGGCAACTTGGCGCATGACTCTCTGGCAACTAACGCCGACGAATGACAAATGCAGTTCATCAGCACAGCAGCGGGGGCATCTTGCTTTAGTCGAGTCCAAAACGAGTTGTTCCGTCCAACCATGGTGTTGCAATTGTCACAGCCAAGTCCAATCACATTTTTTACGGGTACCCCGAGTTCGGTAAGGGATTTCTTGAAGGCCTCGTACAACTTTTCGGCGCTGCAGTCTTTTGCGTCTACCTCCACAAGTTGCAGAAGTTTTGTCCGGATACGTCCTGTTACAGGATCTATGTATTTTACCAGAACACACATAATTTTTTTCATGGCAATGTCGGTAGATTCATCGACGAGGACAGAAAAAGGCCTGTCGTCTTGGAGCGCGGCCACCGTCTCTTGTGTTTCCACCTTGGCAATAACATTTTTTATTATTGCCGTGCACTTAGTCCTATCTAAAGTAGCATCTTGGATTATTTTAGAATCAGGGGCCACTTTTTTGAACACCTCAATGACGTGGTCTGCTGTTTGTAGAGACACGTTGTGTTCAGCGAACACTGCTGCTAAAGCTATTTCAGCTGTCTTTACCTTAACTTTGTGCTGATTGTCCTTTCCGCCTGCAAACGCATTTGCAATATTCGGAACACCCTTCACAGCTTTCACATTTTTCAAATGTTTGCTGCCGGACGCATGTTTTTGTAAGTCACTCTTGCCACACTTCAAAACCACATCACAAGCACTACAAAACGCAGAATGCGGGTCACCGTTCACAGTTTTTAACCAGCCTTTAAACTCCCTTTCCTCACACCAAGAGCTTTGAAAGACTTTTTTAGAGGCGTGTTTCTTCTCCTTCTCTTCCTTGCTCAGTTCGTTTCTCCGTTTTTTCTTGTATTCCGGTGTTGGACATTTCCTTGGTTCACTAGCAGACTCCTTGTCTTCCGTCATCTCGTCGGGGCTATCTGCATGATCGTCGTCTTCTAACATATTTGCCTGTCAAAAGCACCAAAATAAAACAAATTTACTGGAAAAGTCAAACACTTTATAGGTTAGAGTGACCTAATGCAAGTCAACCATGTGCAAAAATCGTATCGCAAAGTAAAATCAACTTCAATCGGCATCAGCTAGATGCCTAACGTTTTCAAACACTGGCGGAAAAGTTGCACATACTACCCAACCCACAATATCTTACCTTATCAGTACTCCAACCAACCAAAATCTCCAAATAGCTGCGAACAGCTGAGTTTGGGCCTTCTATAAAACGTACCCGCCAATGCCAATCTTCTTATTCTTCTTCAAAGCACGGCTACCTTGATGAGCGGTCATACCATTGGCGCGCAATTTTAAAAAGTGTCATCTCGACTCAAGACTTGTACGTCCAGGTACAAGTCAGCAGCAATATTAAAAATTTCCCATTTCGGCCATGCTCAGATGCAAATTTTCCCTTTTCCCACAAGGTCTTAAAATTTCCCAGAAAATGGGAAATTTCCCTCGATCTGGCAACACTGTCGATGTGTATCCACTTGCCAAAAGCATCACACCCTATCAGAAAGGTCTGTGATTTTAAATGAAAAAAATCAATATGTATCCTTTCAAAAGGAAACTTTGGCCGTGGCCAAGGAAGATACATTAACTGTAATGCAAGCAGGACAGTTTTTACGGAAAACTTCAATAACTTTTGAAAGATCAGGCCACCAAATTTTGTTTCTAGCTAATGCTTTTGTGCGTACAATGCCTGGATGCGCTAAATGTAAAATTTTGAGCACTTTAGGTCGAAGGCTGGAAGGAATAATTACAGCATTGTTGAACATGAGGCACCCTTTATCAGTAGACAATTGCATGTTCAATTTTTGAAAATACTGTAAATCTGGATGTTCGACTTTAGCTGACCAACCTATATGAACATATTTCATTACTTTGTTTAGTAAAGGATCCTTCTTTGTTTCAGCAGCTACGTCCTCTGACACAGGAAGTTCTTCAAACACTTCGTCACAATAGATTTCATGAATTTTTGCTTCACATGTTAAGCGAGATAAAGCATCAGCTGGAGCTACCTCCTCAGATTTCCGGTGTACTAAGACATAGTGACATGTCTGCAAAATACACGCATAACGCTGTAAACGATCGCGAGTATAAATCGGAATATCTTTGGCAGGAGAGAAAATATGTCGAATAGGGCTGTTGTCCGTTACTAGAGTAAATTTTCTGCCAATCAAAAATTTGTGGAAATGCGTAACCGCAAAGATTAATCCTAGTGCTTCTCGATCCAAATGAAAATACCGTTGTTGTCTCTCATTTAGTGCACACGATGCATATGCCACCGGACTTCTACCAAATCACCATTAACAGTTATTTGATGACTCAGAACTGCACCAAGGCCCACTGGCGACGCATCAGTGCTTACCACAATGGGAAGACTTGAATTGTACAACATGAGGACCCGATCAGAAACCAAAATTTGTTTACATGTTTCAAAGGACTGTTGGCACGACTCGTTCCAGGTAAAATTGTCATTTTCCTGAGTCAATTCTCTTAGTGGTTTGGTGACTGAACTTAAATTTGGAATGAAAGTGATATAATAATTTACCATTCCTAGGAAAGATCGTACTTCTTGCTTGTTTGTTGGAATTCTGGCATTCAAAATAGGAGCAAATTTTTTAGGGGGACGTTGTCCTTGTGCCATTTGATATTACTTGACCCAAAAATTCAATTTTTGACTGGAAAAAACTGCATTCTGCAAGTTTAAGACGCACATTGCACATATCTCAGCGATGTAACACTAACGTTTCTTTACAGGACATGAAATCTTTTCCAATACATAAAAAATCATCGATATAACAAATGACATTTGGATTTCCTGACAAAATCTTGTCCATCGTGCACTGGAAAATTGCTGCAACACTCGAAATTCCATAAATCAATCGAGTATAACGAAATAAACCCTTGTGGGTGTTCATAGTTAGCAACGGAGCGCTTCCCTTACAAATCTTGAGTTGGGTGTATGCGTCTGCTAAATCTAATGATGCAAATACGCGCCCGTCTGCCAGATAAGTGAAAGCTTCTTCCGGTATTGGAAGAGGGTAAACTTCCAGATCAATTTGTGGGTTTACGGTTCTTTCAAAATTTACACAAGTTCTGTACGTACTGTCCTGCTTTTTGACGTTCACAATCGGAGATGCCCAATCTGATTGGTATACCTGATAAATTTTCTCTTCTTTGCCTACTGTCGCATTTTTTTCTTCAAGCATAGCGCGCAAAGCGAACGGAACTGGATACGCTTTGTGAAATACTGGAACAGCGTCTTTTTTCAGAATTATTCGTGCTGCGAAACCTTCGATAGTTTGTGTTCCATCTATTGTGAAAACTTTTTCTAATTTTGTTTTCAGCTTGTCTATGAATTTTTGAATGTCAACATCAATTACAAGGATTTTTGGAGCTGGGACATTAGTAGGTCTGGGCCACAAGCTAGTTCGCCATCCTGGGACTAAATCGTCTAACCACGGACGTCGTACAAGTGGAACAAAAACTCTGTAATTTTCTGAGACATACAGTTCTAATTTGTGACATTTGTTTTCAGGAATTGTCACGTTGACTTCGGTTACTCCTTTGAGTTTAACTGGAGCTGAGATGCCTGTAGGCTGAGCGGAAGTGGCAGATTCTTACCAGGAAACAATTTTGAAAAAGTTTCGACGTGCATTAATGACGTAGCTGCTCCTGAATCGATTTCTAACTCTACTTCTTTGCTGTCGACAAGAATCGTGCGTAACAACCGTTTGGAGAATCCTGACAGACAAAATCGACTGCCTTGAAAGGTTGGTTTAACCGCGGGATGGGAGTTACTGTTTATTTTCCACATAATGAATAATCGTTAATTGTTCAGAGTTTTAACTTATGGTTGTACTATTTATTCTTAACTAAAGGCCTTGACTTATCTAATCTTAACTAGCGCGCGTTTATTATTCCTTAAATCTAAACCCGGGCCGAGCTAACTCTGGTTATACTCTGGGGCGTTCTTTTCTCAACCCCCCCCCTTTTTTTTTTTTGCTATCCTTCGTTTTCAACTCTCAAGGCGAATCTCCCTTGTTATCGAGGACCCTTGTAAAACTGAACATGATTCAACATTACATTTTTTTCACATTTACTTTCACCTTTTTCACTCTTACTTTCACCTTTTTCACTTTTCAACACTTTCTTCACTTTTATTTGTGCACTTTTTCTTCCAGATCACCACTAATCGTACAGAAGATGATTCAGGAAGACATCCTCCTCGGACTCGTGGAACGCTTCCGCTGTTGCACCCTGGGCTCCCTGGGCTGCTCCACTGACGATGCTGTCCGAATCGTTGGACTGACTCGTATCCGTAACTGCCAGACTTGAAATCCACTCAGGATTCTGATGAAATGTTTCGCATGCCGAAGCTGATAATTGACTGGAACTCAGACATAACTGTTCAAATTGGGCTTGCAAAAAGTTTATTGGACGGCACTGTGCACTCCAGTGTCCAATTTTGTTGCAAGTTCTGCAAGTAGTGTTCTTTGGTGGGCACGTTTGCGGAGTATGGTTGTTCGAACGTGATCGACCACAACGCCACCAGTTAGCGTTTGCAGAACCGGTACTGTGCTGCTGTGCTGGACGAATTCCTTGTTGGATTGGATGCGGAAACCGAGGGTTTACTATGTTGGACCTGCCTCGCCAATTCGTGTTGAAATTTGGTCGTGAAAACGGAGTAAACCCATAACGTTGATTTTGGTGTGTTTGAACCGAACCTTTTAGGTGAAACTGGACTGGTTGAGTGTTGACAATGAAATTCTGGTTGTCTGGGTCACCGGTTCGTACAAAGCTGCCAACTTCTACTTGATTTATTTGCGGGGTTAAGCGTGCCTGTTGTACCAACTGTTGATCTAGAGCCTCTTCTCTCAGTGCAAGTGTACGCATTTGGTCAAATGTGGCATTTGACACTCCCATTAATTCTCTTTTTAACGGCTGATAAAAAACTCCACTCTGTAATCTGCGACAGATGCAAGTTTTTCCCACTTGAGATCGAAACGTACAAAAGTCTCTTCAACCGCCTCCAGAAGGTCCACTCCCGTCGTTGTGTCGTGCAAAGGCACGAGATCTAACAACTCTTCCGTCACGTTTAGGCTTTCGTCAACACCTCTAATAAAAAATCACTAGCTGCGCTGTGTCGGTGATATCGTTTGATTCGTCCAAAGCAATCGAAAAACACACGAAATTTTTAGCCTTTTCCTTAAGCTGCTGAGCGATGTCCTCTGAAAGCTCATTAATGCGACGCGTAACAGTTTGTCGCGACAGACAGATCCGCTCAAATGAGGCCATTTTTTCGGGACACAACTCTTCGACCATTGCTTTGGCACAATTTTTAATGTAAACGCCATCACTGAAGGGATGAGATGTTTTCCCGATTTCCCACGCAACTTTGTAGCTAGCTCTTAGCTCAGCCTTTTGTAGATTGGGGTCGCCCACCTATTTGAAAGAAAAGAAACATTTTTTTGGTTACGTTTCTTTACGATAGGTCCAAAGTTCAACACCTATTCTCGCGGTCAATTTCAGCGCTCAGCTTTCTAAGTAACCGCACCTAGCCTATGTCAGCTTATGTTGCTAATAAGAGAAATAGTAAGCAACTGATAAAGATGACATTGTCACGGTCAATTATAAACTTATTAGCAAAAATAATTAAAGCCAGAGCAGAAGTTAATTTGTTGTGGCCGCTTTACCAGTATGTTTCAAATTATAAAACTGCTAAAACTCACATTTGAAGCTTCCAAAGCCCGTTCAGCTTTGAGACGTTGCAACAAAGTTTCACGGTCAACGCCATTTGTTGTCCCGAACTCATCTTGGTGGTAGGTTTTGTAATGCCTCTCGAGATGATATTTTCGCATGGTTGAAACAACTTTATTACAAACTAAACACTCGGAAGCATTCCCCACCGGTATAAACAAAAATAAAAGTTCCCAGTCGGGCTTAAATTGACCGCAGTCCAATCCACGTTTTTTGGACGATCCAGGGGACGGATTAGTCTCAGTTTCCGCCATCACGACAGACACGAGAATGACCCGAGAACAGACGTTTGTTTACGCTTCGCCGCCGTAACGCAAGCGCCATTCGATCAGATCACAGATGCGGCTGCGAACGGTCCACCTTCGGCTGCCTGCACCGCTACAACCGCAGCTGCTACCGCAACAACATCGCCGCGTGCACGCAGCACAGCACCGAAAAGTTCGGTGCGCACCCAGTGCAGACTCGCGCGTTTGGCCGCCCCTGTATTAGACGATATTTTGATCTCTGGGAAGAATGTACAACAGCATAACGCTCGTTTAAGAGAGGTCTTGGTGCGATTAAGCGCGGCTGGACTTAGAGTGCATAAGGAAAAAAGTTTTATTGGAGTGCAGGAGGTACAATACCTTGGCCACAAGGTCACGACCTCCGACATCCAACCTTTATCCGACTATGTTACGCTTGTGCGTGACGCACTGGCACCCATTAACGTTAAAGAATTGCAGTCCTTTCTCGGTAAATTTTCATGACCATTTTTTACCAAACAGAGCCACTTTTCTGGCTCCGCTTTATGATTTTCTCCAGAAGACCACTAAATGGGACTGGAACGCGCATCGTCAGCGCGCCTTTCAAACAATCAAAGAAACTCTGGCCTCCGACACAGTTTTGGTACATTATTCTTTGGACAAACCCTTAGTTTTAAGTGTGGACGCGGGGCCAGACGGTGTTGATGCCGTGCTCGCCCATGAAATGGGCGCGGGAGTGGACAGGCCGATAGCTTACGCGTCTCAAACCCTAACCGCAACGGAGCGCAATTACGCTCAATTTCATAAGGAGTTGCTAGCGTTAAAATTTGGGCTGTCAAAATTTCATCAGTTCTTGTTTGGCCGACCCTTCGTCGCCTACGCAGGCCACCGCCCTTTGGTAAGTCTCTTGAAAAATCAAACCCCGGTAGGCTTATGTGACAGAGTAGTCCTTTGGCTCCTTACCATAGGGTCATATCAAATGACACTCAAATACCGCCCTGGTTCCAAGAATTCTAACGCAGACATGCTAAGTAGGCTGCCGCTGCCAGCTGGCGGAGCCACCGGGGAGGATTGTGATGTATTTATTGACGATATCGAACAGTCGGCCCGGACAGCCCAAACGCAGCAACTGCCTGATTTTACAGCACGCTGGGTTACGGTTACCGAGTCTGGTTTGCTGTCGGCATCCGCCGTGGCGGAGCACACCGCGTCCGACCCCGAGCTATCGCGAGTTTTACAGTTTGTCCAAAACGGATGGCCAAAGAAGTCAGTCCCTGGGTTAGAAAAATATTGGGGCGAACGTTTAAAACTGCATACCGAGAAGAACTGCGTTATGTGGGGAGACCGGCGAGATAATGTTAACTGGGCGGCAGGTACGATTGTTAATACGCATGGCACTATAATTTACTCTATTGTTAATGGGCAGGGACACCTGGTGGGGACACGCCACCAGGACCAATTGCGCCGCCGCGCCACATCGCCCGTCGCCGAGCCGCCGCCTGCCGTCGCCGAGCCGCCGCCGGATGCGGCTGGCCAGGCCATCGCGCCCCCGCCATCTCCTGCCGCTGGGTGCGGCTGCCCCGGCAGACTGCCCACAGGACGAAGATGGGGCGTGGGGACCCCGCCTCCATACCAAGTCCCGGAGCCCGGCCCGCCCAGTGATTCCTCGGAGGGGAGCTGGGGCGACGCTTTTGAGCCCCCTCTGGGCCCCTATTGGCCCTACCGCGGGCAGCGCTCCGCGGAGGCCAAGCGGCGCCGAGCCAAGGAGGCGCAGCACACACAGAGAAATGGACATGCTGGGTCAGCAAGCCCTGCCACGCTGTCACGCACAAGTATACAGTATGCAGCATGTTTTCCAAGCCGTAAGGGCGAGTACCCGATCTCTGTGCTTGCCCCTCGTACCAAACCGAATCAGCTGGAATCCAGCAAGCATCCTTGCTGTGAGTGTGAAGTAAGGTTGGGATGGGCTGCCAGTTTCTCTCTATCTCTCGTCGGCGTGGCGTTGCGAAAATTCCTTGAGCGTGGTTTAGCTTGTCATGTGCTTTTTATTCATCACTGTTGTGAGACTTATTATCAACTTACATGTCAAATGTTCGAAAAAATATTTTAGAAAAGGAGGGGAAACATAGCGTCACTACTCGAATAATGTCAGTTGGATTGGTGATGACATTAAATAAAACGGCTCATCATTGCTGGAACTATATTGAAAATGTTCTTAAGGTTAGGCCATCACGTGAGTGAATAAATTTCGAGATTTTAGTTCAAACCGGTGTTTGGGTCGTTCCCAAACAAGATTTGAATAGTCGATAATTTTCCGAAATTTTTTGATAGCTTTGGGGATTCAAAATATGCAAAATCATGGCAGTTACAGACAAATTTAATGTGGGTACTTCGTCAGGCTTTTGCTCAATTTGCTGGGGCTAAATCCTTCTAAATTTTATCTTTAAAAGCTTCACTTTATTAATGTCTTCGTGTATAATTCAGTTTTGTTGGTTAGTTCAGCCTGTAACATAAAATGAGGAGGAATATGAATCTTACAGTTCACCAGACTGCACTTTCCCATCAGATGACCTCCGTGCTGTAAAAAAAGATCTACCTTCTAAATTTTACTTTTAATAGCTTCACTTTATCAATATCTTCATGTATAATTCAGTTTTGTTGGTTAGTTCAGCCTTAAACATGAAGTGAGGAGGAATTTGAATCTTACAGTTCACCAGTTAGTGCTTTTCCATCAGATGTCCTCCTGGCTGGAAAAATAGACCTAGCTTCTAAATTTTAGTTTTAATAGCTTCACTTTATCAATACCTTCATGTATAAATCAGTTATGTTGGTTAGTTCAGCCTTAAACATGAAGTGAGAAGGAATTTGAATCTTACAGTTCACCAGACAACGCTTTTCCATGAGATCTCCTCCTGGCTGGAAAAATAGATCTAGCTTTTAAATTTTAGTTTTAATAGCTTCACTTTATCAATATCTTTATGTACAATTCAGTTATGTTGGTTAGTTCAGCGTTAAACATGAAGTGAGGAGGAATTTGAATCTTACAGTTCACCAGATAGCGCTTTTCCATCAGATTTCCTCCTTATAAGGGAATTCATTACCATAGGCAGAACCCAACAACACTTCCATTACTTTGAAAATACGTACGTATAAATGTTTTGTGGATGTGCGATGTGAGTAAGGATGTAAGCGAAAAGCGTTTATTTGCGAGAGACCTATTTTACTAACACTCATCCATGACTCGTCGAAGTGTTTCCTACACAAGACGAGTCAACGTGCACTATAAAACCGCGTGCTTCAGTTCGTGAAGCAGCGAGTCGTGGTGGCTCAGTGGTAACGCATGGGACATCTTAAGGCGTAATGTGATTAAAATTCGCGGTTCGCATCTTGGTCGGGGAACATTTATTTTCCTCAGTCGGCAGCGCTGTCAGATTTACTGAAAATGGCGTTGGAAGTTCAGCATGTTAGACAAGCTACTCCAGCAAGCATCTTCCAGCTAGCAAAGATTTTTATCGGAGCTTGTTTGCTTGCTGTCACTATATTAACATGCAAAACTTGCTAGGGCAGCAAGTTACTTGCTTCCACAGCAGGTCATTTTTCTGTGTGAACGTGTCGCCGCCCGGGGACGACAACACCAGCAGCACCCGGCACCTCCTGCCCCGCCACCCGCCCCGCAGGTTCCGCTCGTCCCGCCGCTACCCCCGGCGCAGGAGCCAGCGGAGGAGCAAGCCGCCGCCGCTGCGGATGGCCCGCCCTTTCCGCTGGATGACGAATTCCTGCGCCAAATAAGATGTAAGTCTAATCCACGTTTTTTACAGTCTGGTAATATGCCTTTAACAAATAAACAACGTCTTCGACCGGCGTGTCAAAGTCGACAGCCGGCACGCTTCCTAGATTTCGGTATGTCGTAAATAGCTTTTTAACTTTCAAATTGACTTAGCGCCCATGGACGAGGACGCTTCGTTGGGAGACATCAGCGCCGCCGATGCGCTCCCAATATCGCCACAGGAAGCGGCCGCCTTCGCGGCCTTGTTAGAGGAATAGAAGCGGGCCGACTGACGTATTGATCATTTATTGTACGTGTTTCATTCGGATAAATTTTTTAACTTTTTTTATATACTTTGAGAAAACCTGGGTGGAGTAAGGGTAACCCATTATCGTACTTTTAAACAAGCTAGCAAGACGATCACACTGGTGTGATGCGCGGTCTCGAAAGGGTTAAGCTCCAAGCGATTGGACAAATGCCAATAGTGGGCACCCTAAATTAATTTTTCTTATAGTGACCCACCCTCTCCAAAAAGAGGAAGGAAGAGTTTTAACCCTTTCGAGACCGCGCTTCGCCGCCCAAAGTCGGCCAAAAAACATGGCGTCCTTACGGGCCGCGCGGCGCTGCGCCAAACTTCAGTGATTTGCGTCTAAAAACCACAAATATTAACCGTTTGCGATCATGTTTATTTTGTTTTCAAGTAGAATAACGACGCTACAGATTAAAAAAGGTATAAGCGAGGGGGACTTCACTCCCCAAAATTGTGTACGAAAGAATACATGAGCAAAAGAATACATAAGAATACATGGGAATACATGGGAATAC
>Ga0268247_10000552_pt1 | contig 12323 bp, 6 predicted proteins | sample AgamicOrMae_FD_200245 | JGI IMG/M metagenome (GOLD analysis project Ga0268247, IMG submission 200245) | Agave microbial communities from Guanajuato, Mexico - Or.Ma.e (v2) (version 2) | ecosystem: Host-associated > Plants > Phyllosphere > Phylloplane/Leaf | place: Guanajuato, Mexico | collected... | reverse complement strand
TGTGGCACTTGTACGAGGCTGAAAGAGTATCTCGTGTAATGGAAGGGATAGATAGGAGGAGGAGGTCTTTTTGAGTAGCAACACAAGCGTAGTCTCAATTCGATTGAAACAGCCAAACAGATGAACGGAAATCTCGCCCGGAAGCTAGTCCTCAATTGTAGGTAGATATTTGGCCAAAATCTTGATGGAGACCCGCTCAATGAAAGCGATAATTGTGCATAGATTGAGCTCTACGTTCTGCATGCAACTGCCGATTGGGAGTCACCCGGAACCGGTTGCAGCTCGATTTCAACTCTTGAGCTATGGATTTGGTGTCAGCTTTAGGTGGCTGGTGGAAATGTGTTCATGAAAAGATAGATTCCCCTAGATGACAGGAGAGGGCGAAATGTGATTATTGGCAAGAAATCACTGAGCTCTTCTCCAATGGACTGTCTTTGTTGCAAAGAAACTAGCTTGCGGTGTTCGAGAAGTGAAAAGGAGACAAATTGGCTGGTGGAAATTGAGGAAACTGTGATTGTTTGCCAAACGACGAGCTAACAATTGGGTGTAATTTAAATTGGGAAATGTAAATTTTGCGCCGAGAAAGTTGAAAGCAGAAGAATGAAGTTGTTCATTTTGTTGTTGTCTTTTTGCGCCAATCCCACACAATTGTTGACGGGCCAATTGTTAAACAAATGTGCCCAACTTTGCCACTACATGTATGCTTCCTCCACACAAGACCTCGACTGTCATGGAAAGAGAGAGAGAAAAAAAATCCACACTTTGGGTGAGCCACAATTCGGGTCAATTGTGCAACATGGCCAGTTGGACTAATCGAAGCTGCTGGTGGAAGAGCGGCCGGTGGAAGTGTCTGCACTTGGTGTGGAGGCGGTCAGACTGAGTTGGTTATACAGAGAGAGGGGAGAATGGGAGAAAAGAGCAAGCAAGAGAGACAAGGCTGTGTAATTGGTCTCCATTTGTCTGGGCGGCTGCATTTTGTGCCTCCCAAGTGGTGTCCGCCCAAGTGGCCGGCACAACTTGAGCGAGCGACTGGCCGTGTGTGTGTGTGTGTGTGACTCCTTTCTGGCCAATTGAGTGGCGACTTTGAGTTAGTTTGGCCCTCCACTTGCAGCCAAACTAACACCCTAGCTCAGCTTAGAGTGGCCTGCTCATTGCCGGGCCACTCTGTTCATCATCGTCAACAAGCTGTGCTTGTTTTCCTTTGGCCAAACGGCCGAACAGGCGAACCAAGCGGCCAACTGGACCTGTTGCCGGTGCTTGACTCTCTCTCTCTTTAGCTGAGTCTCTCTCCTCGGCCGACTGTCTCTCATTCTCACCCTCGAGCCCAGTCTCAAGCTCAGCCTCGATCTGGAGATTGAGATTTGGCGCCGGCGAGCTTTCCAGCGGACACTTTAGAACAAAGTTTTAAAAATTTAATGTCTTCTTTCTTCCCCTTCAAGTGCAACGGGCGGCCCACAGCACTGAGTGTGTGTGCCTTACGCAATTTGTGTCTTCCCGAGCTTCCTCTTCGGCCTTTCGACTCAATTGGCTCCCCTGAGCTTAGTGTTGGCCACTTTGCCCATTTGGAAGAGCTTCTTTTTCGCCGCCTTGTTTGCTCGACCATTTGTTTTCCGCCGCCACCAGCACTGAGCCAGTGAGCCAGTGAGCCTTTGCGCCACCGAGCCACTCGAGCCACTGTCTAACGAGCCGCCCAAGTGGTGCCCATCTGCGCGCCAGTCCGTCAAGTGCCAGACTCTGAGCTCGCCTGGAAGTTGGCCTTCCATACACTGAGATTGGCTCACATTTTCTCCAGCCCAAAACGGTCGCCCTAAAGAGAGGCCGCTTTTCCTTTCATCTAAGCCACTCTGGCCCGCTCGCCGCCAGCTCGCCGCCAGCTCGCCAGCAGCTAGCAAGCCAAATGCTGGCACAAAGGCCGACAGGTGACATTGGGCGCCGGCCGGCCGAGTGGCCAATGGTCAGCAGTGTGTCACGCTCGCCCAACACTCAAAAGAGAGGCTCTCTCGGGCCGCGCAATTGGCTGCACGCAACAACGAGCGATGACCAAAGGGAAACCCATTTAATGGGCAGCACACGAGCTTGGTGCCAAGGCTTGTTAGTCACTTGGATGGGCCGCAAAGCTCGCCGGCCGCTCCCTCTGGCAAGGCGGCGCTCTGGCAAGACTCAGGCACTCTGGCAAGACTCAGGCACTCTGGCAAGACTCAGGCACTCTGGCAAGACTCAGGCACTCAGGCGGCCACCTCCTAAGACAGTGTGCAGCTCGGGCCGCCCTGGAACCACTTGGAGCGGGCCAGATTTGGCTGCAGATTGCCCTCGGGCCAGGCGAGCGCCACTCATCATGAGCTCTGGCCGGCCGCTCGCTTCCACTCGGCGAGCTCCTTTTTCCAATAATTTCTGCCCGCTCGACGACAAAGGCAACTGCAGCGGCCCGTTTGCTGTGACACTGGCTAATCGAGCTTGCCAGCTCGCAGTCTGAGCTCGTCTCTGGCTCTCCAATTTGGTCCCTTGAGACTTTGTGAAACTTCTGGCGACTTTCGGGAGCCTTTTCCTCTGGCTGCCGACAACTGACCGCCACTGCTGGACGCTCAGACGGCTCGCTCGAGACTGCCTGCTAGTCCTAAGTGTCCAGCCTCGAGCCGGACGATTAGGCTCGGCGATTTGGGCTCGAGATTTCGCCCAGATTGTCGGGCTCCTCGCGAGGCTGAGCCAAGCAGCGTGAGCTAAGTGAGTGGGCCGAGCTCGGCGAGGAAGGGAAAGTGGAAGGAGTTGTAAAAGTTGCAGGAACAGTGTCCAAAAACGTTATTCAAAGTTGAGCTCAAAGTTGAAGTGTGTTCAAAGTGGAATCCAAAGTTGAGTGCATGGATAAAGCTGAATAGAAGCTGAATGAAGCTGCCTGCTCGGTTCATTTGGTAATGAACTGGATGGTCATCACCGAGGCTGTGATGACAATCTTGGCGAAATTGAGGAGAAAAAACTTGTCCACCACCATGATGCCCACAATGGACAGGTGGCAGGGCTGGAAGACGTGGTCGAGCTTGTTGAAGATTCGGGGGCCCAGTGGTTGTTCTTGGGACTGTTGTTGCTGCTGGTAAGCTTGCTGCTGGTAAGCTTGCTGCTGGTAAGCTTGTTGTTGGAAAGGTTGTTGTTCATAAGACTGTTGCTCAAAAGGTTGTTGCTGGCGCTGGTCTGCCCGCAAAATGCTCGCGGCGGCCAACAGGTGGCGCTGCTGTTCCCGGCGCAAACGCCACTTGGCGCCCAGACTTCCTTCCCACAGTCTCGACTTGCCGACGAGGCGCCCACTCTGCTCGCCTGGCAACGAGCCAGCCGACCACACGCCGCCCTGGCCGCCCACTTCCGGCGCCCAAAGTGTGGCGGCCGGAAGCGAGGGGGCGGAAGTGGAGAGCTGGGCCTCAGCCGGATTGACTGGGCAGGTTCCGGTTGCGGCCGCGATGGTTTGGCGGCGTTCCTGGAGTTGGAGCACCAGGCTGAGGCGGGCGAGGCGGCGCACGCTCACCAGGAGCTCCTTGGAGGCGGTGGCGATGTCGCTGGCGAACTTGTACAACAACAAGTAGGGCCACCAGAGGAGGATCATGCCCGAGACGATGATGTACTTGGTCTTGGTGTTTGGGTTGAAGGAGAGGGAGAAGTAGACGACGTCGATGCAGGACATGAGGAAGAGGAACGAGTACTGGCCGAGCAGCATTTGTCCGAAGCAGCTTTCGACGCGCTGGTTCACCGTTCGGATGAGCTCGTACTTGCGGGCCAACTGCTGCAGCTGCCCCTCCAGCACCACACCTAAGGGGCGGCCCTTTGCTGCTGCATGGGCACCACTTGAATAATACTCGCCGGGCGGCTGATCCTCGTCTCGCGTGCCTTCCGGGCCCCAATTGGCGCTCCAGTTGGGCGTTGGCCCGGCCGTGTGGCGGCGACACGAGTGGCCTTGGCGCTCAGCTCGGCCCTGCGCGCCCGCCGACTGGGCAGGGCCGCGCGGGACACTCTCGCTCTCGCTCGGCCAGGGCGTCACTCGGCCCGGATTTGCGCCCACCACTGTCTGGGGGCCCAATTTGCGCCCATCGTCCAGCTTGGCTGGCTCGCCGGGCGGCCCACTGGCCCCAGTCTGTCGCCAGCCAGTCGCCAGGCGCGCGAGGCGGCTCCACGCCAGCACGCGGCCCACCCTAAGGGCCGGAAGTTGGGCCCGCAAACTGGCCACCAGCCGGCCGGGCAGCGAGTGGCGAGCGTGGCGGCGCGCAACCTCGCGGCTGGCCCGCTCCACCGCCAGCCAGTCGCTCTCGGCGAGCACGAAAAAGGTGCCCCGATCGAGTGGGGGCGGCCCATTGCTTGACGGTTGCCCCTCCGCCGCCGCCCCCAGTCTGCAGCCAGCCAGCCAGGCGGGCCGGCGACACTCGCAGGGACACGCCCCCTCTTCTGTTTCAGCGCTCCCGAGTGGGCGTGGCTCCCGCGGACTAGCCCGGGCCAGTCTGGCTGGCTCGCTGGACTGGCCCGGCCGGAAGTGAAGGCAGCCCGCAAGGCCTGCTGGCTGGGCGGCGAGCCAGGGCCGCAGCAGAGTTTGAGCTTGGCGGCCGAGGCAGCGGATGCTCTCGCTCTGGAGGGTGCACACGATGCAGATGATGGAGGCCCCAATGAGGCGGGTGCCATAGACGTGCACCGTGTAGATGTAGTTGTCGAAGGAGGCCATCAGGAAGAGAGTGCGCATGCTGGTGGTTCCATTATTGAGCTGGTGCAACGAGTAGTCGTCCAGCCAAGTCCACAGGTGTTTTGCAACGCGAATTTCCGCCTCCGACAGGCTGAAATGGACCATGGTCACGAGGACGCACATGAGCCACCAGTAGACAATGCGCCGGTTGAGCGCGCGCATCAGCTGCTCCCTGGCGCTTCCGGCTGGCTTGCCTCCAATTCCGGCGCCACTTAGCTCGCCCTTTATAATCGGCCACTCGGCCTGTTTAGGCTGCCCCTCGGCCGCTCCTAAGGTGGCGCCCGAGGGGCCGCTTCCGGTTCCTCTTTGGGGCCCACTTTCAGTTCCAGTTCCCCTTCCCGTTTTGGGTCCTCCTTCGAGCGAGACGGCTGGACTGTGGAGCTCGCCGGCGGCCAGAATGTAGCTGCTGGTGGACTTGACCAGGCGGATGAGTTGGCGCACCTTAGCTTGGTTGCGGTGCCAGGCGAGCACGAAGATGAGCGCGGACAGTTTGGTGATGACGAGCCGCAGTTCGAGCATGAGCTCGATGAACGCCTTCGAGTCGTGGTAGATGTAGTCGCAGAGAACCACCAGATGGTTTGCGGTCAGGAAGCTTGTGAGCGCAATGGCGTAGAACTTCAGGCCCAACTTGAGCCGGTCTCTGTTGAGGCTGAAGCGACGGCTGGCCCTCAGCTTGGCCAGCAGGTTCAGCTGCTTGGCGCGCAACCTCAGCGCCCTCGCCGTCCGCCAACTCAGACTGGCCAGCCGCTCAGCGTGACTGGCGCCCCCCATTGTCTCTTGCTGGCCACTTGCAAGCTCGTGTTCCTCTCTGGCTCGCTCGCGAACCGCCAACTTCCGGCCCGCTGGCTCGCCAACTCGGCCGCAAGTGGACGAGGCCGCCGCCGCCGCCACGGCCGCCCGGCGCACCCGGATGGACAGGTAGCGCGACTGGAGGTCGTCCTTTGGGTTGATGCTGAAGCCGAAGAAGTGGATGAAGGCCAAGTAGTGGTCCAGAATGCGCAGAGGATCTTCCCAGTTGCGGGCAACTGCATGTCCTTGAGCTGCTAGCTCTTCCATTTTTGCGTTTGGTTGATATTTTTCGATATATTTTGGAAATTTTAAGATATTTTTTAAAATATTTTTTGAAATATTGTTGAAAACATTTTCAGACTATTATTCTTCAACTTTTCAATAAAGTTTTGACTCTCTAAAGCTCCTCGAGATCTCCAAAAACCTTTTCGGAAGTCTCCTCGTTTCCAAGTGCTTTCCACAATGAACGCGAGACGATCTCTCGCCCGCCAAGCTCGCATCCGGTTTCTGTTTCCGGCCGTCTTTTGGGGCCTTTTGGGGCCTTTTGAAAGGCCGCCAACTGGCCTCAAAAGGGGCCCTTTTGAGGCCCATTTGGAGAGTCTAAGAGCCAGCCAAAGGCTGCAAAGGTTAGGTGTACTAACACCTAGTCTGCGGCCAGTCGAGGCTCGAGCTGCGAGGGGAGGCAGAGGGGGCGGAAGGGCGTTGACAGGCGAGTGTTTTTTGTCTGTTTGCGCTTGGAGAATGCCAGTTGCCAGTGTTTGCGGCCAATGAATTTAGATTAAAATTTAGCGCCGGCGTGAAAAGCATCCTAAGGAGCGGCCCTCGAGTTGCAGGTGCAGTGTTGCTTTGCGGCAGCGTGAAGTGCAGAGGAGGAGCAGCGCCGAGTGGCTCTCGCCGAGGCTAGACTCTGGAGACAGTCCAGACTGCCAGCGCAGTTGAGCCGCCAGTGACTGTGTGCGGGCTCATAATCGCTGGAGAATGGGCCGCAAATTGGCTGGGAAAAGTGGCGCTTGTCTGTGAGTGAGTGAGTGAGTGAGTGTGGCTCTGAGAAAAGCCACGAGCCATCGAGAACGCCGGCGAAATAATCATCATCATTATCAGCCTGACGCATGGGAGGCAAATTGTTTGCTCTGACACGTACGGGCCGAGTGTTCTGCTCGATTGGCAGCTCGAGGGAGGAAAAAAAGAGCTAGAGACTAGAGATAGAGTCTAGCTGATAGAGTCTAGCGAAAGGATGAGCGAAATTGGTGGCGGATTTTCGCCCGAGTTCAGAGCTGTCGAACTGGGAGCAGAGTGAGTTGAGATTTGCAGCACTGAGCGACAGCTAGTCTGAAGTTGCAGCCACTTCCACGCCGACGGTGGTCCAGCAGCTCAGGATGGCCGAGCGAGTGTGTGTGTGTGGCTCCAATTGGCCTAATGTATTCTGTGCCTGCGCCCAGCGAATCAGGAAGACGGCGAGACAAACTGGCCAGCGAAGAGGGTCTTTGTTGGGGCTGCTTTGGGGGCAACAAAGAGCCGAACGGGCTTCACTTTCACACACGAACGAGTGAAACTCGCCGAGACTGAGCGAGAGAAAAAAACGAGAGCCAAATGAGCAGAGAGAGAGTTGCACTGGCTTGGCGAGGGGCGACGTTCCTTGGCGGCCGAGCTTGAAGCAGGCTGGCAAGCTGGCAAGCTAGAAGGCTGGCAAGCTGGCAGTTTGGGAGGAAAAAAGGAGCACGAAAAGGCAACTCTTGTTGCTGCTTGGCGGCCCTAAGGAGCGGCAAAGGCGCAAGCAGAAGGAGGAAGCAACAGGTGAGCTGCGGTTGGGCCGGCCCAGCGGGCTCGAGGGACAGTGTGCGGCCGGCTATCGATCACTGTGGCCCAGGGCGGCCGATCACTGGGACCGCTGGCATCCCTTGGAGCGCGCAGTGCCAGCGCCACGGCAAGGCGGCGGCGGCGGCGAGACCGCCGCGTTGGTCGCCTGCTCGCTTGCCAGATCGCCAGATCGGCAGATCGGCTGCAATTGAATTGGCAGCAATTGGATTGCGGACCACTTGCGGGCCGCCGCCAGATTCAGGCGCCATTGTGCACCACAGTTGAGGAACTTCCCACAGGCGGACAATGATTGTCTTTGGCAGGCCGCTTCATTTGTCATGGCGGCGGCGCCGCCGAGCAGCCGGCCCACTGGGCTGCATCAATCTGGCTTGCTGCTCTCTAGCTGCTGTCTGCGCAGATCGACGGCTCTGCGCAGCAGTTTCAGCTCTGGCAGCTCGAGCAGCAATTGCAGCCCTCGAGGAGTCCACCAAGACCTCGCGGCCGGCACAAGAGGCGGCCCATTGTGCTCGGCCGGCGGCAAGCCCGCGGGAGCCGACGCGCCGGGATTCGGACTGTCCGCAGACGCTCTGCGGCAGGGCGGCCATGCGCGCTGCACACTGCACTGCACTGCACACTGCAATCTGCACTGCACACAGTGTGCGGCCCAGCAACGCAGACTGTCTGCGGACAGTCCGAATCCCGACGCGCCGCTTTGGCCGCCAAACGGGCCAAAACGGACACTTAATTGTCGTCCAAATGATGCCCACTTTCCGTGCGGCCGCCCAAGCGAGCCGGAGGACAACTTTTCATCTCCATTATTCGCCTTTCGCCCCCCAGAGCTCGCTCACTCCGCCTTCCTCCAGCCCCGCGGCTCACCTCTGGAGCCTTCTCGCCGCTCTGCCCACTCTGCCCACTCTGGTCGCCCTTCCTCGTCCAGCGAGTTCGGCCAGCTCGGCCCGTCCAGCTCGTCAGCCGCCAGCCAGAGACAGGCTGCCGCCGGCGCAGCTGCATGGCCGCGGAACCACAACAATGGCTCGCCTCTGGCCAACTTTGTCCACTTTCTGGCCAGCTCCACGCTGCTCGACGCCGCTCGAGCCAGCGCCACGCTGGGCGCCACTGCTTGGCTCAGGCTCGTGGGCGCCGAGCTGCAACTCGATGGGCGTTGTCGCTGGAGGAAAGTGAGAAAATTTGGATACTTTGTATCGGCTGCCCAGCGGCCAGTTGGGCGCATCCCGCGAGCTAGTCTGCGGCGCTGCGGCCGCTCACCGTTGCCATTGGCGACCGAGCTCCGCTTTGCAGTGCGGCCGCCGCACACAAGCGCAATGGGCGCACGAATGGAGCGCGCGCGTTGCTGCGCACAGGCCGCATCAGAAGCGGCCCGCAATGGACGCCACACAGTCTGGAGTGCGTTTGGGCCCAATTTGGCCACCAGGAAACGGCCCTGCGTGAAAGGACGCTCTCTTTTGGGCGCCTTTTCCACACTTGGCCGCCAGTGACAAGCGTCGGCGGCCAAACAAGCTGGCCGCAAGACGCGCCGCTGCACTGCTGGAATAGCTAGTTGCCCATGGAAATGCAAAGCCGGCCTGCAAATCGATTGCTCGACTGGGGGCGGCGCTCGCTCGCCGTTCAAGCCAGTTCCAGCCAGTTCCGCCCGGCCAAAGTGGGCGCGACGCTCTCGTGTCCAAAGGATTGGCTGCGCTGCGCAAAGGAGCCAGCCGGCCGGCCGCCTTCAAGGCAATCAACTGGCCGCCAGTCCTAAGGGTCCTTAGGATCCCCCGCCAGAGCGGCAACTTGGAGGCAACTCAGAGGCAGCTCAGAAAGAGGCAACTTGGAGGCAAAACTTGGAAGCAACAGAGCAACAAGGGAAACGGCAGCCATTAGGGTGGAGGGAAACCGCTTTGGCAGTGGCGCCAATTGTCTTGGCGCCACCGCTTTGCGAGCGGCTGCTTTGCGCTGGGCCGCCTTGGCACGCAAATTGCAGCCGCCTGACGGCTGACACGCGCCTCTCGTCGTCTGGGCAACGGGCGCCTGTGACGCATCGGGCGGCCAAATGCAAACAACTCAATGCATACTCCAGTTGGGCGCCCCTAGCCAGTCGCCGGTCCTTCTCTGCTCCGGAGCGGCCGCGAGCCGCGTCGGGCGCCCGTCGGAGGGCGGCGCAGGTGGCCCGCCGGAAGGGCAGGCTGGGCCACCTGGGAACGCGTGGAGGGGCGGCGAGAAGGGCTCCTTAGGGCAGCTAAGGCGCCGCCGCTAAGGAGCCGCTGGGTGCGCGTTGCAAATGGGCACTTGTGTGCTGCGTGTTGTCTGCGCTGCGTTGTGTGCTGTGCCTTGTGTACTGTGTACTGTATACTGTGTGTTGTCGCAACGCAACAGCCGCGCGCAACAACAGGCGCTCTCTGCGCGCAACGTACACAGTCTCATAGGCCAGCCCAAAGGCCGCCCCTCGTTTCTGGTGCGCCTTCAATCTGGCTGCAGCTCGCGAGTTGCAGCTCGCCACTCTTGCTGTTGTTGTTGCTGTTGTTGCTCTTGCTGTTGTTGTTGTTGTTGTAATAACAAGTCGCTGGTTGAAAACGAGCGCAGAAATTACACTGGCACAGGTGAGCGAGTTAGCGTTGAGGAAAGAGGAGAGGGAAAAAATTGCTAGTGTTGTGTGTCCGCTGTCGTCGTCGTAATTCACTTCCACATTCGCAGCCGAGCCCTTGCTCGCCTTTTCTCCCTTCTACCCTTGCCTCTGGCCGCCGGCCCAAGCTCAACAGCTTTCAGCTTTCAGCTTTCGGCTTTCAGCTTTCAGCCTTCGGCTTTCTGCTTTCTGCTTTCAGATTTCTGCTTTCCGATTTCTGCTCGCCGCTTTGCTCGCCCGCCCGCAGCCAGTCCTAAGGGCTCCACAAGCTCAGAGCCCAAAACTCAAAACTCAAAACTCGAGCTCAAGCCCAAACTCAAGCTTAAACTCTCGCTTAGCCCGAGCGGCTGGCTCAAGTCGCTCGACGGAGTGGCGCCAGCGCGAGCCAGCCGCCTGCCTGCGAGCCAGCGCCTGTTGTTGTTGTTGTTGTTGGTCTTGGTGGTGTTGTTGTTGTTGTATTGGTTGCATTGGTTGCTCTGCCGAGGCGCACAGTTGGCAAGGCCGAAATTGCATTGTGTTGCTGGCGCTCCAAGCTCCAAGCTCGGAGCTCGGCGCTGGGCGGCCGCGGCGGCTCCAGCGGCCACTGTATAGAGTGGGGTGAAAATAGAAAATCTCTCCCTCCATTGGACTGGCTTGTCTCTCCGGTTCTCTCCTTCGATTCGTCCGTCTCGTCGGTCGTCGTTGTCGCTGTTGTAGTGCGCAGAACAACGGCAGCAAAAGCGACTACAACAACAACAACAACAACACAACACGATGATCGGGCGGCGACATAGAAACACACAGCAGTTGCATGCTGCACTCTGCTCTCTCTCTCTCTCTCTGCGAGCAAGAGACAATTTGCGCGCACACACTCACTAGGCTGCGCTGTCTCTGTGTCTCGCTCTCGCACACACACACTTACACACAGACATAACTCGGCCCAAACGCAACGAAACGAGACGAATGAACGAACGCACGAAGGAGAGACCCAAACGCACACACAGACACACTCACTCACTCGCTCGCTCGGCCAGCCAGCCATACGCACACAGAAACGACACAGGAACGAGATTCTTGGACACATCAAGAGGAAAATCCTAGCCTCTCCCACTATATTCAACAAATATTTCCCCAAACCAAACTTCATTATTAACTATCCTCTCTCAACTCTCATCTCTCTTAATACGGCCTCTCCACTACGGCCCACCTCAACCAACATTGCTTTACTTCAAGACTAACTATTTCACTATTATTCTCTCATATTCAGCCACACAGTGGACCACAACACACACACACACACAGTGATTGCACAACAATAAACATTCCAACTATTGTTATTCATTCTGAAACATCATTACTTGTTCCATCACTTATTGAAAGTCTATCTCCGGATGCCACTCACTCATGTTCATCGTCAGATCATCAGCAAATAATCATACGCATTTCTCATCAAAATTATCTCACAATAGCCAAATACCGCGCTCAGACATATTATTTGCTCTGTAAACACAGACTCAAAAGCAACAGGCGTCTAGCTAACATTGCCACTCCAACGGCATTCTAAAAAACCACATATGGAACCATAACGAGGCCCACTCTATTTGGACAATTTTCCTCTTTTTCCGATTCCAATTTCCCCCCTTCATTTCCCAGCATCGTCACACTGTCTCATGATCGTAACCATTCCTTTGTTGCACCCAAATAGAAGCAACCCCACGCCACATCAAAAAGTCACCATCCACAGCACGCCTTCGCAGCTTCAACTGAATAGATACTTCAAAGTCTAAATATAGATCAGCAGCTAATGGAAACATTTGTTGAAACTCCATGCATCACTCGCTCAACATTCATGTTATAACAAGCCAGCATCCATGCATCAAGCAACAAAATGCAATAATTTACAACTCAACCCTTTTCGCAGAAGCCCAATCGTCATTCCAAACGGTTATGTGAATGTGTTTTTCCTCCCTGGCCACCTAAATTTTATCACCCTTCAAGTCAATTAGGACTCATCTGTGCAATAGCAAGTTTCGCATCTTTAGTTTAAGGGCTATCTTAATCAAAATTCTAGTAGTTAGAAAGAGTGATCTTATTCATGAGACTGAAATTAAGCCTCTAGGAAGTGAAAGAGCCTATTCTAGTTTTGTCAAGAATGATTGGTAAAACTAGAATCAAAAGCAAAAATTTATTCCAGCCGTCTCGAAGATAGTTCACAACGCCAATCCGGCCGGCTAACAACAACACCCTCAAGACCTCCACGAAGAGGTTAGGTCGGTGCAGTCAGAAGTCAATATCAAAACGAATACAAGTAGGAATTTATTAACCAAAAGCAAAATCTCAGATGTGTTAGCATTTCAGTTCTTTCATTTGAGCAGTCTCGTATATCAATTTTGACAAGTCATGCAATCGAGAAGATGAGTTCGTCGT
>Ga0268247_10000551_pt1 | contig 12362 bp, 6 predicted proteins | sample AgamicOrMae_FD_200245 | JGI IMG/M metagenome (GOLD analysis project Ga0268247, IMG submission 200245) | Agave microbial communities from Guanajuato, Mexico - Or.Ma.e (v2) (version 2) | ecosystem: Host-associated > Plants > Phyllosphere > Phylloplane/Leaf | place: Guanajuato, Mexico | collected... | reverse complement strand
AGAGTGTCTCTCGAAAAGGAGCTCGAAAGGTGCGCGCCAAGAGGCTTGAGGCAGAAGTTTACGAGAAATCACGTGCTCTTTTGCACTTGCGTCTAAAGACTGCTCCATTCCCAAGCGCAAGTTTGTGCGAGCACTTTTGGCTTTGCTGAGCAAAGTGCAACACACAGTCTGCACTACGCAGTCTGCTGCACTTGCCCTTAGCTGCGGGGCGACGATTCTCTGCGTTGCGCTGCGTGTGCGCACTCGGCGCATCCCAAGTTCGCGCGCACCACTCGCCCGCCGCCCTCCACTTACAACGCACTTCTTCGGGTCGCCGCACACGCCCACTCAGTGTGTCTCCCACGCCCACTTGGTCAAAACACTGCCCGAGCGGCAAAAGAGCAGCAAAAGGAGCTCGAAAAAAGGCTTCCTGTTGCATGATTTTCGAGCGTGAGGCAGGAATTCAATTGGCTCTCATGTTTCGAGACCACTGCTCGGCTTTTTTCACCCACCAGCCACTGGGACGGCCCTCGAGTGAGGAGCACAACTGGGCAACTTCTGACCCACTTGGCGAGAAAAGCGCCGCCCAGCAAGACCGGCACTAAGCTCGCCGAGAAGCGCCGATCGAACGAGAGTGCCGACGCGAGCCCAACATCGGCCAAATGGGTTGGCCAGCGTGTTTGTTTTGGCTCCAGTGCGGCTCCAGTGCGGCTCCAGTGAAGCCAAAACGGAAGCTGCTGGGCAGCTGGCCGGTTTCTGTTTCTCTTTCTGGCCACTTGGTCGCCGAGTGAAGCAGAGCTAAGGACTAGGACGAGCAGGCGGCCGTTGACGAGCACTGAGGAAGAGTCGCTGTTCTCTTCTCTTCATGCAACCGATCATCATGTTTGCCTAATTATCCGGCGCGACGCACGAACGCGGCGCACCATTAATGCCAAGACGAGACGAGCAGCTTCTTTGGCCTCCTTTGGCTCCATTAGGCCGAACAGAAGCCGGCCGGCGCTCCTAAGCTCCACTTTGGGCTTCCAACTTTTGCTTTAGAGCCATTTCTTCACTCTGAAAGTTGCTCCCGAAAAGCAACTTTGGGCCCGACTTTGAGCTTCTGGCTGGCCGCCAATAAGGTGCGACTGAGCTCGAGCTGAATGGCGTCGACCATTAGCCAAGCTTGGCCAGACACTTGCGCCTCTTTGTTCTCCTCGTTGCTCTTTTTCCTTTTGCCTCAGTCTGCGCTTTGTTCTCGCTTCTCGCGCGGCTTAGGATGAGTCTCGAACGCGCAGAATGAATCTTTTTCTTGCGCGTGTGGTCCTCCTCTTCTGCCGCCAATCTATAGGCGCCCATTCAGAGCGGGCCCCAGTCTTCAGTCTGCGGGCGCCACTTCTCACTCCTCACTCTTCAGTCTGCAGACTAAACACTGGCACTCTTGCCGAACGTTGACCTCTGGCCCAGCAGTGTCACTCAGACACAGTCTCTGGGGCAGAACACTCTGCTGCAACAGTCTGCAAAAGGGGCACCTGTTTGCGCGTGGAAATTGGAGCCGCCAACTCCAATTTGCTCGCTGTTGTGTGTGGCTAATTGTTAATTGACCTTTGGGGCGCCTTTTCGGCCCAGAACTTTGCATGCGAGCAAAAGAGCAGCCTCCAAACTTGGAGTTCCTCTCCATCTAAACTCTCTACACTTAGCCTCTCGAATGTTTTCGGGCCGCTTTCTCATCCCGAATTAGTACATGCCCAAGCAGCAAGAGAACAGCACAAGCCGAAGGAGAGAAATAAAACGGCGAGGAATTGCAACTACTTGTGGGCGTGTCACTGGGCCGATCGATTGAATGGGGCGAGCGGGCAGAGAGCTAAGGATGAGCTAAGGAGAAGCTAAGAAGAAGCTAAGAAGAAGAAGCGTTGAATAGAGCAGTGGAGAGATAATAATAATTGTCGGCTTTGTTTCTCGTTTGCGGCCTCGTTGGTTGCTTGTTCATTGGGCCAGGAGGGAGTGTGTGCGTTGCAATGGGCATTTGAGGCGAGCATTCAGTGTTGTTCAGAAGAGAAACGCCTGCAGCTTAGGTCTCTCTGCTTGGTCGGCCTCTGCTTGGTGTGCACTGCGAGTTTCGGGCCAACTTTTGGGCCGCAGAGAAACACTGCAGACAGTGAGCAGAGTGAGCAGAGTGAGCAGAGTGAGCAGAGTGAGCGCACACTTGCAGCAAAGTGTGCAGCAGAAAGCACACTTTTTGCTGCAGAACAAGTGATAACAGAAACAGTAACAGGTGCCCGCCGCTGCAGACTGTCCCGCGCGTTGCAGGTTGCAGCTCGCAGTTGGCAAGTGCAACCAGCAAACTGCAAACTGCAACCTGCAAACTGCCAACTGAAACCTGCATGCTCGCCGCCCCTTAGGGCCGCCCTCTTGAAGTTGTGCGCTTCTTGTTGCGCCCGCAACTCGAGCAAGGCCGCCCCAAATTGTTCCAACAGAAGCGCGCTCAAAACGGCCCAGCCAAAACATCATTAGGGCCCACTTGTTCCTCCTCCTCTTCTCTCTCTGCTTAGCTCTTGGAGGGCAGCAGACCCTCTCTTGTTCGCCCTCTTCTCTCCGGCGGCTCAGCTGCTCTGAATCTGAATCTGAATCTGAATCGTCCACCAGAGAGACCATTTGGTCTCTTTGTTTTGCAGAAAATTGGCCAGAAAAATGCGATCTCTTGGCATTTCTTGCCCCCAAATATTCCATTCTTCCAGCCGCCAACTTCTGTCCATTTTTCATCTCGAAAAATGGAAAAAAGCCAAAGAAATTTAGACTAAAACTACTAGATACTAATACTCGAGACTAATACTTGAGACTGATACTTAAAACGAAACCAAATTTGTCAGCCCTTTGCATCACTGGCAGACCTAGTCTCTGGCGCCCAAATTGAGCTCTAAAGATCAGTGGCAAGCCAACTGGACACGCCCACTGGATTGGAGCATGAGACTTTGAGTTGGGCGAGACAGTCTGCGTGCATTGGGCTGCGGCTGCTGCTTGTCTGTGGGGCATTTTGTTGCTCGCAGCTGGCGGACACTTTTCGTCACCCTATAAAGCGGCGAGTGAGCCAAATGATGAGCCAGTTTTGGCGGCCACTGAAAAGGAGAAGGCGCTGCTCTTTTGTGCTGGCTGGCTGGCTGGCGAGAAAAGGACGAAAAGTGATTAGAGCTCGGGGCTGGCGGCCGAGTGGGCAGCTTCTTCTGGCGACGACAAGGCAACGCTTTGCGGTCTGTGGCCAGTCTTTGGGCGTCGAGAAGAGGCAGCAAGAAGGAGAAGAAGCAAGGAGGAAGAGCGGCGAGTTAATTGAATAAGTTTGTTGCGTGAAACTGGAGTGGGCGCGCAGACTTTGGGCTTTTGGGTCCAATTGGAGTTTGTTGTGCCTTGTGTGTTGTGTGTTGTGCCTTGTGTGTTGTGTGCCCTAAGGCTGCAAGTTTGGCGCACTGAAGAAGCGCTGCTTTGTGTGCGCGCGCCTTTGGGGCCGCTTTCTGCTTTCTGCTTTCTGCTCTGTGCACTTTCTGCGCTTTCTGCGCTCTTCTGCCGCTTGACAAAGTGGCAGCGACAAAGTGCACTCAATTAGACGCCCAATTGGAGCTGCACGTTTCAGACTCTCCTTCTTCTGCCCAGTTCAGACTTCCAAGTTCGCCAAACACACCAACTTGAACACCAGAGACAGACAGGCACACGCACAAGCCGTGTGGAAAGGCCACCACTGCCACTGCCAGAGCTGGTGTGTCGCCGTTCGGGGGACAGTCTGCGGCCAGCGGAGAGCAGAGGAGCAGCAAAGAGAAGAGCAATCAAGCGGAATGCAAAACAAAGGCACAACAGAAAAGCGACAATTTTCCCTTCCGAGTGGACGGGCGGCAAATTGTGGCCAAATGTGGCCCAATGTAGCCACTCATTGTAGCTCATTGTTTTGCGCCCACTGCTCGCCCCCAACTGTTTGGCCACAATTGGCGCCCTTGCAGCCTGACACAATTGCGCCCAAACTGCATCATGCGACAACTCTGCTTAACAGTTGCTGCTGCACAATGGAATGGAACAGCAGTCCAAATGGCCCCCACTAGCTCGGCGCAACACTCTCCTCACCCTTAGGGCTAATTTGCAGTTGGCCGGCCCACTGGCGCGCCTTTTTAATTTGTCGCCGCCCGCCCCGCCCACTGGCCCGCCTTCCTCTGCGCGCCCCCGCCGGCGCCCCCGAGCGGCCGGACGCGCAGGTGGCGACACTTGTCGCGTGCCTCAGACTCGCGCCGACCGTTTGCTGCCCCGGGCAACACGCCAACTGGCACACACACTCTCTGGCAGCATTTAGAAGGCCAATCCCGAAAAAGGGCGTGGCAACCTTTGCGAGTGGGCGTGGCTTGCTCGTCCGAAGCAGAAGAGTTGCGCAGTGCGGCGAGTTTGGACCAATTGGCACTGCTCCATTTGGACTCTATTTGGCGCTTAGGTTGGGCAACTGAGATCTAGTTGACTGGAGAGACTTGCTCTCTCTCTGCTTTGGCTAAGCTTTGGAGACTTTGGAGAGCTGCAAACTGGGCGGCGGCGGCGAGTGAGGCAGTTCAGTTAGCAGGAGGCAGGCAGCAAGCGAGCCGACTGAGTGAAGACTGTTGCTCTTGGAAGGCGGTGGAAAAAGGGGGGCGCCCGATTAGAGGCAAACTTGATTGATTGGTCCTTAGCGCGCGTGCTCACGCCAAAGACTGGCCTGTGTGATTGATTGTGGCCCTAAAAGGCGAGCGCGTTCAGATCAAAGCAGCAAGTGCCACTGTGTGTTGGACGACCAGAGACAGTCCTCACTGCGAAGAGAGCCAGTCTCCAGCTAGACCACCGGCTCAGCAGCGGCGATCTCAAGCCAGATTTGAGCGTGCCCGATCGGCTTCAGACGAGATGATTTGGCCAACGAGATAACTTGTCCATCTGTCTGTCTGTCTGTCTTTTGGTCTGTTGGTCTTGTTGCTAAAAAGAAGGCAGCTGGAGGAGACTGATGCTCTTGGGAGCTGCTTTTAGCGCTCCAATTCAATTGGATTGAGCAACGACTGAATTGGATCGTCCAAAGAGAGAGAGAGAGGCCGATCGGTTGGCAAGTGATGCTACTAACTGTTGGCGAGCTCGCTGGACCACCTTCAAAGTGGATCGTCAGCTCGGCCTTTTCAGCTCGGCTTTTCGGCCAGTTTGTTTCTGGGCCAGTGGTTGTTGCGCGCCGAAAGACTGGCCGCGCCGAGTTGCGCAACAGGAGCGAGTTCGGCGCAACAACAATGCGAAATGGAGACTGAAGTTTGGCGGCGAGTAAAGTGGAATGGAAACGAAAAGAAGAAGAAGAAGATGAAAATGGAAATGGAAATGAACATGGAAATGGAAATGGAAATGCGAGTTCGAATGGAGCAGAATTGCAGTGGAAATGGAGGCACGAGAATTGGTTGGCGCGCACGCAAGCAGCTTGAGTGCTGCAGACTGTGTGCAGTGCAGACAGTGAGCGGGGCCGAAAAGGAGCAGTGGAGCAGTGCTAGATTTATTTGCGCACAAAAAGCACACAAAATGCCCATAGAAAGCGCACAGAAGCCGCATGGAAAGCGCACACGCCACAGCTTAGCTCTCTGGCGCCATTGCGGCCCATTAGCGAGCCGCCAACAAGTGTTTGCACAAAGAAGGGCCCTCAATTGCACCACTCTGCTCGCCTGGCGCCCGTTTGCGCCCATTTGCGCGCCCGTCTTGGCGCGCGCCCGCGTGTGGTCTCCAGTGGGCGCCCTCTGGCTTGAGTTGGCGGCCAGTTGCACTTGGCGAGCAGCGCCCAGAGTTCAGCCGGCTGGTTCCTTTGTGATTGTTGCGATTTCTTTCTTTCGCCGAGATTTGCCTTTGATTTGGCGGCCCGACAAAGTCGGCCAAAGAAGCTGAGGACGAAGGAAGACTAGTGGCTGCTTGCCGGCCGACAATTGGGCGCAAATCGACAGACAGTCTGCGGCAATTGGGCGCCCACTTGGAACGAGCGCAATCCATCCAGCTCGGCCTCTCAGTGCTCAGCTGCGGGCTGACCTTAGTGCTAGTCAGTGGAGCTTAGGCCAAACGAGGCAACTGGGCACTCTGCAACTTTTTTTAAGGCTTTTCTTAGCGAGAAAGGCGACGAAATTGGCTTATCTGTGGGGCGATCTTGCTCGTCTTTAGCGCGCCGCTCGGCCACCCAACTCGAGCAGGAACACTTCGAGCAGCGCCCTTTCATCGCCCGCCGCCCACTGATAACAATGGTCTTAGGTGGAGTCTTTGGTGGACTCTTGGGCGTTCGATTTGAACCTTTGGAGCTTGGAGTTTGGACGAAAAGGGCGAAGAGACGCGCGGACTGAGCGCCAAACACAAGTGGCGCCCTTGAAACGGCAGCTAGTTGTGTTTAGAAATTGCGTGGAGAATGGTCAAAGTGTGAGCGCGAACTGCACGAACTGCTTCTGCACTAATTAGCGAGCCCGCGCAGAAGAAGCTCGGCCAATTGGAACTTCCAGTCGCCGATTGGCAATTGTGGCCTCTCTTCGATGTGCACTAAGCACTAAGCACTAAGAACTGTGCAGTTTGCTCTGTGCTCTGTGGCCAATCGCAGGCTTGCACGCATTCTCTTTGCTCTTTTCTCTCTGCAAACAGAAACAAAATGGCCAACACTTGCAGAAGCAGATTTCCTCTTTGGCAACCAATATTTCCTGTCGATTCAACTCAAGCGAGCCAGCAACTGTTGCTCGCTCAAGAGCCTAAAGTCGAGGGCCAACAATTAATTAGATTTCCCCAAAACTTGCCGCCTCGTTTGGGCATTCCTTTTCATTCGATTCCAACTTTTTCGAGCCCAATTTTCAGCTCAGAAACAGCTCACAAACAGGAAACACTCTTCAGCTGCAACAGTCCTCAGGTGCAACAGTGTCTTGAGACGAGGGAACACACTCTTCTCTTGGTATTTTACAACTTTTACAAATTTTGGAAATTTTAGAATTTTCAAAGCGTTTTCTGAAGCACTGCTCGCAATGAGCGCCCAAAAGTCTCACCAAAGGCTGGCCATTGAGCTTGGAAACTCGTGATTGCAGCACCTCGCAGCTCGTTGTTGGCCGATCTTTGCGCGAGTTCCGTCCCACTTTAGCTAGTCTGCAGCAGTTTGGCGAGCTCAAAAAGTGGCCACACGGAAGCTCCAGACGCTCAGGTTGCTTCGACTGCTAAGGTTGAGCTTGAGTTTGCAATTCGGTGGCGGCCAAATGAAACAGAGGGAATTTGTTGCTCAATTAAAAAGCGCAGTAGCAGCAGCAGTGAGAAGCTTCCTCATCGATTGGCCCAATGATCTGGCCGCCAAATGAGCTCTGGAGATGTTCTTTTCTCGCTCCTTAGCTCTGCTCTGAAGATTTGCCAAGATTTGCTCCTTTTGGCCGCCGATTCTCCACCACGATTGGCGCAAGATCCGGCGGCTTAGCTGGGCCGCCGCTCGCAGGAAGTGGCGCTGGTCTGGGCGGCCCAGCGAGCTTCGTGCTCTCTCCACCTGAAGAGGGCCACACACTCGCCGGCTTGTTGCTCCCAAGGGCGCCCTCTGCTTGGCTGTGGAGCAGCGCGCACAGAGAACTGAGCACACAGAGACGCACACAGAGGCCAGTGCGCAGTGTGCAGTAATTGCGCCTCTCTGAATTGCGCTCATCTCGGCGGACAGTCCTCGAGGCTCATCATCACACGGCCGCCCCTCTGCATCAACCAACTCAAACACTTCCTCTGGGCCCATGCGCCAACTCCGCCGGCCAACAGGTGCTCGCTCGAACCGACTTGATGAATTGGCTCCAACTGAGCTCGCTTGGCGTCGATTTGCGCCCAACGCATTAGGCGCGCCTCATCCATTCATGCGCCAACAAACTTGAAACTTTTCGCCTTTATGCGCGCCGCCAGCCAGAGAGGAACACTCGAAGAAGCTGCAGAAACACAGCCACTGAGCTGCCCTTTTCGTCGCCTCGCCCACTGGAAGAGACTGGCCGCTGCAGCTCGCATCTGAGAGTGGCCAGCTAGCAACAGGCCAGCAAGGGGCCGCCGCCGCCGAGCAAAAGAACACACTTAATCGACTGCTGCCCCTCGCCGGAGACTGTCCCCCGCGCGGCGCCTCCTCCGCCGAGCTCAATGGGCGCCCTCAATCTGGCCTTTTGGGGCGCAAAAGTGATCCAGCCGTTCGACAACAATCGCCGCTTCTTCTAGTCACTTCTAGTCACTTCCAATGCTTCCAATTGGCAGCCAATTGGCAGTCCTTCTCTGCAGCTCACTCGCAGCTCAGCTCTGGAAGCTCAGCTTGCGAGCCAGCTCGCAAGTGAGCGCAGTGCCTAATTGCGCGCGCACTCAAAATGCCAAGTCAAAAGTTTCCACTCAAAACGGCGCACAGTTGCCGCCAGTCCGAATCTCGCGCGCTCACTCACTGCGCTCCTTGACTGCGCTTCACGCTGTGAAACTCTGCAGCTCTGAAACTCAAAAACTTTGCCCACTTCCTGCGCCAATTAAGCACCTTCTTTTATCTGATTCTCCGGCCAGAAAAACGCCAGAGAAACAAATTTCCTCTCGCTGCATACAGTCTCCCCCTGAGCACCAACCTCCAATCGAACATCTCTCACTTCCACTGCCTGTTGCAGCCAAGCCAAGCAGAGCTGAGCAGAGCTAAGCAAACACCAATGCTCTGCCCTCGATACTCTCTCACACACACACAGACACACATTACTGGCTAATTATTTATCCATCCAACTCGAAGCCGATAATTAAATCAACAAAACTAATTGAGCAGAGGGCACTGGCGCCTCTCCGGTGCTGCCTCATGCTGTCTCATGTTGCCAGTGCTTAGGATCCATGTTTGGAGGCGCAAAAGTGCAGCCTGATCGCTTATCTTCTCTGCTTTTTTCCACTCTGCTCCAAAGGCCAACTCTTCGTGTGCCAATTGGAGCCAATTTGGCGCCCACTTCTCTGCAGCTCAGTGCCAAACCAGCTTGACAAACGCGCCACCATTTCTGGCTCAGCAAAACTGGAGGCTAATTAACTGGCTCACAAAGAGAGTGAAGAAGAAGAGAAGCTTGTTTTGCTTGTTTCAGCGGCAACATTTCGCGCTTCCTGCCCCGAAATTGCACAACCCCGACGAGAGGCAGCTACTAGCTTGGAGACGAGCTAGATGCCAGTTAGAGCAACAGGAGGTGGATATTTATAGATTTGATTCGATGCTTTAATGATAATAATGAGGCCACGCCAACTTGGCCCGGAAAGACGAGGAGTGCTCGTTTGAGCTTGTGCTGCGGCTGGGCCTCTCTGCTGCTGCTGCTGCCGCTTGAGCTTAGCCGCCTGGCGTGTAGCGCTTTCCTTTGAGCTCCACCTCCAGCCAGTAGGGCCCGCCAGACACTGCCTTGGGTGCCTCCAGGATGAGCGTCTGGATGCCCGCGTTCAGCAGACTCTCCACTGGATAGCTCGACTGGCCGAGCAGTTGCGGCTGGGTGTCTGGCTTGTCCGAGTCCATGACCACGAAGCGGAGTCGAGCTGTCGACTTGAGGGCCAGCGGCTGGCAGACAAAGTTCCACCTGGGCCTGCTCGAGTCTTGGACCACGTGGGTGTGGCACACCACTTCGCCGTTCTTGTAGTTGGGCCCTCCATCTGAGACAACCTCCACCACCACGAAGGCGTCAGACTCGCCCTGGCCTGGGTAAGGGTCTCGGTCGGCCACCAGGGCACTGTTGATGCTCATCGAGAGACTGTTCAACTCGATGGACCTGAACTCGTCGTTCACTTTGTTGTCTTCAGCGCGACACATTCCCATGACACATCGGTAGCCCGGCTGATCATTGCAGGGCGATCCATCCTCCATGTGGGCAGTCATTAGGGTGCCCTGTCTCGTCTCACAGTCCAGAGCACAGTTTTGGTTTCTCGTAAAGTGCTGCTTGATGTCGCCGTCCTTCAAACCCGTCCTCTGGCGACACAAACGGAGCGCCTCAGGACCCGCTAGGTAGCCCTGAGTGAGGTGGCCGCCCATTGCCAACAGGCCCACGACCAAAAATGCAACACTATTGAAATGCATGTTTCTTATCTTATTCGCTTCGATTTGTTCTATTTTGTGAAACTTGGCTTGTCTAATACTCCTTATTCCAGTAGAAAACAAAATAAATTCTTCGTACTTGAGCTCTATCAAACAATTTCTCAGCAATATTTCTCTAATTAGGCACCTCTAAGTTTGATTCGGCTTCGAAATCTACAATTGGCCGAGCTTCGATTCTTTCAATGAGTCTTCTATGTGAGGGTGGGGGAATATTGTTCGTATATCTCTTTTATCCAGCCAGTCGAAGATACAATTTCTCGTTCGATGGTTGCGTCCTCGATTTTCTGTTAAATTCCAGTGGATTTTGAGCTCTCTTCTGGGAAGTGGTCGCTTGGTTAGACCTTTTTGTGGCTCTAATTTTGCTTTCTGCAACACTAATAATGCATAGAGACCAATGGGGATTACATGCGGAAGAGCGAGAGTGAAAGAGACACTTGTTTATTTAAGGATCTTTGTTATTTTTCTCCCTTCGCCAAGATAGTCGCTTTGTTGTGCCAGATGCGATTGCCTATCGAACGTGCGAGTGGCGCGTGTCTACGCGCCATTGCGCGCCACTCGATAACACCATTGCGCCACAGGCATCAGTCTGCGGCAACACCTCTCATGATTATGGTCGCAACAGGCCCAGAGGAGTCACCACCACTTGATATCTAATCTCGATGTCCATTAGAAGAATGTAGTGACTGAGTGGGTGGCTTGTGAAGAAGTTGATAGATGATGTAATTCTAGGCCGGAATGGGCAAGACATCGCATAGTTTACCCATAAAACTGTTCCAAACTACCTAATAGTAGCCTATCTCTTTGTTCTGTAAATGTTTGCTTTTCACTTGCTAGACAGATTTGTTCTTGGAGAGTCTGCGCTCCTTAGATCCAAAGCATTGATTCGGGAGAGTGAGAAATAGTTTGTCTAAACAGTGGCTCATAAGCGAGTAGAAGAGACTTGTGCTGTGTCACTCTATCATCTAAGAGTAATTTGTATCTAGTTGGTCTACAATCGTCAAAGAAACCCGCACAAATTCGAGTACCACAATATCGGTACTTTGCTCGAGGCAATTATTGTGTGAGAACGATAAGACGATTAGATTTGTCGATATCCATTAAGTGCTGCAAGCTCACACACTGAATTCAGAAAGCGATTGGTGATCGGTGGGAATTCAAGTTGATTTAAGCAGCCACCGGATCTTGTGAGAAGTGTGTGATGAATGGTCGTTGCACGAAGTTGCATTTACCTTCTGGGCTGATATTTGCACTTAGGAGGGTCCCTTTCTTTGCTACCATTGCGTTGCCTTTCCCTCACTTAGCATGAAAACTGAAATCAGAAATGAATATGGCTCAGTCGTTTCTTAGCAACGATCGACGGCTGCAACTGATACTGCAATTCTCAGTAAACTGTTACTTTTGTTTCATGTGGCGGAAATGAAACCTCAAATTCGGAAGAAGTTTAAGACGCCTTTCTATTCGGCCTCTCACGCCATCGAAATCGCTCTCTCTGATAAGTTTTACTCAATTTTTAGTCCGAACGGAGTCAGCTTAAGCCACACCCTCTGGCTTTCTAGCGAACCGGCTCCTCTTGCAACATAACTATATCGAATTGTATCACAATTAGCACAGAGGTTGCAAGATAAACGATAATATCCAGGAATGATCTTAGATCTAATTCTAATAGATTGTCACATTTCAGCCTAAGGGAATCTGCCAGCCTAAACAATTGGCTCAAGGAGAACTGCGAACTTGTCATTTGTTTGTATAGAGTGTTACAGTTGATTTCATTTCGAAAATAAATAAACTCCAAGTTGGTAAGGAGAGTTTCTCGTTCGGTTTTCACCGATTGGCCGAAGAAAAACATGGTCATTATTGGAATCATTCGGGCAGAAATGTAGAGCAATATAAGTTGAGCTGAATAACCTAATGTCTCTTTGGCGACCAAGGTTTGCGCCTCAATGTAGTAAAAGATTGCGAAGAAAGTAGCAACAAAATTGATCGCTGTTTGAGCAAAAATAACGGAAGGCGAGGTTGAATCGATCTCCTGAACATATAAGCTCAATTGAGCCAAGTGGTGCTCCAATTCGTAGATCGTTTTGATGGTTTTAGTGGCCTTAAAATTTGATTGATTCGACTCGGTATCTTGACAAATGGCGAGCTGGCCCTTCATCGGGTTCCTTTCTTGAAACATTGACCCTTTTCTGGGCTCCTTCTTGTGCATCCTGTGGTTTGAAATGTCGCAACGACCGGGCTCACACGCTTCGTCGATGTTGGTCTCGTTGACCACTTGTGGAACTTGTCTACTCGTTTGATCGTTCGAGTTGTACTTTTGATAATAAACCTTCAATTGCTC
>Ga0268247_10000550_pt1 | contig 12372 bp, 7 predicted proteins | sample AgamicOrMae_FD_200245 | JGI IMG/M metagenome (GOLD analysis project Ga0268247, IMG submission 200245) | Agave microbial communities from Guanajuato, Mexico - Or.Ma.e (v2) (version 2) | ecosystem: Host-associated > Plants > Phyllosphere > Phylloplane/Leaf | place: Guanajuato, Mexico | collected... | reverse complement strand
TTTGAAGATCTTCTTTGATTTGAAGAAGCCTCCGTGAGCATTATCTATGGCTTCCTGCCTTCGTACGCATTTGAATGTGCACGAATATGTAAGACACGTCGTGCACTAGGCGCTCGGCTCGCGGCAGCCAAAGTCTGCGCCAGACGCATGTTTCTCGCCGATGGGCTGTAAAAGGGGCCGAGCGAGCGAACTTGGCCAGCGAAATTCGCTCAAAACGTGGCTGCAAGAAAGCCTGTCGGGTTATAGTTATATCCCGAGACGTCTAGGATTCTTGGTTCGGGTTTTGAGAGATTAAACATAGGCTATATTGATCCCTTTGGATTGAGATGTTGCTTGTTTGTTAGAGGATCAGTATCGAGATTGATACCCTCGCCGCTCTGTGTGCGGGGAGCTAGTTACCCGGCTCGAAGGGTCTGCCCTCACTGGGAGCGATATGCCGAGGGCTGCGCGCTGTTGCTCAGGCTTTGAAACTAGCCATCATATATCAACTCTTTCTGGACTCGAAAGTCAAGCTTCAGGAGGAGGTCTTTGTCTTATTTGTGAATTCAATCAAAAAAAACCATGACTACGCCCATCCTGTATCACATGATTTTGACTACGTACGACCCTCTCTGCGTGTGTAAGAGGCGACGTTCAACAGGGCTTCATGCTTGCGCATGCGAATGACTGCGCGAGCTGCTCACTGCGAGACAAAAATAAGATGAACAACTCTTGCACCCGCAGCAATGAAATAACACCCAGCTTTGTGGAACATCATACTATTAGTCCCACTCCATACTACAAGAGAAGAGGGATCCTGTCCAATTCAAAGTCTCTGCCATCCGTCTGCGCACATCCCAGTTTGTTCATCTTAATTTTATCACGTGCTGCTCATCACGAAGCATACGAGTGCGAAGGCCCGCGCGAGCGAACTTTGCCGGCCAAGTTCGCTCATAGGCCTTGTGCTATTGGACGGCTGATTCATACCGCATACAATCCAAGGTCCCCAAATCTTGGTCTGCATGATGATAGATAGAGCTTACCTGATTTTCGCGGATCTCAGGTATCCTAATCCAACTCAGCAGTAGATCGGGGTGTCAGCCGAAGAAAAAATGAGCAAAGTTAGAATAAATTCGAGGCAAGGGCGAGCCGTTGTGTACAACAGCCATCCGCCGTTATCGAGGCGGTTGGAAAAACTCGCCAATGGGCCAACTCGATTTGTTTTCTAGGCGGCAAACTAGCCACGCCGGAGTATCGACATATCCATCCACGATATCATAGCAAAATTCACGGATATCCCATTCCCTTCAGAAACGAGGTCCCCCACTCACACTCGCCGGGGGTCCTATCATCTTTATCAGACCGAGAGGGGCAGGAAATTCTGGAGTAGGGGATTCCCCCACTCCAAAAGTCCAACCATCAGTCTGTCGCCATGCTTAGCCCAGTCGCTCCTGGATAGGCTTTGCTGGAGAGAGCGCAAAAAATAGCACAAATGCGAAGACGAGAATTTGAACTGGCATGTCTTGGCTGGCAATTGGAGAAAATTGATCGATAGGAAGCAGAAGAAACAGAAAAATGGCCATTCATCACCTGGTTGTGAGCGCCCTGCTCGCCCTCAGCTACTTGCAACGCGAGCTCCAAACAAAAGAGCCAAACCTCAACTCGACCGAATGGCAAATGTACAAGCAAGAATTCGGTAAGACGTACGAAAGCCAAGAGGTTGACTCTATGCGAAAGCTCATCTTTTTCGCCTCCAAATTAAGAGTCGAGAAGTACAACAAAGAGCACGAACATCTGAAGGGACGAGTGAACCATTTGTCTGACTGGACTGAGGAAGAGAAAAAGCGACTTTTGGGGGTGAAAATTGGACAAGATACACGCTGGAGGCAGAACAGCGCAGAGGGGGAAAAATTTCTGCGCGAAATTCTGGCCAGAGACGTGGAGGTGCCAGAGGAGCTCGATTGGCGCAAAGTTCCAAACAGAGTCTCCTATGTGAAGAATCAAGGATATTGTGGCTCGTGTTGGGCCTTCTCAGCTGTTGGAGCCCTAGAGGGACAGGAAGTGCCTCAGAAGAATGTCACCGGAATGCAACCTTTGAGCGAGCAGAACCTTCTGGACTGCGTATATCCTCATAATAACGGTTGCAACGGTGGCTACATGCACGACGCACTAATGTATGTCAGAAATGGCATAGAACTCGCTGAGGATTACGCATATCGGTGCGATGTTGGGCGCTGTAAGTTCAAAAAATCTAAGTCTTTCATGAAAGACACGGGAGTTTTCTTCCTGCCCGATGGCGATGAGGAAACAATGAAACAGGTGGTCGCCAAATTTGGCCCAGTGTCTGTTGGCATAGAAGCGGGCTTGGAATCGTTCCAAGATTACCACAAGGGTGTCTATATGGATAAAGATTGTGGTAATACCATCAACAGCATCGATCATGGAGTGGTTGTTGTGGGTTACGGACACGACAAGGAGTCCAAGCTCGACTACTGGTTGGTGAAGAACTCATGGGATACGAAGTGGGGCGAGGAGGGTTACGTTAGGATGGCGAGAAACCACAACAACTCCTGTGCGATCACGTCGTATGCAACCATACCGACTTTCACGATTCCTCATGCGGAGGACTCAAGGATGTAGATCGAGTTCCAAGAATAAAAAACTGGCAGAAAGATTCGAATGAAGATTGAACTTCTCCATGGGAAGAACTTCGTCTCGTCCGTGAGTTTGATTTGGGTGATTTGATTTGAAACCGCATTCACGCTTATCTTTCATCTTACACATTCGAGCGCGTACGACTGTCTCTAATTGTGTAAGACGCGACGCGCAGCAGGCCTTCAGGCTTGTGGAGCCGAAGGGCCCGCCCCCCAAACTCTGTGCTATCGGCCTGCTGATTCCTGTTAAATACGACCTATGGTCCTCAGATTTTGGTCGGCATCTCGATAGTTATTGCTGACGGAAATTTCGTAAACCTGAGATATCCAATCCGGCGGTAGATTCGGGTGCCAACTGAAGATAATCTGATTATATTATCATTACATTATCCGAGCCGGCTTTTGTGTACAACAGCCATCAGGTGATATCGAGGCGCTCCTCAGTCGAGACCATTCGCAGAAGGGCCCACTCTATTTGTTTTCTAGGCGGCAAACTAGCCATGCCAGAGCAGCGACAGATTTACTCTTGACATCATCGAAAAATGAGCTCATTCTCTTCAATCACGAGGCTCTGTCCTCCACTCATGCTCGCCGGGGGTCTCAACATCTCTATCAGCCTGAGAGGGAGAGAAAAGGTCAGATAATCAGTTTGTCGCCATGCTTAGCTCATTCGATTCTAGACCGGCCTTGCTGGAGAGAAAAACAGGCAAAAAACAAGGATAAATGCGAAGACGAGAATTCGAATTGGCATATCCCATGTGGCAATTGGAGAAAATTGATCGTTAGGAAACTAAAGGAAACCAAAATGGCCATTCATCACCTGGTTGTGAGCGCCTTGCTCGCCCTCAGCTACTTGCAACGCGAGCTCCAAACAAAGGAGCCTAACCTCAACTCGACCGAATGGCAAATGTACAAGCAGGAATTCGGTAAGACGTACGACAGCCAAGAGGTTGACTCTATGCGAAAGCTCATCTTTTTCGCCTCCAAATTGAGAGTCGAGAAGTACAACAAAGAGCACGAACATCTGAAGGGACGAGTGAACCATTTGTCTGACTGGACTGAGGAGGAAAAGAAGCGACTTTTGGGGGTGAAAATCGGGCAGGACACGAGCTGGAGGCAGAACAGCGCAGAGGGGGAAAAATTTCTGCGCGAAATTCTGGCCAGAAATGTGGAGGTGCCAGAAGAGCTCGATTGGCGCAAAGTTCCAAACAGAGTCTCTGCTGTGAAGGACCAAGGATATTGTGGTTCGTGCTGGGCCTTTTCAGCCATTGGAACCATCGAGGGACAGGAAGCGACGCAGAAAAACGTCACTGGAGTAACGCCTCTAAGCGAGCAGAATCTTGTTGACTGTGTATACCGCGATAGGAGCGGCTGTCATGGAGGACTGATGCATGATGGAGTATTTTATGTCAGAGATGGGGTCCAGACTGGTAAAGACTACCCTTACGTGGGATATACTCTCGCCAAATGCCATTATGTCAAATCAAAGTCCTTCATGAACGACTCTGGGGTTGCATTTTTGCCAGAAGGCGATGAGGAAACCCTGAAACAGGTGGTGGCCAACTTTGGTCCAGTTTCTGTGGGCATGATCGCAAGCTTAGATTCATTCTACAGATACTACACTGGTGTCTATTTCGACGATAAGTGCCCCAATGATTTCTTGTCAATCGATCATGGAGTGCTGATTGTCGGCTATGGACACGATAAGGAGTCTAAGCTCGACTACTGGATAGTGAAGAACTCTTGGGGGCCTGAATGGGGCGATGGTGGTTACATCAAGGTGGCGAGAAATCGCAACAACACTTGTGGCATCGCCACTTACGCTATTATCCCAACTTTCAAGATTCCTTAAACACATAACTCGGCGTCCTAAATCGAGTTCCAGTTTCTAATGTGTCACGTGCAAGTTTTGACGTGAAAACATTAGATAGAAATTAAACAGTATCATAAGGAGATCCCATTTCTTAGGCGTATCTACTCCTCTCCAGCGTCGTACGCATTCAGGGCCGTGCGATGCTGCACGACCATGTAAGACATCGGGCGCAACAGGGCAAAATCGTAGTGAGTCCCTAGCTTGAGCTGCGCTCCTCCGAGCGCTCGTTTCATGACTTCACTGCGAGAAGAAAGCCTCTGCGTGTTTTTTTAGGGACAGCTAGCCTCACGCAGGAAGTGAGAATTGGCAGCGAAGTTTTCCCATAACTTGAGTTAAACCTGCCAATTTACACATCTATGTATTCCGAGTATCCTGAAGTTCTTGACCCGCAGCCTGAGAGTTGAGGCCCGAGCGATATTGTCCTCGTGTGGAAGTAGCTACACGTCAGTGTTCGAGCTCTGGTCTTCACTCAAGGCGAAGGCCAGGGAATTGGCCATGATGCAGCAGCGTCTCCCTGATGGCGATGATTTTCTGAATCACCCAAAAATCTGATTCCGTCATTATTATTATTCGCGAGCGAACCGAGCTCGGCGGGGGTTTCGTGATTAGGAACGGAGAGAATGTCATCGGATCATCGGATCACAGAATTCATCATTTGTGTGTCGTCATGCATCGCACAATCTCTCCTAACTTAAGACCACCTCTGACTTCTGATCAGCACTCGCTGTATAAAACGAGCAAAATCGCAGGGAGAAATACCGCACTCTCTAATTGGTGGAAGATCAATTCATCAAATACAGAACAGAAATATGGCCATTCATCACCTGGTTGTGAGTGCTCTGCTCGCTCTGAGCTACTTGCAAAGCGAGCTCCAAACAAAAGAGCCAAACCTCAACTCGACCGAATGGCAAATGTACAAGCACGAATTCGGTAAGACGTACGACAGCCAAGAGGTTGACTCTATGCGAAAGCTCATCTTTTTCGCCTCCAAATTGAGAATTGAGAAGTACAACAAAGAGCACGAACATCTGAAGGGACGAGTGAACCATTTGTCTGACTGGACTGAGGAAGAGAAAAAGAGACTTTTGGGGGTGAAAATTGGAGAAGATACGAGCTGGAGGCAGAACAGTGCAGAGGGGGAAAAATTTCTGAGCGAAATTCTGGCCAGAGACGTGGAGGTGCCAGAGGAGCTCGATTGGCGCAAAGTTCCAAACAGAGTCTCCTATGTGAAGAACCAGGGATATTGTGGATCTTGTTGGGCATTCTCAGCTGTTGGGACACTTGAGGGGCAGGAAGTGCCCCAGAAGAATGTCACCGAACTGATACCTCTGAGCGAGCAGAACCTCCTCGATTGTGTATATCCTGACCATAATAGAGACGGCTGCCACGGTGGCTACATGCACGTGGCACTAACGTATGTCAGAAATGGCATAGAGATCGCCGAGGACTATGCATACACGGCCGAGAAGGGCCGCTGTAAATTCAAGAAATCTAAGTCTTTCATGAATGACACGGGAGTTTACTTCCTTCCTGATGGCGATGAGGAACTATTGAAACAGGTGGTTGCCAAATTTGGCCCAGTCTCCGTGGGCATAGACGCGAGCTTGGACTCATTCCAAGATTACCACAACGGTGTCTATTGGGATGAACAGTGCGGTACTACCTTTAGGAAGATAGATCATGGAGTGGTTATTGTTGGCTACGGACATGATAAGGAGTCCAAGCTCGACTATTGGATAGTGAAGAACTCTTGGGATACCGATTGGGGCGAGGGGGGTTACATTAGGATGGCGAGGAACCACAACAACTCCTGTGCGATCAGCTCATACGTAAGCGTACCGATTTTCACGAACACGATTTAAGCGGAAGACCCAATGATGTAGATTGAGTTGCAAGGATTCTAATGTTATATGTGGAAAGAACTACACCGAAAGATTAAAACAAATACCGAACAATTTCAGTGGACATCTTTGTCGCGTAATTTGACCGTATCTAGAGTCTAGATTTTAGACTTATGTGCCATCGTACGCATCTGAGCGCGTACGACGCTCTCTGAGTGTGTGAGACGAGACGTGCAACAGGGCTTCATGCTTGTGCAAGCCAATGACTGCGAGAGCCACTCTCATCTCTCGAAATCTGAGTGGAAGAGGCTGTGCGAGCGAACTTCCCCGGCCAAGTTCGCTCAAAAGCTTTGTGCTTTCAGCCTGCGGATTCTTACAACCTAAGGTCCTCAGATTTTGGTTTGCGTGTTGATTGATACGGAATTTTTCTTCATCGGAGGTATCCCAATGCTCCCCAGCCGAGGCGTGAGCTGAAGGTCGGAGGAGCAACATCATCATAAAGCCTAATTCTGAATTATCTAGGCCTTCGTGTACAACAGGCTTACGGTGGTATCTGGGTGCTTCTCAGTCGAAACAACTCGCCGAAGGGTCCACTGTATGTTTTCTAGGCGGCGAACTAGCCATGCCAGAGCAACGATAGATTTACTCTTGACATCATCGAAAAATTAGCTCATTCTCTTCGATCACGAGGCTCTTTCCTCCACTGATGCTCGCCGGGGGTCTCAACATCTTTATCAGCCTTAGAGGGAGAGAAAAGGTCCAATTATCAATCTGTCGCCATGCTCAGCCCATTCGATTCTGGACCGGCCTTGCTGGAGAGGAAAACAGGCAAAAAACAAGGATAAATGCGAGGACGATAATTCGAACTGGCATATCCTATCTAGCAATTGGAAAAAATTGATCGATAGGAAACAGAAGAAACAGAAAAATGGCAATTCATCACCTGGTCTTGAGCGCCTTGCTCGCCCTCAGCTACTTGCAAAGCGAGCTCCAAACAAAAGAGCCAAACCTCAACTCGACCGAATGGCAAATGTACAAACACGAGTTCGGTAAGACGTACGACAGCCAAGAGGTTGACTCTATGCGAAAGCTCATCTTTTTCGCCTCCAAATTAAGAGTCGAGAAGTACAACAAAGAGCACGAACATCTGAAGGGACGAGTGAACCATTTGTCTGACTGGACTGAGGAGGAGAAAAAGAGACTTTTGGGGGTGAAAATCGGACAAGATACGAGCTGGAGGCAGAACAGTGCAGAGGGGGAAAAATTTCTGAGCGAAATTCTGGCCAGAAATGTGGAGGTTCCAGACGAGCTTGATTGGCGCAAAGTTCCAAACAGAGTCTCGCCAGTCAAGAACCAAGGCTTTTGTGCTTCAGATTGGGCTTTCTCAGCTATTGGAACCATTGAGGGACAGGAAGTCCCCCAGAAGAAAGTCACTCAAATGACTCCTCTGAGTGTGCAGAATCTCGTTGAGTGCGCGTACATTGGCGAGTGGAACGGCTGCGAGGGAGGATTCATGCACGATGGACTATTCTATGCCAGAAATGGGGTCCAGACAGACAAGGACTACCCTTACGTGGGATACGTAACCACCAAGTGCAGGTTCGACAAATCAAAGTCTTTCATGAACGACTCTGGACTAGTGTCTCTACCAGAAGGCGATGAGGAAACCCTGAAACAGGTGGTGGCCAAGTTTGGTCCGGTTTCTGTCGGAATTACCGCGAGCTTAGATTCGTTCTACTTGTACCGCAAGGGTGTGTATATTGATGCTGGATGCCCCAACGACTTGCTCTCGGTCGATCATGGAGCGCTCGTTGTTGGCTATGGACACGACAAGGAGTCCAAGCTCGACTACTGGATAGTGAAGAACTCTTGGGGCACCAAGTGGGGCGAGGAGGGTTACGTAAGGATGGTGCGAAATCACAACAACAGCTGTGGAATTACCTCCTATGCCACAATTCCAACTTTCCTGACTCCCAGCACTCCCTAAGTGTTCGATTCTCCCTCGGTCTTGCGATATTATATTGGCTGTTGATGGGATGTAATAATGAGTATATTTGTATTATAATAAATACTGTACCATTTGGAGCAAATTTCTGTCTAGATTCGTGGCGCATCAGCAGTACGCTCTGATAGTCGTTGCCTATTTTTGTGACCAACCAGTGTGAACCACAACAGGTCGCTCCTTTGGGCACTTGCTTCAGGCCGCTTGCTCAATGCGTTGCCGCAAAGTTCGGCGAGCGAACTTGTGTGCGAGGCCCAAAAGTTCGCTGGCGAACTTGGCTGACGCGCGAGAGTGCCCTAAGCCCTCCAGAGGCGCAGAGACTCGTGCTGACTTTTCGCCGCAACCTTTCCCGCGACCACATCTAAGCCAGCGCGGCTCTGGAGTTCGTTCATCCATGCGGGCGAACCTTAGGGGCTGATCGAGAGGCCCCAAAACGGTGGGCCTCTAGCAAGCGAGACTGTCAACTGTGGAGGGAAAACCGCGAACTGTGAACCGTGAACTGTGAACTGGCGAATCAGCAGACAGACTGAACGTGGGCTATGTGCAAGCGTCTGTCTGCCGGCAAAGTGCAAGAAGACGGCCTCACTTCGCCTCGCATAGTCCACACTAGTCTTATCCATAGAAGACTTTCGGGCTACTGTCTCAGTCAGTAAACCGCTAGTAGACAATGATCTTCTTCTGTTCATTTTTCCTCTTCTTCTATCTAATTCATGGTCATCTGATGAGAATAAGGATAGATATTTAATATCCAAGGAGTATCCTCCACTGGAACCCTCGCGCTAGATCATCTCAGTCCAGGCGGAGCGAGCGGACAATTTCAGATGGTCTCAGCTGCATTGACGCGAGTCCACCTGCCTACTCACATCGGTTGCCGCGCGGCAGAGAGTGGCTGAAGAATGTGCCATCATCGAGGGCGCCAAATTCAGCAGATTGTGTGCCCACAATTGTGGTCTAATGGAGGAGGCATTCAATTACACGAAGATCAGTATGGAGGGCCGTCAGAGTATTTCCACGAGACAGAATGGGGCAGATGTGCGCGTCCAACAAATGGAGGGTCTTGATGAGTGAGTGTGGAGCAACAATGCTGCTTGGAAATGACGAGCCAACTCTCAGGCAGGTGGATACAAAATTCGCCCCCGTTTTTGTGAACATTCACGCGAACTACTAAGACTTGGAAGACTCATCCCAGAAAGCCAAGCTCCTCCCACCTTGTGTGTTTGGGCCGAAAGTTCGACTATTGGTTCTCTGCAGTCGCCGAAAGAGTGGCTTCGGTTGGCTGTGGTCACGACAAAGAGAGTGTAGAGTCGACTATTGGCTTATCAAAAACTCTCTGTAGGTAGAGGAGAGTTTTCTGTTGTGTGAAGATGGCTCGCGAGCAGAACAATGGCTGCATACCAGGCATCGCGGTGCATACGTTGCCTAGTTTCCAGTTGGTGGACTGAGTTTGGAAAGATGCGTCCCTTTTTACATTGGGCTAGTATGTGGCGAAATTGGTTGAAATTTGGCAAGTTTTAAGCCAAATTTTAGCCAAATTTTGGCCAAATTCGTCAAGAGAGAATATGAGTATGAATAAATAGCTCCTCCCGTGCTTTTGGCCGCATGTTTCGCTTCCCTTCGGGCACTAACGCCCCGCTCGCAGTGGAAGAGCATTGGAAGCGAGCGAACGAAGCGCAAACACGCTCGTCTGCCGGTTGGCTAAGTTTGCGCAACAGGTTCCATTGTCATCCAATTGGGCTGGCCCGGCCCAGCTGGTGGCTTAGGGCGAGCTTCTCGGTCGGCGAACTTGTGCGCGAGGCCAAAAAGTTCGCCAGCGAACTTCGCCGATGCGTGAGCACAATCGGCCTGTGTGAGAGGCGCGGCCGAAACAGTGTGCGGGAGAGAGCAAGTGTTCGCTGGCAGCAGACACAGCTCACAGCTCAGTCCTACACACTCACTTTGGCACAGGCCCGCAAACACACTCCATTTGGGAGCCGCAGAGACGAGCTGACGGCGAGACGCGACGCCCCCAAATCGGCCCCCAGGCGAGCAGTTTGTTGACTCTAGTCTCTAGCCAGCGGCCTGAGTGATAGATTGAGGCCTGAAGGTGGCGGCAGCAGCAGCAGCAATAGTCAGCAATAATAGTAAGCAGAAGCAGAGGAAACAGAGGCAGAGGAAACTCGCCCAGAAGCAGTGGGCGAGACCAGATCGGACGAGGAGGCGCAGTACGCGCGGGGATGATGTATTCCAGGCCCGACTGGGCTCCTCTCTACGACTGACAGAGGGCCGCCAGCTGAGCCGCCGCCAGAGACAGACTGCGGCCGAACAACTGGCACACACCAGGCCCACCGTAGTCCTCAGAGAAGGCGGCCAGCTCGTGGTGGGAGCGAGGCTCGTGGTGGGAGAGCTGCTCGCACGGTGGTGATCCCCTTTGTTACCAACAACTTTTGCTCCCTCGTTGCTCCACTTTCTTGGCCGGCGCTCCGCGGCCATTTTGCGCCCCCGTGGCTCTGGACTGGAGCGGGCCGGCCTCAGTGGTCGAGCAGGAGCGGGCGATGGGCGAGCAGTGGGGAGCGGAAAGTGGAGAGTAGGGAGCAGAGAGCGTCACCGGCGATAATGGGAGAACAGCTGTCCCCTCGGGTTGCGAGGCTGAGGCAGAGCGAGAAGGGCGCACACGAGCTCAGGGGCCTCAGTGGGGCCCAGCCTGCCGTGTGGGCCAGTCTGGGCCGCCAGTTACGCAGCGAGGGGGCCCTCTGCTGACACACAATACGTGCCGCAGTGGCAGGCAGAACTGGAAGCAGAGAACTGGGGGCAGAAGTGGCGCTTTGGCGAGGAAAAACTCTCCCATTTGGCTGGATCTTGGCTAACGAGCTCAGAGTGGCCCATCGGTGCGAGTGATGATCGCGCACACTGGCTGGAAGTATGCCAACAAGCGTCCTCGCGGGCCCACTGCTGCTCGCCCTTGGGCCTGGGCTGCTCGTTGGGGCGCCAGTTGTGCGGCGAAGCACAACTGGCGGCCCATGCAAACCGGCGAACAAGCGACACCAGTTTGGTCGCGCGAAATTGGCCGCTTTTGGATTCAGTTCACACTCGGCAGCAGCTCGCAAATTGCCCATCGGCCGAACACACAGTCTCGCGCGCAGCCAAGGGCGGTCTCTCCTGCCTTTTAGCCACACTCTGCCTGCATACTAGCCGAACTATGGCCGAACTCTCCCCCTTCTTCCCCCGCGCTTGTCCCCCGCGCGTCCGCCATTTAAATTGCCCCTCAAGCTCAAGCTCAGGCTCAGGCTCAGGCTCAGGCTCAGCCTCGCAAGGCCCACACGAGCCAGCCCCCCGCCCCACTCGAGCCCCTGGAACAAAGAGGAGGACAACCACTGGGCCCCCTCAGTCTCCTGGTTCGCCGCTTCCTCCCGTCCTGGTGCCTGGGCCGCGCGAGAGCCAGAGGAGCCAGTGGAGTGGCCGTCAGAAGGTCCACTGCTGCTGCTGCTCCTCGGCCATCCTGCCCCACGGTCGCCCGCAGAGGAGGAGGCCTGGGGGCCGGCTGAGCGGAGATTATTTTGCCTCCTTTGGAGGAGAAGTCTGCACACACTGGGCGCCCACGGGAGCAGCGGGCGAGCAGTCCCAGTTGTCCGAGCGGTCCGAGTGGGCCCGAAACGCGAGGGGGCAGCTCTCTTGGCACTGTGAGCAGTGTGAGCTCTGTGAGGACTGTGTTCGCGCGACCAAAGTGCGAGCCCCAGTCTGCAGTGTGCAGAGCAAGCGGCCGGGGGGAGGCAGCGGCTGGCGAGTGGGGGAGGCAAACAAGTGAAAGCGAACTCTGTGCCGCGGGGAAGCTGTGCGCGTCGGCGCGCACATGCGCCGCACGTGGGTGAAAACTGGCCGGGGGGAAGCAGCGGGCTTCGGTGGGCCGAAATCTGGGGGTGCCGCGCGCAGTCGGGGTAAAAGTTCTGCTCGCTGGGCGCTGCCAATTGAGCAGAGCGCGCACAGGGCACAAGAAGCGTACGCGGCCGCGGCCGAACAAGCAGCAGCAGAAGCCAAGTGGTGTGTGCG
>Ga0268247_10000548_pt1 | contig 12391 bp, 12 predicted proteins | sample AgamicOrMae_FD_200245 | JGI IMG/M metagenome (GOLD analysis project Ga0268247, IMG submission 200245) | Agave microbial communities from Guanajuato, Mexico - Or.Ma.e (v2) (version 2) | ecosystem: Host-associated > Plants > Phyllosphere > Phylloplane/Leaf | place: Guanajuato, Mexico | collected... | reverse complement strand
ATTGGCGATCGTTTTTTGTTCGCATGTTGTTTAGTGCATGATAGTCAAAGTAAAGTATCGAAAGCATTCAGTTTTTCACTCAAGTCATGAATATCTCTTTGTCGAAAGACTCTTTGTTCTTGTAGATAAATTTGGCTTTGATAAATTTTTAGCTCTGATCGAGGCGTCTCCGATTCAAGTTAGGTTCTAAATGTTGTTCGTAATTTTGAATTTTCGAAAAAAATCGTTCCAAAATATCTAAGCACTTGTCTTCGTGGCTTTCATTTAAAGTTTTTATTCCTCCTTTTCGCAAGATGGTCATCATAACCCATTTTTCGCCCCCTCAAAGTTTGCATCAACTCTTGCCGATTAATATGCGGCCGTAGTTTTGCAGTTTTGAGGCTTCTCACTAGCCGAAATGGTCTCGAAAAAGGCGTGCAAGTGGCCCACTCGAAAGCAAACAGTCACCTGTTGCTTGAGAAAGCTTTTCCAAGCTCCAGATGTCGCTCGAAAATCTTGACGGAAGACGAGCCGGCCGGCTTGAGCAGCGGCCAGTCCTAAGGTGAAGTAACGGACCACCTTGAGTACTGTTAGCTCGCGCATGCGTTCCACCTGAGATGAAGTCCCTCCTCAATCTTGGTCCTTCTTCTCAAGACGCTCTCTCTCTCTCTCTCTCTCTCTCTCTCTTTCCGTCGCCTTTCGCTCAGTCTTCTTACTCTTTGGTGGCCGAAACAACGAGCCCAAAAAGATAGTTCGTTTGTTCCCCTGAACGCACAAAGAATAATCACAACAATTAGAATGCGGCGCGCTAATTGATTGTAATCATTGATTGTAGAATTAGGGCCATCCAGAAGGAAATCAGGAGGCAAGAGAAAGAGATAGAGAGAGGAAATCAAGAAAAGCTCCATAAGCAAAGAGGAAGAGGCGACCAATTGCAAGTTTCCAAGCGCAAATGGAAGAAAACTGACAAGCTAAGTTAAAATGTGTCAAGATTGCAAAAGGACGGTTTGCAGAAGCAGCCGGAGAAAGTCAATAGAATTTGACAGGAAGAGAAAGAGGAAATTCAACATTTTCCCACAAGAGAAAACAATATGCCAACTAATCTTCACAATTTTGGTCCACTTTTTGGCCAATGTTAGCGAATCTCGAACAGGTAAGCTTTAACAAGATGACTTCTTTGCTTTCGGTCAAGAGATAGTTGTAGTTGAAAATTGTATCAGCTTGTCTTGCTCAGACGAGTGGCTGATATCACCAAGTTTTCCTGTCCACTTTTAATCCACTTTTGCTGCTTTTCTTTCCCAATTATTGCTTCTTTTTGTCGCATTCTTCTGCAAATTCCAGCCTGTCTTTCCGCTGGACATTTTTCGGAAAAGATTTGCTCTCAAGAAAAGAGAAATTGCAAAAGACGTGCATTTGGCCCCAAAAAGAGCAAAGAATTTCAAGTTGCCGGCCAATTAGTCGTCCATTTGGCAAGTTGGCTTGGTGGAAAAACTAACTAGCTCGCCTGAAAGCGAGCCAGTCTCATACTTTCTTGTTCCTTGTCTCAGCCGGCCTCTTGCTGGGCGGTCTGAGAGCAGAGAGAGCAGAGAGAGAGACAGCGAGTGGGACTCGATCTCAATTTGACTACAGTTTGCGGGCCACCATAGCGCACTATCAATCATCCAGTTTTTGGCTCGATCGATTGCACACTTGGGCAAGTCAAAATTATTACGACCACCCCAGAGGCTAGTGCAAGTTGTATGCATATGAGTGTGTGATTTATTGGCACTCCATTTTGGGCTCAAACTCATGCAGAATTGGTCCAAAAATCATCCTTAGGGTCGGAAACTTTCCTCTACAAGTTTCTCTTCCTTGCAATCTGTGCTCGTGTCGTGCTGTTTTGGAGCATTCAAAATTGAGACTTTGGCAAATTTGCCTCTCGGAGCTCAACTTTTGCTCTGGATAGAGCACAGACATGGGCAAGTGGCCACAAGGTGCACACGAATGGCCACAAATCGGCCCAAGAGATGCAATAAATGCAACAGAGCCAAGCAACTCGAAGTGGCTCTAAGTGAGAAACAATGGAGCGAGAAGGAGCAGGAAAGGCGAACTGATCAAATTTAACGCCAAATTTAAGGCTCCTCCTAGTCTGTTGGGCCGTCCATTGGCCCCGAGGATCAGTTGCGCTTGAGGCAGTGGCTGGAGAGTATCGCTTAGCTGGCTTTGTGTTTTTTGTTTAAAAGTCTAAAATGCAAGAACCAAACTTGCAATGCAAGAGTGGAGGCTGAGGGCTCATTGGGCAGGGCGAGTGGAGGCCCCGAGGAGTGAGAAGGATGGAAATTTGGAGAAATTGTTGGCCGGAATTAAGTGAGAGGGCCGATTGAGTTGTTGTTGTTGTTGTTCAATTGGCTCATTTGGAGCCTTTGGTCCACTTGACGCAACGAACAGGAGAAGAAGAAGATGGCGAAGAAGTGGGAGACAGTCTCTGGAAGCATGTTGCTCTGGAGTGTTGTTCGTCAGAGGCGAGCGCCGCCATTTGTTGGAGCCGCCAAATAACCTTTGCCTCACTGACTAATGGCGCTGCTCGTGACACAGACACACGAACGCACACGCATCCTCATCAATGCGGCGCCAACTCTTCGGCCAGTCTTTCTCTGCCCACTGGCCAGTCTTCCTTTGCCCACTGGCCCACTGACCAGTGGCTGGTGGCTGGTGGCTGGCGAGTGGCCACTGGCCGGCGAGCGAAGACTGAAGAGTTGAGACTGCAGATTAGAGACCAGAGACTAGAGACTAGGAGCGAGGGGCGAGATTTTTTAGCAAAGAGCTGGCGGTGTTTGCGCATGAATTATTAATGCCGAGCGGCGAGCCTGGCCCTCAGCTTTACTGGCGCGATGTTGGCCGGCGCCAAAGTAACAGTAACAGTAACTGTTGTTGTTGTTGTTGTTGCCGTTCGAGTTTGGCCAGCTCGAGGAGAAGGGCGAGCAAGAAGCAAGAGGCAAGAGGCAAGAAGTTGGCGCCGAAGTTGCCGATGAAGACGATGATGATGATGATGATGTTTATGATCATCTGATGCTGTTTCTGGGCGGATTTCTCGGCCGAGTCTCTGTGTGTGTGTGTGCGCGCGCGCCTCTGATGGAGTTAATTCGAAATCCGCCTTGCCAGCCGCCGAGTGTTGCCGCTGGCAGACAGCAAGCCTTTTTGCAAATTTGCCCAAATTCCTCCAGAGCAGAGGGGCAGCAACACTGGCCGGCCGCTAAGCCAGTTGTCGAGCGATCGGCGCTCGCAGGCACCTGAGGAAAAGCAGAGGAGCAGCGGCAGAGGAGCAGAAGAGGAGCAACAGAGGAGCAAAGTAGCAGAGTGGCAAAGTGGCCGAGTGGCAGAGTGCACAGTCTCGAGTTTGGAGTCTGGACGGCGCCGCTCGCAGGCTAAGGGCTGGCGGCGAGTGGCGAGTGGCGACTGGCTGGCCGAGCAGCGAGAGGCAAGGGGCGGCAGCCAGAAGGCAGCCAGAGGGTAGAAGGTAGAAGGCAGCTGGCGCTGAATCAGTGTTATTTTATCGCCCAATTTTGCTTGCCGAAGTGAAAAGTTTGGAGAAATTAAGAAAAAGTTGCTCAAAAGTTTAGAGCAACATCGTTGACCTAAATTATTTTCCATTTTGGTTTACTTAGCCACTCGAACGGGCCGAGTGCGCGCCCGTTGCATTGGGCCGATGCATTGGCTTTAGCATTGGGCTTTAGCATTGGGCTTTAGCATTGGCTTTTGCAGTGCAGCTTGCAGTGGGCCGGCTCTTGTGCAGCTTTGCGCAGAGTGCGCGCCCTGCACTAAGCGCCGCTCTGGCCCAGGGCGAGAAGGGCGGCCGATTTTGGCGCCGAGACTTGAGCGACGCGCTCAACAAGTGCTTCATTTGGAGACATCCTCATTTGCCTCCGTCCGTCCTCTGCACGCCCGGGCCTTAGGTCTGGCCATCGAGCATCTAGTATCAAGCTTCGAGCGGCAAGCGGCGAGCGGCGAGCATCGAGCGGCGGCAGCATGGCGCTTTCTCAGCTCCAGGCCGGCCGCTTAGCCCGGCCGATGGAATCCAGTTCTGCGCGACCATGACGAGCAATTTTTGCCATCTGCCAGCCGAACTGCAGTCAACGGCCAACTGCTCTCCCTCGGACAGTTACAGACAGTTACAGAGAAGACTCCGTTCGGCTCTCCGTTCGGCTCGCTCCAATCGATTTGGATTTTTGCAGCCGCCAGAAGGCAGAAAGCAGAGGGCAGAAGGCAGAGGGAAGAAGGCAGAAGGGAACAGGCTCCCCCAGGCTGAATGCGAGTGTTGCCAGTGGTGCAAGGGGCAAAAAGTGGCCGCCCGCCCAAAGTGGTTTCCCCTTTTTTGCCCTTTTTCGCGCCACAACTTTCGGCCCGAAAGTGCCCTAGACTGGCAGCGCCTAAGCGCCTCTGCCAAGCTTGCCGCAGACGCTGGCTAGCTAGGCGGCAAGCTGGATGGCCAGCTAGCCGGCCAGCCAGCGAGAGTCTATTTCTGCTGCTTCATTTCCAAATGGAAGTAATTACAATAAAAACTTATCAATGAACAATTGGTGGCAAAAAGTCTGCCCCTTTTTCTGCAAGCCTTTCGCGCGCGCCGAGCTGAGCCTGGGGGACGAGTAGCTTTCGGTTGGGCAGGACGCAGAATGGCAGAGACTGGCTTTCAGAGCACTTTGAGGGGAGCTCAAATTGAATTTTTTGCCCATTCTTCTTCTTCTTCTTCTTCTTTTCGGCCAGCCAGAGGAGAAGAAGCTCGCCTTTGGGCCGCCTTGCAGTTGCGGCTGCACTGCCGCACTGCTGCAACACTGCACTGCTGCAACGCTCGCACACTGCCACTTTCTTCGAACGCTCCAGACACGCTCCGGCTAACGAGCGCTCCCCACTCGCAGGCCCAGCGCCACTCTTCTGCCGAGCTCGCCGCCAGCCTCTGTCTCCGATCGGCCGGCCGAGCTTGGCGAATTTGCCCGCCGCGAACACGACAAGGACCCGCTCGCTCCTTTGGGCCGGCCAGACGCGCCGCGCCGCAGCCCACGAGGCAAAGCGCCGCCGCCGCCGCCAGGGGTCTGCCTCTCTGGCTTTGTTCTTCGGCGTCCAAGTTCCAAGTTCTCCCCTCGGAGTTCTCCCCTCGAAACTGGCCAGCCTCGAAGGGAGACTGGCCAGTCGGCGGTCGGCGGGCCAGCCGCACAGGACGAGCGGCGAGGAAGGCCACTTGCGCTCTCGGGCGGCAATCTCGTTTTCAGCTGACCCAGATTTGCTGCTCCAGGAGCTTCGCTTTCGTGCTTCAGAATGGACTGGACTGTGTTGCGTCAGGCGTGTTGCGGGGCTGCTCGTCCTTGTGTTTGGCGCCGCTCGTTTGCTCATCCTCTTTCAACGCATTCGTGTGGCCACTTGGCCGAGAGGGAGCACGTCGCGCCAATTGGCCGGCCCACTTGCACTGCTCTGCACTTGTCTGCGCTGCTTCTCCACTGCACAGCGCTGCTCACTGTGCACTGTGCACTGTGCGCCGTTCACTGTCCACAGTGCACAGTCCGCCAAACGCCAAACCCCCAACAACGCACAGCACACGCCGCCCAGTTAGCCTGTTGCGTCGGCCGCGCGCTGACATTTGGCCTCGAGGCATCACCACTCGCAGTCTCCACTCCTCTGCCTCCTGCCCTCTGCCTCCTACCCTCTGCTTTCTGCCTTCTGGCTCGCCCGGAACTCGCCCGCCACTTCGGCTCGCCTGTGGCGCCACTCGCCAGCCACTCTCCAGTCTCCAGCCGCCGCCTCAGCCTCCGGCCTGGCCGCCAGTGTCGCCACTCGTCTGCTCCTAACGAGCCGACCACACTAGCCACTGGCCAGCGGCCACTCGCCGCCCAAAGGCCCACCTGCTCCCGGACGCTGCAGTTTCGGACAGTCCTAAGCGGCCGGCGAGCTAAGGCCGCTTAGGCCGGCCGGCGCACGCGCCTAATGAATGTCATTTGGCCGTCTCAGTGCGCGCCGCTTCCAGTCCAAATTGCAGAGACGAGCCCCAATTTGAAGCCCAGATGCTGAGCACTCTAAAGAGGAGACTCAAAAGAGTCCATAAGCCAAGCTGGACCACGCTAAGCTCTCAAGGCTGCCCATTTGGCTAATTTAATTTGCCGACGACTGGCCGGCCGAAAATAGGTTTCAATGCCGCCGTTTGGGTCAGCCGGAGCTTCGGGCGGCGCTTCAGCGGCCAGAGCAAGGCGGCTGCAGCTAAGGTTCGGCCAGCTAAGGGCCAGCCGGCTCGCAATCACCCTTTTGGATCGGCCCTAAGGGATCCAGAGGGCGAGCTGCAGCCGCTCGGCCGCAGCTTCTCTTAGCCGCCCCTTCGCCGGGGTCGTGTGGCTCAAATGGCAATGATTGCCCGGCGGACAGTCCTCGCTGCAGTGGGAGCCAGTTTTGAGCTGGCCAAGCTCTCACTCGCTGAAGCCAAGGGACGATGGTTGCGTCTTTAACGGTTATCCATTGCACGCACGCAGAAATATGACCAGCTTGTGGCGGTGAGTTTTGAGGAAAAGCAAGAGAGATAGAGAGCCGCTCGAATGGGTGGAAGATGCACTGGAACAGGCGAGCTTGAGGCAGTCTTGCTTGCCGTTTCTTGTGTCTCCGTGTTGGTGTGCCGCGTCGGGTTGGGCGCGCGGGCTGCACGCACTCGCGCACACGGCCGAAGCGCGGGCCTCTTGCCTGCAGAGTTCGCCGTTGCACGCCCGACGCTCGACGCGCGCGCACGGGTGGGCGGCGCCCGCTCGCCGCCCGCTGAACAACGCTCGGATTAGTCTTCGGGCTCCTTTCCGGCGCCACTCTTTGCCCACGACCAATGGGCACAGACAAGTGGGACTGCCCTTTGGCCGAGCGCCTGCAGCTCGCTGGCGCAAATGGGCAAATCGGCGCTCACAGCTGTGCTCCTTAGCGCTGCCCCCTAACACTAACAGGCCCACACGACCACGACCAATCGCTCATCCTGCCTCCTCTCATTGGCCGCTCGCCGTTCGCCGCTCGCCAATGGCCGACGCCATTCAACAAGTGGCTGCCAGACTTACGAGACGGGCGGCCATTTAACTACTTGTTGCTGTAAGCAAATACTTTGCCTTTTATTAATGTTACCCTTCGGCTGGAACTGAAGCAGAGAAGCAGAGAAGCTGAGAAGCCTTTCCTCTTAGTCTGCTCCCTCTAAGTGCAGCCAGCTAGCCAGCTAGCCAGCTTTCTATCTTGCCAGCCTCCTCACACACGCCCTCGGCCACAGGCGCTTCCCTCTGGCCTGCTGGTCGACAACCGGCACTTTTGAAGAGTTCTAATCATTTGCATTAGGCAATGGGCCGCCGACGATGAAGGAGGCGAGGGAGCCGCTGGAGTAACATCATGAAGTCATGATCAGCCGTTTCCATTCATTGCCTCATGCAGATTGTTTGCCATGAGCCGAGGCTTAGGGCGTCCAGCATTGAGCATTGAGCATTGAGGGCTGAGCATTGGGCATTGAGCAGTGGGCATTGAGCAGTGGGCATTTGGCGTCAGACATTGGGCATTGGGCGGCGAGTGCAGACTGCAGGTTGCAGCGAGTGAGCATTGCAGACTGTGTGCAGTGCGCGCTCTGGGCCGAGTGCTCAGCCTCCGCAGACTGTCTATGGCGAAGTGCGCACAGAGAGCAGTGCACGCCGGCCCAATGCAAGTGCCCAATGGAAGTGCAGTGGAAAAGTCTGCAGTCCAAAGACTAGAATGCAAGCCTAACGAGCGGCTGACATGAGATTTGGCGCGCAATTTGTCAGTTTTTCTCTACTTTTATCGGCCATTTTTCGGCTCTTAACCTGAGCCTCAATTCTCGCTTCCATTTCGCCTTCTCGATTCTCTCGCCCGGCAAGCTATCCGCCTGCACACAATCCGCACCACAGCCAAGCCACAGATGCTCATCCGGCCTGGACGCAACTGGGCGTCTAGCTTGCACGCCGCTGCCCATTGGTCCAAGTGGGCAAACAAATATCGACAGCCAGTCATTTGTTTGCCCGCCGAGGTGGCCGAGGTGGCCTGGAACGACTGTGAGCATCTCTGTGTAGATTCTGCGTGAGGGCACAGTCTGCAGGCTGGGACGCAGCTTGGCCACCGGCTTCTCTCTTGGCCAACTGGTCAGCTTGCATCCGCCTCGTCTTTTTATTTAGCGCTCGCTAATTATTGGCCGCCGAGCTTTCCAGTTTGGCCCGCGAGCTTAGGAGAAGCTTGCAAAAGGCGGCCCACTAAATAGGTCCCACTTGGTTGGGCCTATTTGCTGCACTATTTACTAGGCGTTCGTCTAATGCAGTGTTGCGCGCAGAGAAAGAGAGAGACAGTCTGCGAGCGCACCAGTTTTCCTTCTTTCCTGTGCGCTCAAGAAATTTGCCTCCCTTTTTATTTATTTCTCATTCTCATTCTCATTCTCAATCCTAGTCTCAATCTCAGTCCTCAGTCATTCTTGTTCACTCTTGTTCACATTCTCATTCTCATTCCGATTTCTTTGGCCCGAATGCTAACGATTCTCGATTCTCGATTGCAGACCGCCAACTGGCCGCCCCCTAGCTCCACTTGTCTCCTCGGCTGCTCAGTCTTCTAGGCGGCGGCCAAACTGGAACACGGTGCAAAGTGGTTTATCGTGACTCGTGTTTTATTAATATTGCGCCGGCGGAAAGCGAGCGACGAATAAAGATAATCCAAGCCGCCAAGCCGAAGCTTCGGGCCACCACGCACAATCGGCCGCCCGATTGCGTCGCTCTCTCTCGAAGGGCAAACTTTTCTTTTTGCCGCCAAGCAGCCACCAGTCGCCAGTTGCCAGTCGCCAGTTGCTAGGAATTAGGTGCAGTGGTGTGCTTCATGCAGTCTGCTTCACATTGCTAACCATTGGCCACTTTGGAGTTGGCGAATCGGGATAATGATTGCAGTAATCAGTGCCGCAGACTGTCTCTCTCACTGCGGCTCTTTAATGGGCCACTGGTGATGCTGGACACTGCGCTTTCCGCCGGCCCTTTGGCATGACAAAAGTGGTTCGCATTTTTTGCACTCATCTTTTATCGGCCTTCTCAGCCACCTTTGTGTGTTTGCGCTTTTGCTTTGGTCGAGCCTGAGGCTGAGGCTTAGGGTCGGCGCTGAGAGCTGCCATCTTGGAGCTGTCATTCGGGCGCCAGAACTCGAGCGCGCCGCTCGCCAATCAAAAAGCGACGGGCGGCAGATGAAGATAAGCGTGGCCAGTTTGCCGGCGGGGGTGGTCCACTGTGTCCAGTCTGTGTCCAGTCTGTGTCCAATTTGTGTCCAGTTTGTGTCCAGTGGCGACAGTGTGCAATGTCCGTTGCTTAGAGTGTGCCTTGTGGGCAGTGTGCAAACTGGAGTGAGCAAAGTGCAGTGTGCGAAATGCACACAAAACGCACACAAAACGCACACAAAATGCACACAAAACGCACACAAAATGCGCACATAATGCAGACTGTGTGCAAGTGCACTGCGCCGCCACAGACTGTGTGCGCGGGCCCACCGCTGCATTGTGGGCCGGCCAAACACACGCAGACCACACACCATTGTGGCCACAACGCCACAGCGCCAAGGCTGCCAAATTGTCTCCCCGCCGGCCCGCCAACAATGGTCGCCCGTCTCGCCCCAAATTGCGCTCCCGGCGGCCCGTCTGCGCCCTCGAACGCCGCAGAAGAGTTGTCCTTAGCGGCGGGCCAGTTCGCGGGCCCGCCGCGACAACCGTCCAGCGAGTGTGGCTGCCCACTGGCCGCCCACTGACTGCCCACTGACTGTCCAGCGGCCGCCCAGAAGCAACATCTCTGCCCGCCGGCCGCACCAAATCGGCGCCGATCTCGCGCCTCCACTTCTGCCAGCTTCGTGCCTTCCACAAATGTGGCCAAATCTCCGGCCGATCGCACTAGAGACAACCTGAGGACAGTCCAGTGGCAGACAGTGCAAGCCTTGAGTGCAAGGTGCTTGCGGCCGGCCGGGACAATTGCGACGAGCCTTGTCGCATTTGCACTGGCCGAAGAGTGTCGTCTGGGCTCTGGTTGCGCCAAATCACAGTGCCAACAGTTGCCACTTGCCTCCTCTTGTGCCCGGCGGCCAAGTGGGCAGTTGTGGCCACTTGCTCGTTGCCGCAAATGTGCATGTTTCATCGAACTCTCTCCCACCATTTCGATTCGCCATCCAGGCGCCACTTTGGAGCGCCATTTTCCAAAGCGGCCGACACACAATGGGCCGAGTGGCGGCCGCTGGCTGGGAGCTGGTCTCTGTGTGGAAAGTGGTGAATTATGCAACTTTGCGGCGCTCGGAAGCTGGTCCAGCGAGCGACCAGCTCGAAGGGGAAGGCTGAAAACATGGCCCAGGAGTGTCTGTTGTGGCTTGTGGGCCGTCGTTTCGGTCGCAAATTGGACAAGCAGCGACAAGAAGGCGCCCAAATTGCCGGCGGCGACAGTTGCCGCAGACTGTCTGCACCGAGCGGGCCTGCAGAAGAGCCGCCGCTTCTGCAGGGCTGCTTCTGTGCGGCGTCAGTGCGGCTTCAGTGCGGCGGCCGCTTTGCCGCAGACTGTCTGCGGGGCCATTTGCGTGCGTCGGCGGCAATTCGTGCGGCGAGGCTGCACTGCAGCAATGGGCACTGTGTCACCTTGTTACCAGCACAACAACAACAACAACAACAGATGGAGAACACCTTCGTCTCTAAGTGAGTCAGTGGGCGACTAGTTTGCAAGAAGAAGAGGCAGAGGAGAGCTTCCTTTTTATTACGATTATCAACCAGCGAGACGGACCACTTTTTGGGCTTGGCAGCGGCCAGCTCATTTGGTGTGCAGAATTGCATTTGGTGTGCAGAATTGCATTGGTTCTTTTTACAATCTTTTTGCGAAAATTGTCGCCTCTCCTTAGGGCTGGCTCCTTGGCAGCCAGAGGCACTCGTCGTTGGGCGTCTCGGCAGAGGAAACGCTCGTTTGTTGTCGCACTTTGGCCCAGCTCTGAATGGGTTTGCTTGGGCCAGAATCGTGCTGATACGCCTCCAGAGAGGTGAGCTCTTTTGCTAATGCGCTGGCTGCTGGCGACAGTTATCTTTGCAAACTATGCAAAGGAAACACTTTGCATTCATTGTTGTGTTGGCGCTCTCGTTTGTGTGGCCTTGTTGTTGTTGTTGTTTTTGTCCCCAAGTTGAGCCATTTGTTGAGCCCTTTGAGTGCTTTCAGTGAGCGCTCAAAGCGCGCAAAGTGCTCTAAGCGAACAGAAGCATCTCAGTCTGCGGGAGACAGTCCCGAAGACAGTCTTGCCAGCATTCTCGTTGCAGCTTCTTCTCGAGCGAGCAACGAGCGAGCAGCAAGCGAGCAACAAGCTCGCCAAGTGCAACAGGTGAGAACAGAGGCGCCAGCTGGGCGGCCGCTCGTCATATCAGTTGGCCGGCGCACGCGAACTTGGCCGCAACTGGACAAGGAGGCGCACTTTTCGAGTGATGCTTAGGAGCGATGCTTAGGAGTGATGCTTAGGAGTTCAGTGAAAAGGAGCCGTCGAGCAAATGGGTCCAATGCATCACTCAGACGAGCGGGAGCGAAAAGGATGCGGCGGGAGTAAATCAGCGCGCCGGCCGATGGAGAAGGAGCAGTAGAAGAGGGAGAAGGAGTCTTCTCGTTCGGAGCGGAACGAGAAGAGACGAGCAGGAAAATGAGGAAAGAAATATAAAAAATGAAAATTGCGCCCCTCGAGAGTGTGATGTGCTCAGTGGGCTCGCTTACTGCTCACTGCTCACTGCTTGCTGCTTACTGCTGCCACTCACTCACTGTTGTGAGTGTCCAGTGAAGAAGCTCGGTGGAAGCAAAATTGCAAAAGAGCAAAACAGTTGAGCTCAAGTGGCCGCCGAGCAATGTTCGTCCGTGTGGTGCTGCACGGGAGCTGGACGGCCGCTTTCAATCCGCCATTATGAGCCCCGCTTGCTTCTGATGCTCTTTTAAAGCTTGGCCCACACAAACACATAACCATGAACAACTCCTCCATCTTCATTCTCTCTTCTCTCTTCTCTCCTTTCCATCTTAACGCCTCGTGAGAAGCTCCTCCAATTGGTCTCGCCGGCGCTCATTCTCATTCTCATTCTTATTCCGAGCTAGTGGCCTCCATTCGCGCGCCCAATGAGGGCCGATGGAGGCGCCACTTCCACCAGCTTCGCGTCCCAAAGGATTAGCCAAGGCGCCAACAAGTTCGGGGGCTTGCAGTGAAGCGGCGAAGAAGCGAAAAGGGAAGAAGAAGAAGAAGATGAAAAAGGCTAATGACGAGCTTTGTGAGGAGATAAAGTTTCGCCCCTTTGTCTGTGCCTTGTCGGCTGGGCACTGTTTTTGACTAGCCTGCACTAACCTGCACTAGTCTGCACTGCACTGCACTGCACTGCGTTGGGCTGTCTTCTCGATGTGCACTGAAGCTAGCCTGC
>Ga0268247_10000547_pt1 | contig 12411 bp, 10 predicted proteins | sample AgamicOrMae_FD_200245 | JGI IMG/M metagenome (GOLD analysis project Ga0268247, IMG submission 200245) | Agave microbial communities from Guanajuato, Mexico - Or.Ma.e (v2) (version 2) | ecosystem: Host-associated > Plants > Phyllosphere > Phylloplane/Leaf | place: Guanajuato, Mexico | collected... | reverse complement strand
TGAAATCTGGCGACTTCTCGCTGGTGAAACAGTTGGAGGAGCAGGGTTATGGCTGGCTTACCGACGAAGAGTGATACTGCGCTGCAACAGTGGCACCACCTGTTTGAATCGCGCGGTGAACTGCGCTCCATGCAGGCACAGCAGCACTGGCAGCAGTTAATGCGTCTGGGCTTGCCCACGCGCAAGCATGAAAACTGGAAATACACGCCGCTGGATGGCCTGCTGGCACAGCACTTTGTGTTGCCTGAGTCTCAGGACGTGAGTGCTTCACAGGTTGAAGCGCTCGCTCTGCCGCTGGATGCCATTCGTCTGGTGTTTGTCGACGGCAAATTCCAGTCTGCGCTGAGCGCGACCGGGACTGATTTTTTCGAGATTCAGCACAGCGTTGCCGCTGAGCGTCGCGATCTGCCTGCGCCCGTTCAGCCAGAAGTCTTTCTGCATCTGACGGAAAGCCTGGCTGAAGAAGTGACCCATATTCGTCTGCCGCGCGGTAAGGCGGCTTCACGTCCGCTTTACCTGCTGCACATCACCAGCGGCAAAGATGATGGCATGAACACCGTTCATTACCGTCATCATCTGCAACTGGAAGAGAGTGCAGAAGCGGAAGTCATCGAGCACTATGTCACGCTGAACGACAGCGCGCACTTCACCGGCGGTCGCTTTACCTTTGCTGTCGCTGATAATGCTACGCTGAAGCACACCAAGCTGGCCTTTGAAAGCACTAAAAGTTATCACTTTGCCCATAATGACATCGTGATTAACCGTGATGCGCAGGTGACCAGCACCAGCTTCTTACTGGGTGCGGGTTTAAGCCGTCATAACACCAGTACGCAGCTCAATGGTGAAAACACCCAGCTGTCTTTGAACAGTCTGGTGCTGCCCGTGAATCAGGAAGTGGCGGATACCCGCACCTATCTTGAGCATAACAAAGGCCACTGCCTGAGCCGTCAGATGCACAAAACCATCGTGCGTGACAAAGGGCGTGCGGTGTTTAACGGCCACATCAAAGTGGCGCAGCATGCGTTAAAGACAGATGGTCAGATGACCAACAACAATCTGCTGTTAGGCCGCCTGGCCGAAGTGGATACCAAGCCGCAGCTGGAAATTTATGCCGATGACGTTAAATGCAGCCACGGTGCGACCGTAGGCCGTATTGATGACGAGCAGATGTTCTACCTGCGTTCGCGCGGTATCGAGCAGGACGCCGCGCAGACCATGATCATTCACGCCTTTGCGGCTGAGTTAACCGAAACGCTGGAGAACCCCGTTCTTCGCCAGGCGGTGCTCCAGCGCATTGCTCAGCGTTTTCCAGGAGACAACTCATGATGAACTTCGATCTCGAGCGTATCAGAGCGGATTTTCCGGTTCTGAAGCGTGAGGTCAACGGTCATCCGCTGGCTTACCTTGACAGCGCGGCCAGCGCACAGCGTCCTTTGTCGGTCATCAATGCCGAAAGCCATTTCTACCAGCACGGCTATGCCGCCGTGCACCGCGGTATTCACACGCTCAGCCAGCAGGCAACCAGCGATATGGAAAACGTTCGCGAACAGGCGGCACGTTTTCTGAATGCGGCTTCTGCGGAAGAAATCGTTTTTGTTAAAGGTACGACGGAAGGCATCAACCTGGTTGCCAACAGCTGGGCGGGCAGTCAACTGCAACCCGGTGATAACCTGATTATCACGCAGATGGAGCACCATGCGAATATCGTGCCCTGGCAGATGGTGGCTGAACGCTGTGGTGCGGAAATTCGGGTACTGCCCCTGACCGACAACGGTGAGCTGGCGCTGGATCAACTGGCGGGGCTGATTGACAGTCGCACGCGCCTGCTGGCGGTCACCCATGTGTCCAATGTGCTCGGTACGGTGAATCCGGTCAAAGCCATCGTCGCGCAGGCCAGGGCAGCAGGTGTGGTTACCCTGATCGACGGGGCGCAGGCCGTAATGCACAGCGCCGTCGATGTACAGGATATCGGCTGCGACTTCTATGTGTTCTCCGGCCATAAGCTCTATGGCCCAACGGGCATTGGCGTGCTCTATGGCCGCAAGGCGCTGCTGGACATCATGCCGCCCTGGGAAGGGGGCGGATCGATGATTGGCGAAGTCCTGCTGCCCACCGGCACCACCTGGAATACGGCACCGTGGCGTTTTGAAGCCGGAACGCCGAATACCGGTGGCATCATTGGTCTGGGCGCCGCGCTGGAGTATGTTGAGGCGCTGGGACTGGATACGATTCATCAGCGGGAAACAATCCTGATGAATTATGCGCTTGATAAGCTCGCCTCCGTGCCGGATATCCAGATCTACGGTTCGCAGCAGCGTACCGGTGTGATTGCCTTTAACCTGGGCAAACATCACGCCTTTGATGTCGGCAGCTTCCTTGATCAGTACGGTATCGCGATTCGTACCGGCCACCATTGCGCTATGCCGCTGCTGCGCCATTATCAGGTCCCCGCGATGTGTCGCGCTTCTTTCACGTTCTACAATAGTGAAGACGAAGTGGATCGGCTGGCGGCAGGTCTGACGCGTATTCATCGCCTGCTGGGCGGCTGAACAACGTAAACGGAGTGATTCATGGCCACGTTGCCAGAAAAAGAGAAACTGGTGCGCAACTTTAATCGTTGCGCTAACTGGGAAGAGAAGTATCTGTACATCATTGAATTAGGTGCCAAACTCCCGGAATCGTCTGAAACACTGCACCAGCCTGAAAATGCCATTACCGGCTGTCAGAGTCAGGTGTGGATCAAGATGACCCCGCAGGCAGACGGTACGATCGCCTTTGAAGGTGACAGTGATGCAGCTATCGTTAAGGGACTGATTGCTATCGTATTTAGCCTTTATCAGAACCTGCAACCCGCTGAAATCGTGGCACTGGACGTTCGCCACTGGTTCAGCGAACTGGCCCTCGTTCAGCACCTCACTCCGACGCGCTCGCAGGGGCTGGAGGCGATGATTAAGTCAATTCGCCATACCGCTCAGAACCTCAGCTAAGATACACTCCAAAGACGCCATCCGGCGTCTTTTTACTGTCTGATGAGAACATCGCATGAAACCTGCTTTTTATATAGCCGGTGCATTGCTGCTGACCTGTTTTGGGCTCTCTGCACCCGGTTTTGCTACCGAATATCCCTTGCCGCCGCCTGGCAGCCGCCTGACAGGTGAAAATCTTGTTACCCAGGTGCCAGATAATAAACGCCCGCTGGAAGATATCGCTGCGCGTTATCAGGTTGGCCTGCTGGGCATGCTGGAAGCGAACCCAGGCACCGATCCGTGGTTGCCCAGGCCGGGTACACAGCTGACCATTCCGCTACAGATGATTCTGCCGGATACGCCACGCGAAGGCATTGTGGTAAACCTGGCGGAACTGCGGTTGTACTATTACCCAAAAGGTGAAAACAAGGTCATTGTGTATCCGATTGGTATCGGTCAGATGGGGATCATGACGCCCGTGATGGTGACCAGCATCAGCCAGAAAATCCCCAACCCCACCTGGACGCCTACCGCGAATATTCGCAAGCGCTACGCGAAAGAGGGCATTACCCTGCCTGCAGTGGTGCCCGCAGGCCCGGATAACCCTATGGGGCTGCATGCGTTGCGTATGGCACGGGGAACCGGGCAATACCTTATCCATGGTACTAATGCCAATTTTGGTATCGGCATGCGCGTGAGTTCGGGTTGTATTCGCCTGCGCACGGACGATATTGAAGCACTGTTTAATGCGGTGCCGGTGGGAACGCGTGTGCAGGTGATTAACCAACCGGTGAAATATACCGTTGAACCCGATGGCAAACGTTACGTTGAAGTCCATCAGCCCTTGTCGCGCAGCGAGAAAGACGATCCGCAAACCGCGCCTCTGGCCTTAAGTGCGGGCTTCAGGACGTTTATGAAGAGCGAGAAAAGTGACCAGGCCTTAATTAACGCTACGCTGACGCGCCGTTCGGGCATGCCGGTGCTGGTCAGTGCCGGTGAGCCGGTGCGGGATGAGGCGAGCGTCCTGTCGGCACACTAATTATTGCGGGACAGGGCGCGAGTCCTGTCAGTGCACTAACCGAAGCAGATTGAGGCGACAGGTCTGCTGGACATAACCGATGCGGAATGGGGCTATCGGACAGTCGCGACAGTAAACGAGGCAGGACAGGGCAAACGTGCTGTCGACGAACGACGCGGCATCAGTGAAAGAGAAGGCGTTAGTTGCGGATCAGCAGACAAAAAAAATGGTGCCACAAGGGCACCATTTTTAAAACCAGAACTCTTACTTACGGTAAGAGTGAGCCTGGTTGTCCAGACGCTGGTTAGCGCGAGCTGCGTCATCTTTAGCAGCCTGAACGTCAGAACGCACTGCGTTCACGTCGTTGCTCAGCTGGTCAACTTTAGCGTTCAGAGTCTGAACGTCTGAAGACAGCTGGTCGATTTTAGCGTTGCTTGAGCAACCAGCCAGCAGAGTTGAACCCAGGATTACCGCGCCCAGTACCAGTTTAGTACGATTCATTATTTATACCCTCTAGATTGAGTTAATCTCCATGTAGCGTTACAAGTATTACACAAAGCTTTTTAACTTGAGAATAATTTTTTGATAAGAACATGCTTAAACATGATCGTTCGCTCAAAGAAACAGCGGATCAAAGAAGAAGATAAAAAAATTTAGCTAAAACAGAGAGATTTAATCGGATTAACCTTAATTTCAGGGGCATTTTTATTGTTGTTTTGGGCTGGCGTTTTCAGGAATCTGTATTACAAAGCCCATAAAAAAAGCGCCTTTTAAGGCGCTTTCGATAATAAAGCCATAAACCCCGTATTACAGCACGTGTACCGATGCGGTATTCGTGGTTCCACTTGGCACCAGCGCGCCAGAAACCAGCACAACAACATCGCCTTTTTGAGCAAAACCGCTTTCCAGCGCCGCTTCTTTACCCAGACGATAGAAATCGTCGGTTGAGGCAATTTCGCTGACCATACGCGTCTCAATACCTTTGCTCAGAATCAACTGACGCGCTGTGGTGGCATTGGTGGTTAAGGCCAGGATGGTGGCGTTAGGGAAGTACTTACGCACGGCCTTCGCTGATTTACCGCCTTCTGTTGCGACAACGATAAGTGGCGCTTCCAGCTTCTCGGCGGTTTCAACGGCACCACGGCACACCGCTTCGGTGATACGCAGTTTGCGGTTGTCATTCTGCTCATCAATGCGCGGCTTCATCACGCGGTCGGTACGCTCACAGATGGTCGCCATGATGGTGACCGACTCCAGCGGATAACGGCCTTTCGCACTTTCGCCCGACAGCATGACGGCGTCCGTCCCGTCCAGGATGGCGTTCGCTACGTCGCCGGCTTCTGCGCGAGTAGGGCGTGGATTCTTGATCATGGAATCCAGCATCTGGGTGGCGGTGATAACAACCTTACGCGCCTTATTACATTTTTTGATCATCATCTTCTGCGCGAAGATCACTTCTTCAACCGGGATTTCAACGCCCAAATCGCCACGGGCGACCATAATGCCGTCAGACGCATCCAGGATCTCGTCGAAGTTGTTCAGGCCTTCCTGGTTTTCAATTTTAGAGATGATCTGAATATTTTCGCCGCCGTGCTGCTTCAGGTGCTCACGGATTTCCAGCACGTCAGAGCGCTTACGGATAAAGGACGCGGCAACGAAATCAACGCCTTGTTCACAACCAAAAATCAGGTCGCGTTTGTCTTTCTCGGCCAGCGCAGGCAACTGGATAGAAACGCCTGGCAGGTTAACACCTTTATTCTCACCTAAATCACCGTTGTTCAGGACTTCACAGATGACGCTGTTTTCGGTGACTTCAGTCACTTTCATGCCGATCAGACCATCGTCAACCAGAACGGTATTGCCGATTTTCAAGTCGTTGTCAAAGCCAGAATACGTCACCGCAACACGTTCGCTGTTGCCAATCACGCTCTGGTCAGTGGTAAAAGTAAAGGTCTGGCCAGCTTTCAGTGACACATCATTGCCACCTTCCAGCTTCATGGTGCGGATTTCCGGACCTTTGGTATCCAGCAGAATAGCGGCAGGAATGCCAGTTTTTTGGGTGACAGCACGCATATTGGTGATGCGCTGACCGTGTTCTGCATAGTCGCCGTGAGAGAAGTTCAGACGCATCACGTTCATGCCTGCTTCAAGCAGCTGGGTCAACATCTCTTCGGATTCGGTTTTTGGGCCGATAGTACAAACGATCTTAGTCTTTTTCATGACGGGTTATCTGTAAGTTGTGATGGATGATAAATAGGGTTTCGATGACAGCGCACCGAAATGAAAACGCTGGTTGAAAGAGAAAAGGGTGATACAGGATAAGAATAGGTGACGAAGGCCAGGCGTGCAGAGAAGTTGCGTGGTTAGTTGGCTTAACCACCGGGACGTTGTTGCGCAAACAATCTTAATTATCGTCATAAGCACGTAGTCGCTGAAACCTTTCAAGTAAACAACGCGGCCAGTATAATCACTAAGTATGCGAAAACCAATCGAAAAACAGTACGTAAAGGTAATGTAAATCAAGAAATGGGTTGTTGCGCAAGTGAAGAAAGGAAGTAAAAGAGTGGTGCGCTCTAATGGACTCGAACCATCGACCCCCACCATGTCAAGGTGGTGCTCTAACCAACTGAGCTAAGAGCGCAAAGTAAATTTGGTGCGTCCGAGTGGACTCGAACCACCGACCCCCACCATGTCAAGGTGGTGCTCTAACCAACTGAGCTACGGACGCACTTGGTGCGCTCTAATGGACTCGAACCATCGACCCCCACCATGTCAAGGTGGTGCTCTAACCAACTGAGCTAAGAGCGCAACATGCTGTCAGGGCGACAGCGGGGACGAATATTAACGACAGCGCAGAAGGCTGGCAAGGGGAAAAACGCAAAATTGCAAATGAATGAACATCATCTGTGCGAAGCGTCGTTTTTTTGAACGTAACGGGCCTGTTACGGCCCGTTCTGCTTTTAACGCGATGCGCGCGAAAGGATTAACGCGGCCGGGAGTTGCTGCAAACGCCGAACCCGCCACAGCATCATGACGGCGGCTGAGGTCAGGCCGACAATAAACCCACACCAGAATCCTGCCGGGCCCATGCGCGGCACCACCCAGTCGGTCAACGCCAGGATATACCCTGAAGGCAGCCCCAGTAGCCAGTAGGCGATAAAGGTTATAAAGAAAATAGACCTTGTGTCTTTGTAACCGCGCAGGATACCGCTGCCAATCACCTGAATGGAATCCGAAATCTGGTAAATGGCGGCCAGCATCATCAGTTGAGCAGCCAGCGTCACTACGTCGGGGTTATCGTTATAGAGCTGCGCAATGTGATGGCGGAAGGTCACCGTAAAGATCGCCGTAAGCACGGCCATACTCACGCCCACGCCCTGCGCGGTCCAGGCGGACACGCGAGCCTGTTCGGTTGATCCCTGACCCAGACGATAGCCCACGCGAATGGTTGTCGCGACGCCCAGTGACAGCGGCAGCACGAACATCAGTGAGCTGAAGTTCAGGGCAATCTGGTGACCGGCCACATTCACAATGCCCAGCGGGGAGACTAACAGCGCCACCACGGCAAACAGAGTCACTTCAAAAAACAGCGCCAGGGCGACAGGCAGGCCCAGACCGGCCAGACGTTTCAGAATGGCGGCCGAGGGCGATGACCAGCGCTGTTCAGGCCGGATATCCTGCATGCTGCGCATGCGCCGCACCCAAAAGCGCATACAGATAAACATCGCCCAGTAAACGGAGGCGGTGGCGACGCCACAGCCCACACCGCCCAACGCGGGCATACCAAAATGCCCATAGATAAAGACATAGTTGAGCGGAATGTTGAGCATCAATCCCAGAAAGCCCAGCACCATGCCGGGCTTGGTTTTAGACAGCCCTTCGCACTGGTTACGCATCACCTGAAAAAACAGGTAACCCGGCGCGCCAAACAGCAGGGCATGCAGATAACCTTCCGCTTTTTCAGCCAGCAGCGGATCGATATCGTGCATCGAGCGAATAAAATAGCCCGCGTTCCAGAGGATCAGCATGATGAGCAATGAGAGAAAAAACGCCAGCCAAAACCCCTGACGAATCTGTTCAGCAATGCGCTCGCGGCGACCTGAACCATTAAGTTGCGCAATGGTCGGCGTCAATGCCAGTAAAACACCATGACCAAACAGGATGGCGGGAAGCCAAATGGACGTGCCAACAGCGACGGCGGCCATATCCGTGGCGCTGACGGCGCCGGCCATAATGGTATCTACAAATCCCATCGCGGTTTGCGCCACCTGAGCCAGGATAACGGGAATCGCGAGGGCCAGCAATTGACGCGCTTCTGTTAAATACTTCTGCACGTAAACACCTGACTTGTGTGATTAATAAGGAAATGAGGACGACTTCAAGCGAAGTCGGGACTAGTGTAACTGCCGCAGCCGATTTCTCCAATCTTTGTCACGCTTTGCGGTTGCGCATCTCTCAGCACGTTGAAATCTAAAAGTTAAGCGCGCCTGTGATAAACTGGAGGCAAACTTCACAGAGGCAAAGATTATGTTTACCGGTATTGTGCAGGGCACCGCAGAAATCGTGTCCATTGAAGATAAAGGTTTATTCCGTACTCATGTTGTCCGGCTTCCCGCTGAACTGGTGCCAGGACTGGCACTTGGCGCATCCGTGGCCCATAATGGCTGTTGCCTGACCGTTACCGAGATTAACGGTGATTTGGTGAGTTTTGACCTGATCAAAGAAACCTTACGCGTGACCAATCTGGGCGACTTGCGCCAGGGCGACGTGGTGAATATTGAACGCGCGGCCAAATTCAGTGATGAGATTGGCGGACACCTGATGTCGGGCCATATCATGACCACGGCAGAAATTTGCAAAATTATCCGCGCTGAAAACAACCGCGAAGTGTGGTTCAGGATTCAGGATCCTCTGCAGATGAAATACATCCTGCACAAAGGATTTGTCGGCATTGATGGCATCAGTCTGACTGTGGGTGATGTGACAAAAACGAAGTTCTGCGTCCATTTGATTCCTGAAACGCTTGAGCGCACCACTCTGGGAGCCAAAACCTTTGGCGATCGGGTCAACATTGAAATCGATCCCCATACACAGGCCATTGTGGATACGGTAGAGCGCGTGCTGGCGCAGCGTGAAGCCGCTGCCGTGAAGGCGCTTGCGGAGCAGGCCGATCAGCCGGAAGCCGATCACGAATAAGGCCCGCCTGGCAACAATCTTGTTGTCATTCGCACGCGGTTATTGCAAAAAAGCAGCCCTGTTATCAGGGCTGCTTTTTTATCGGGAAACTGCTGACGCGCCGTCGCGTTTCGTCGCCCCGGCATCTCAGCCAACCGACCTGAGCCGGTTCGGGCAATGCGCGGCGCCAAACCGCAGCGCGTCCTGTTACCGTGCTACGCGCAATCCCCCCTCTATGCCTCGGCTAAACACCACCTGCCATAGCTGGATCTCGCGGGCGCGAAACGCACCCGCGCAGGCATTCAGATAGTACGTGAACATGCGGCGGAAGCGTTCGTCATAGCGCCCGGCAAGCTGCGGCCAGGCATGTAAGAAGCGTTCGTGCCAGGCCATCAATGTCGTGTCATAGTCCGCGCCAAAGTTATGCCAGTCTTCCATAATAAAATGGGGTTCGCTGACGTCGGCGATATGGCGCAAAGAGGGCAGGCAGCCGTTCGGAAAGATATATTTGCCAATCCAGGGATCGACGTGCATATCCGTTTTGATCGCGCCTATTGTGTGAAGCAGGAAAATCCCGTCAGGCTTCAGGTTGCGATCGACCGTAGCAAAATAGGTGGGGTAATTTTTAGGCCCGACATGTTCAAACATGCCCACGGACACAATGCGGTCAAACTGCTGATCGAGATCGCGGTAGTCCTGCAACAGGATTTGGACATCCAGCCCCTCACAGCGCTGTTGAGCCAGTTTTTGTTGCTCTGCCGAGATGGTTACGCCCTGAACGCTCACGCCATAATTTCTGGCGGCAAAGGCCGCCAGGCCGCCCCAGCCGCAGCCGATATCCAGCAGGCGCATTCCCGGTTTGAGTTGCAGCTTGCGGCAAATCATATCGAGTTTGGCTTCCTGCGCCGCCTCAAGCGTGGTGGCGTCTTTCCAGTACGCGCAGGAATACTGCATGTAAGGATCCAGCATCAGGCTGAAGAGATCGTTGCCTAAATCGTAGTGGGCTTTACCCACCTGCCAGGCCCGCTTTTTGGATTGCAGGTTCACCAGACGCGCCAGCGCAATACGCAGGATGTCCTGAATATGATGCGGCAGTTGCTCGTCGAGTTTATGCTTCAGCGCCCGATGAAAAAACATATCCAGCCGCTCGCATTCCCACCAGCCATCCATATAACTCTCGCCCAGGCCCAGGGATCCTTTCTGCAGAACGCGTTTGAAAAAATCGGGGTGTTTAACCTGAATATCCCAGGGCCGCGAACCGTTAATTTCAATATCGGCTTTTTGCAGTAACTCCTGAACGATGCGATACCAATGGTTACGTTCGATGCCTACTTCTTCTACACATGATGAACTCATAGCCACTCCATCACCAGAACCGTCAGAACCTGAGAAAAAGCAGGAGCTGTTTCTCAGGATTATGAGAAAAGTCACAGATGACGCCTTGCGCCAGACAACAAAAAGGGTACAGAGAAGAGAAAACGTCAGTATCCATGCAGCGTTGCTCACACAGATGCCGTCACAGCCTGAAGGCTGTATGAAACATTTTTATTATGATGACAGTGCGAGTGGGTCTGGCAGAGGAGGCACACTGGCAGACCCTGATTCAGTCAGTGAAAACGGGTAACACGCAAATCGTTGCCTCAGTGATTATCCTGGCAGGGATGTGCAGATGAGGCAATATCAGTTTGTGCGCCGGCGCGGCGCTGTAGCTGATAGCCCATCAATGCCAGACCAATCGTCACCATCATAATTAGCGTGGTCGTAAACAGAGCCTGGATCAAGCCTGCGGACACCGCAAGGCTGGCGGCAAAACAGAGTCCGAGCTGAAACGTGTTCTGCAATGCCGCCGCTTTCCCGGTGGCGTGGGGGAAGGGCAGCAGCGCACTGGACACCACAATCGGATAAATCGCGCCATTTGCCAGCGCCATGCCGCAGAACGGCACCAGTAACGCCGTGAGTGACGGGCTTCCCGAAAGCGCGACGGCAAACAGCGCCCCGACACTCAGGCTATAGACGCCGAGCAACCACGGCAGCAGTGTTGCGCCAGAAAACCGGTTGAGCAGCGCACGGCAGCCAAACCCGCCGATTAAAAAGGCGATGGTCTGGGGAATATAACTGAGCCCGATATCCGCAGGAGACAGACCAATATCAGCCAGAATAAACGGCGAACCCGTCAGCCATGCAAAAAAACTGGCCGAGCAGGCGGAATACATCAGTACGTTACCGCTGTAGGCACGTGCGCGCAGCAGCGTCAGAAACCCAGGCTGCGGAGCAGAGGAACGTTGATTTTTTTGCGGCGAAGGCAGGCGCAGCGTGACCAGGATGAGCGCCACAGCAATTCCCGTCAGCACCGCAAAAATGGCGCGCCAGTGAAAATGGCCGATCAGCCAGGCGCCCAGTAACGGTGCCAGGGCGGGAGACAGCGCGACGAGCGGCATAATGGTAGCAAAGACTTTATTGGCCTGTGACTGAGGATAGCGATCGACGACCAGCGCCTGCCAGCTGACGGCCGCCGCGCACACGCCGATAGCCTGCACAAAACGCAGTACCAGCATCAGGATCACATTATCTACCCACAACATACCCGCACAGCCCAGAGCAAACAGGGCGAGGCCTGCCAGCAGCACCGGCTTACGCCCCAACCGATCAGATAAGGGGCCCCAGACCAGTTGACCACAGGCAAAACCGGCCAGAAACAGACTCATGCTGGCGCTGATCATCCCGGCTGACGTGCTAAAACTTTGCTGCATAGCGCCGAAGGCGGGCAGGTACATATCGGTTGCCAGAAAGCCCAGCATACTGAGCACGGCAAGATAGGGAATAAAGCCTTTTGAAGCGGACATCGGGTTCTCATCAGTTGCAGAATAAACGCGGGGCAGTGTAAAAGCTGTACTTCACGCTGTGAAACGGTAAAATTTGCCTGTTGCTGTTAAAAATTTTGAAGGCAAATTATGTGGTCTGAATATGCGCTGGAAGTGGTGGATGCGGTCGCACGCGGTGGCAGCTTTAGCGCGGCCGCCCAGGAACTGCACCGTGTGCCTTCTGCCATCAGCTATACCGTTCGCCAGCTGGAAACCTGGCTGGCTGTGCCGCTGTTTGAACGCCAGCACCGGGAGGTGATTCTCACCCCGGCGGGCGAGCATTTTGTGCGGGAAGGGCGCAGCGTTATCAAAAAAATGGATGCCACACGACGTCAGTGTCAACAGCTCGCCAACGGCTGGCGCGGTCAGATTGGTATTGCCGTCGACTGCA
>Ga0268247_10000546_pt1 | contig 12430 bp, 9 predicted proteins | sample AgamicOrMae_FD_200245 | JGI IMG/M metagenome (GOLD analysis project Ga0268247, IMG submission 200245) | Agave microbial communities from Guanajuato, Mexico - Or.Ma.e (v2) (version 2) | ecosystem: Host-associated > Plants > Phyllosphere > Phylloplane/Leaf | place: Guanajuato, Mexico | collected... | reverse complement strand
TTACAGCGCAGGGTGAATTGTTCATTAAACGCTTCACATTGAGTGCAGATTCGCTCAGCGCATCAATATCACCTGACGGCACACCTAATGTTTCCAGGTTATCCGGCAGATTGAGCCGTTTAACTAATTTGGCGAGATAGTCGACCAGCGCGTGCGATTTTTCTTCCGGGGTCAATGTGATATCGGCGCCCGGAATCAGGTCCCAGACAGTGGCAAATTTGTCGATGGCAAACGGGCGCACCACTTTCATACAGGGTGCCAGCAGAATGGCATTGGCGACGCCGTGAGGCAGGTGATAAGTGCCTCCCAGAGGATACGAAAGCGCATGAACAAGATGGGTGCCGGCGTGCGCGATTGCCGCGCCGCCATAATAAGAAGCCCATAGCATTTCCAGCTTCGCGTTCAGGTTATGCGGTTCAGTGACGGATGCTTCCAGATTCCGGAACAGCTTATGCAGGCCCATCAGCGCAACGTTGTCACCCACAGGGTTCGAAATGGTGGCGGTATAACATTCCAGTAAATGGCACAGTGCATCAATGCCCGTTGATGAGGCGATATGCGCAGGCATGCTGGTGGTCAGTTCTGGAATTAACGCGACATAGTCCGGCAGCATCACAGGGGAAATGATGCCTGATTTGGTGTTTTTTTCAGGGATAGCCAGAATAGCATTGGGCGTTGCTTCCGAACCCGTTCCCGCCGTCGAGGGAATAAGCAGTGAGGGTAAACGGGCTGTAATTTTACCGCCATCAAGCAGCGCTTTAAGGGAGGGTGACGCAACGTGACATAACACAGAAAGCAGCTTCGCCACATCCAGTACGCTTCCACCGCCAATGCCCACCACTAAATCAAACGTTTTACCTGCTGTACGCGACAGCACTGCTTCAACATCGGTATGCGTGGGTTCTGCCGGAACATCATCGATCAGTTTAACGTGACGGCCATCCTGACTGAGCAATGTCATGATTTGCGTGGTCGCGGGCAAATTTACAATGTTCTTGTCTGTCAAAACCAGCAGGTGTTGTTTGTCCGCGACAACCGGCGTCAGTGCCTTTATCGCGTCGGAACCGCTCAATATTGTGCTGTTAATTAATGCCACGTCTGTCTCCCCATAAATGACTGAAATTCTTCATTCCGCTTAACTTCGCTCACTCACTGGCTAAATTTATAAATAAAATGGCGCTTTATTAAATTGATCTTGCTCACATATAATCGAATGTGATTGAATATAATCATTATGGTGAGGAGTGAAAACTGATGAGGTGCGTTGTGACTCTGATCTTCAGGCGCTTTTGACGACATGGGGCGACAAAACAAGAGGGCCATATCTCTGACCGTTGACCGGATGAGTGAAATCGCTCAACGACGGCAGTGCGGGTTTGCACGCTGGGCTGATTTTAGCGACAAGGCGTCAGGGATGGCTAAATGGGCTGCTGCAACCGTCTCGGCCCGGACGCAACGCGGCACAGAAGGGCGGCGGAATATGTTCCTGGTGGGCATGCATCCGGTTGTGACTGACGTCAGGCGGGATTAACGAAAGCCGGTGTTTGGGTAATGAATCTCCCCCTTTAAAAATTTTGAGCGTCGTTGAGGAGAAAATAAGTGACGAATGTTGTGGCGATTACGATGGGCGATCCGGCTGGGATCGGTCCTGAAATTATTATTAAGGCCTTAACCGAGGGCGCGTTAGCGGGTTCGCCCGTTGTGGTTATCGGTTGTGTACAAACGTTCCGCCGCATACTGGCAATGAACATAACGCCGCAGGCGGAATTAAACGTCATTAATAACGTGTCCGAAGCCACCTTTATGCCCGGCGTTATTCATATTATCGATGAGAAAGTGGCACATCCGGAGGCACTACAGTGTGGGGTTGTGCAGCCTGAAGCGGGCGATGTGGCTTATCGATGCATCAAACGTGCAACAGAAATGGCGATGCGCGGTGATGTGAAAGCGATTGCGACGGCTCCGCTGAATAAAGAAGCGCTGCATATGGCCGGTCATCATTATCCGGGTCATACGGAATTACTGGCAAAATTAACTGACACTAAAGATTATTCGATGGTGCTCTACACCGATAAACTCAAAGTGATCCACGTCAGCACGCATATTTCTCTGCGGACATTCCTGGATACGCTCAGCCAGGCGCGCGTTGAAACGGTAATCAGAATTGCCGATACGTTTTTGCGCCGTGTCGGCTTTAGCCAGCCGCGTATTGCGGTTGCGGGCGTTAACCCACACGCGGGTGAAAATGGGTTGTTCGGAGATGAGGAAATTCGCGTGCTGACACCGGCGATTGAGGCGATGAAGGCGCAGGGCATAAACGTCTATGGCCCGTGCCCGCCGGACACCGTATTTATGCAATGCAATGAGGGCATGTATGACATTGTTGTGGCTATGTATCATGATCAAGGCCATATTCCGCTCAAGTTGTTGGGCTTCTACGACGGCGTAAATATTACCGCAGGCTTACCGTTCCTGCGCACCTCAGCCGATCATGGCACGGCCTTTAACATTGCCTGGACCGGTAAAGCGAATCCCGAAAGTATGGCTATCTCGATTGATATGGCGCTGCAAATTACGCAAGCATAGCGTTGTGCGGGAAGGGAGGCTCAGGGTGACATGATTGCGTTGCCCTGCATACGGCTTCTGGGCGGTTGTGCAAACCTTCGCGATAAAACAGGCACCTGAACCGATATAACCTTAATACAGCGACGCGTCGGGAAACGGGTGTCTGTCATCGCATGCGGGTGCAATATCAATACAGCACCGTATCGGATTGGTTTCCAAAATGCTCCGGCTCCACAGAGGCATAACTGACAGCCTTACCACGTACACGTCGAATGACGCCAGATGAGGGAATAAAAAGCGTTCAGCGTTAATGTCCCGCCAGTCAAACACGGCGTTGAGTTTCTGCCTGATTTCCGTTTTGTCCGTAGCGAAATAGCTCACCCTCAAACCCGAGTGCTCTTAAACTCATCGGTGCGATTAAGTCTTTTTATACATGACGCCTGATGAGGTCGGCCCTTTTTAAAAGCAATCTTTCGGATTTTTTAAATTTTGGTTATTCACCCGAACCGCAAAACAGCGTGCTAATACGTATCAGCCTGTTTGAAGGTTAATTCTTCTGTAGTGCCAGCAATATTTATAGTTATAAAGAAGTTGTGATTTTTATTTTCTTTGTTAATTAATGCAATTTTACCCAAAGACATAATTGCCATTCATCACATTTTTTAATTATAACTGGTATGGTAGTGGAACAATTCTGCCGCTGACGATAGGCTTCCCGCACCTGTTCTGTTTTAAAAACTTTCCTTTTGCCGTGGTGTTCTCAGGCGCTTGATCCAAACGACGCCTCACGGGAAAACATCAAGGCGATCTTCAGGTGCTGCCGTTATTTAACATCAGTGTCCACGCAGCTAATAAAAAATAAGGTGAGAAAGAAATGCAAACTACCCTACTGAATGCGAAGGCGACGGTTCCAAAATGGAACAGGAATAAGCTCGTCCCGCGTATTGTCCATCTTGGATTCGGTGCTTTTCATCGGGCTCATCAGGCGGTCTATGCCGATATTCTTGCAGCAGAACATAACAGCGACTGGGGCTACGTCGAAGTTAATCTCATCGGCGGGGAACAACAGATTGCCGATCTGAAACGTCAGGGATTATTGTACAGCGTGGCAGAAATGTCAGCTCATGGCTGGGAAGGGCGCGTAATTGGTGTGGTGAAGCAGGCGTCAGGTCGATGGAACCGAAGCCGTACTTCACGCCCTGTGTCAGCCCGAAATTGCCATCGTTTCCTTAACGATTACCGAGAAAGGCTATTGTCATTCACCGGCAACGGGCGAGCTGATGCGCGACCATCCTCAGATTGTCGCTGATCTGGCTCAGCCTCACCAGCCGCTTTCTGCGCCAGGGATCATCGTTGAAGCACTGGCGCGTCGCAAGGCTGCTGGTCTGCCTGCGTTTAATGTGTTGTCCTGCGACAATATTCCAGAAAACGGAAAAGTGATCGGTCAGGTCGTGCGTGCTTTTGCCCGACAACGTGACAACGACCTGGCAGACTGGATTGAACAGCAGGTGACGTTCCCTTCAACCATGGTGGACCGTATCGTACCGGCGATGAATCCGCAGAGTGTTGATGCGATCGCGGCGCTTATTCAGGTGGCCGATCCCGTCGCGGTAGCCTGTGAGCCCTTTCGCCAGTGGGTTATTGAGGATAATTTCGTCGCAGGGCGACCGGCATGGGAAAAAGCCGGTGCAGAGTTAGTCAAAGACGTGCTGCCTTACGAAGAGATGAAACTGCGTATGTTGAACGGCAGCCATTCATTTCTGGCTTATCTGGGCAACCTTGCGGGTTATGAGCATATTTATGACTGTATGCAGGACCCGCACTTTCGCCTTGCTGCACGACGCTTAATGTTGACAGAACAGGCACCGACGCTAACCGTTAAGAACGTTGATTTGATCGATTATGCCGATCGGCTGATTGCACGCTATGAAAATCCCGCGCTACAGCATCGTACCTGGCAAATTGCGATGGATGGCAGCCAGAAGTTACCGCAACGTTGGTTACATTCCGTTTGCTGGCACCTCAAGCGCGGCAGCCGTTTTGATCTGCTTGGATTAGGTATTGCCGCATGGATGCGCTATGCCAGCGGTAAGGATGACCAGGGAAAAGAGATTGAAGTCTGCGATCCTTTATTGGCGTCTATACGAACCGCCGTTGACGGCAGCATAGAAGGGGAGGCGAGGGTAAAAGCGCTGTTAGGACTGGAAGCTATATTCGGCCACACGCTGCCCGATAATCCCTGTTTTGTGCAGCAGGTGGTTAAGTCCTATCTCCATCTACTGGACAAAGGGGCAAAACAGACTGTCGCTGACCTGATGGCTGACGTGTCAGCAGTCTGATGACCAGGCAAACCACATAAAGTGGTTTGCCTGGTGCATTACAAATTGTCGTTTAAATTGGCTGTGCTCTTGCTGCCTGTTCGTGTATCAGGGTGCAGCACCTCTGAAAACCAGTTCACAACCAGGCGGATGACGTCAGGTTGATACCAGACCTCATCACCATGTTCTGCACCTTTCACCACGACGTACTCAACCTTATCACCTGCCTTTTTCAGCGCATCAAAGAGTTGCGCACTTTGATGCGGTGAAACGAGTGAATCTTTGTCACCGTGCATAATCAGGAAAGGCGGTTTGGGGTTCGCAAGATGGCCCATGGGACTTGCCTGACGGGCTTTATCAAGATCATCCATGACAGACGCGCCTGCAAAATCGTGGAAGGCCGGTCCATGAATCAAAAGGGCTTCAGTGACGGCCGGTGAGGCATGCACCTGTTGATTCTCTTCAGAGAAGCCTTCACCAATATTGCGTAAATCTGAAATACCGTAAATCGTGGCGGCGGCCTGGACGTCAGATGATGTTTCTGTAAAATCACCCTGATCGAAAGCGGTCTGACCATTTGTCATGCCCAGCATTTGTGCCAGCCAGCCTCCTGCCGAATCGCCTAAAACACCAATACGATGAGGATCGATACCGTACGTTTCTGCATGATGTCTCAGATAGCGTACGGCCGCTTTCCCGTCAACAACCGGCGCAGGGAAGGTATCCGGTACAACACGATATTCAGCTGCGGCCACAACAAAGCCCGCCTCTGCCAGCGCCATGCGCATCTGAATAAATTTCTCGTGGTCGGCACTGGTAAACCCCCCGCCCGGAAAGTAAACAATTGCGGGTTTGACTGCATCGGTGCGGGGCACCAGTAATGACATGTGAAGCGGTCTGACTGATCGTAGCGTTGTAATCTGCGAATAAACCACGCCAGTGATCGCATCAATCTGGTTGCGCACAGGGTGGACTTCAATCACCTTTGCGCCTTCACGGTATCCGGTCAGTTCAGTATTTTTCGTTGCCATCGCGTTACTCATCGTCATGATTACGGCCAGCCCCCCAATAAAAAAAGTGTGGCATACATTCATAATTATTCCCTGAGACGTTGAAAGAAAGTGTGAATTGTTAAGGGTTTTTAAAAGGTTGCAGGGGCGTTCAGCCTTTGCCAGCAGACGGTAGCGCATAAGGCATAGCGCGGTGTTGAGCAAGATTATGAAAGCGAAGGTTTTATGGGGGATGGTTACGTGTGTTCCGCGGAAGTGGATGTTTGACCAGAAAATTTAATGGGTTCTCAGGCACCGTCGTGGGCATTACGCTGCGCCCACCGGGTCAGGTATCTGACGGACCAGACGCAGGTAATGTCTGGTCCTGAGTGGTTAACGAATCACGATCGTTAGCAGGATGAGGATGGCCGCTATGGCAACAACCTGAATAAAAATCTGGTTAAGCGTGAACTTGCGCATTGCCTTCCCTCACTGCGTCAGTATTTGCCAAATACCTGCCGACATCACGATAAAGCCGACAAAAAGAAAGATCAGGGTTATCGCGGTTTCGGATGAACGATTCATAGTATTCCTCCCTGGTTAATGATGAGCGCCTGACCCTACTGTGCAGAAAGCAACAAATCGGGGCAGGACAGGTCTGTTTCGTGGCTTCAGGCAGAGCAGGGGTTCACCGGTTTCCGGTAAAGGCGTAAAGCCGCCTCACTCAAAAAGGGGTTAGCGCGTCACAGGAACAGCGTGAGGTCTGCCAGTACGTCAGTGGTGTGGTTCCGTTGTGCAAGGCAGGGGTGCCGCATTGCCGTTCCGCGTTTAAAAACGCTTTACGGATGCCTTACAGCAAGGATGCCGTCCATCCGGGAGGCGGGAATAGCGCATTTTTGAACATAAACATGACGGTGGTCCTTATGGTCTGATTCATGATTAACCGGACAAAAGGCCAGTCATCGCGACGGGAGGCCTGCTGTCGCCCCAGGGCGAGCAAAACCATCACGAAAGCGTTTTACTCACCGGAGGGTAAAAAGAAGGCTATCCCGTCACAGGGCGTCCGAATGAATCTGCACGTAGTGTAATCAGGTTACACAGTGCGTCAAAGCACGAACCGCCAATGTGTGAGGATTGGTTTAGGTTAACTCGCGGGGTGCTTCGTCCATGACTGAGACGATTCACAACAATTGAGGGCCGCTGGCCATGCGTAACTGCGACGGCGTCGATCCGGTCACCTGCTTAAACCGGTTACTGAAATGGCTCAGTGAGTTAAAACCATTCTCCAGTGCAATCTCGGTTAACGACAATGATGTCGATACGATCATCTGACGCGCGTTTTCCATCCGGCGCTTCATTACGTACTGGTGAGGTGCAACGCCGAGTGACTGACGAAACATCCGGGCAAAATGATATTCACTCAGACTGGCCTGGCTGGCGAGAACGTTCAGAGTAAGGGGCAGAGCCAGGTGCGCATCAATAAACGCCAGGGTATTGCGCAACACATAGGGAGCAAGTCCGCCCGTGACAGAGGGAAGCCGCCACTGGACACACGAATAGTGTTGAATCAGATGGGTTAACAACAACGTGCTGGCGGTACTCAGCATCAGCTGATTGGCTGGCTGCTGCCAGTCGCAGCTAAGTAAAAACTGGCGATACAACGCCGTAATCGTGTCATCACTGGCAAAAATCTTTTCATCGAGGGATAACGAGGCCGGGCTGCGATCCCAAATCTTTTCACCGACCTCTCGCAGGTGCTCATCTGTGCAGTAGAGATGCACGAAGGAGAGATCGCTGCGTACATCCCAGGTCGATTCACTGTGCTGCGGCATCAGGCAAAATTTATTCGGTCCGCCGCCGTTGCGCCATCCGTTTGCCGTTTTGTGGTAACTCTCATAACCATCAGCAATATACAGGCTGAGCGTATGATGATTGCTGTTAACGGTAACGCGGTCTTGTTTGTTGTGCCAGGCGGCCAGTCGGATGCCCGAATTAAGCATCACCGATTCCCGCAGCACGGCCTTTTTTTGACGCAGTGTTTCAAAGGTGTCGTAAACGCGAGACATGGCATGCTTCCGCTTGATAAACAGAGGTCCAGTCTAGGATGAGAGACGTCAGGTAGCCAGATGTATCACGCTAAAATGCGCAAGATTTTGCAACCCGACCGCAACATGATGAAAGCCAACCCCTCGCGATTACGTCACAGTGAAGAGAGTCTGAGGCAGAGGGATAACGATGAACGCAATACTTTACGCCATTGTGGTCGTGATTTGGGGAACAACCTGGATCGCTATTTTTTTACAGCAGGGGCCTGTAGATGTCACGGTTTCGGTATTCTGGCGGTTTGCCATCGCCAGCGTCATTATGCTGATCCTGTTAACGCTGCTGGGACGCCTGCGCCGCCTGGCATGGCAGGACCATCTGTTTTGTCTGATCCAGGGATGCTGTGTGTTTTGCTTTAATTTTTGGTGTTTTTACACGGCTGCGGCTTACATTAATACAGGCCTGGAGTCGGTGATTTTTTCGATGGCCGTGCTCTATAACGCGGTAAACAGTTATATTTTCTTTGGCCAGCGCCCACTCCCCCGTTTCTGGTTTGCCGCCGCACTGGGATTAACCGGCATGGTCGTCCTGTTCTGGCACGATCTGCATATCAGCGACTGGAACAGTACCGCGCTCATGGGAATGGGGCTGTCAGCACTGGGTACCTTTGGTTTTTCATTAGGCAATATGATCAGCCTGCGCCATCAGCGTCGGCATCTTGAGACGATGACCACCAACGCCTGGGCCATGTTTTATGGTGCTCTCGTTATGGGCCTTATCGCTATTATTCGTGGTGCCAGCTTCTCACCGCAATGGACCTTCACTTATCTCGGCGCCTTACTTTACCTGGCGGTGTTTGGTTCCGTCATCGCTTTCTGGGCTTATTTCACCCTGATCAAACGCACAAGTGCGGGCAAAGCCGCCTACACCACACTTATGTTCCCTCTGGTCGCGTTATCGTTCTCCACACTTTTTGAAGGCTATACCTGGCAAAGTCATAGTGTGGCCGGCTTGCTACTGATTTTAAGCGGTAACCTGGTAATGTTTGCCCGCCCCATGCAGTGGTTCAGGCGTAAAGCGCTGACAAACGCGCATTAGCTGTTTATGCGCGCGGCGGTGTGCATTGCGGTTGCAGTTGATAGACGTAAGCGGTGACAGTGTCACCGTTTTCAAGGGTCACTTCCGTCCTGAGGCGATCGTACCCGTCTTCAAATTCGTCCAGCATGGACCAGTATGATAAGAGATTATCAGAACTAAAAACGTAACCCTCAACGCGCGGACCTCGGCTATCCAGCACCAGACCAGGAAAGCCTGCGGCTGCTCCGCACCCCTGAGGATAGAAAATGCCGCTTACAAAGCCTGCCTGCCAGTTGCCTCCGACCCTGTCGAGAATGTGGGCATTACTGTGGCCCGGGCGCAAAGTGCCATAAACGAATAACCTTTCCATCATTATCTCTGTGTAAAAACCGCTACCTTAGCTGCACGAACTGCGGTTGTCATTATGGAGAACGTTCTATTTTAACGCACAGGCGGTGCGTAGCAATATGCGCTTATTATCATGGATTTATATTTTAATGAAACAACCTGTTCACATTTAACCCTATAGTTTCTGTTAGTGACAAAATATCCCGTCATAGTCGCTGTTTTCTTTTTTTCAAGGTTCTGGAAATAAAATTACGTTGTAAAGCCGGTTAGTTATTTGCCGATAAAGGCCTGTGAAAATAATTGTAGTTTTTACCTATCCGGGGGAGTTTTTTCTATGACAATCACGCAGCGTTTAGTGCTGGCATTTTCTTTGCTTGCTTTATCACTTTGTGCGCTTGTTGCTGTTTCTTTATCTGTGATTTCGGGCTTTCAGTCGCGCTTTGAATATGTTCAGGTTAATGCTATTCCCAGCATTAAAGATCTGAATAAATCAATTAGCGCAACTAACCAACTGGGGCTGGCCCTGTATCGCCATCAGACGGCGACAGACAGCGCTAAGCAGGCTGAAGCAGAACAAAAAATTAATACCATCATTAATAACATCAAGTCATTAAATGATTATTATATGGCGAATGATATTTCCAGTGATGAAGATAAAGAAATGACCGTTGGGGCCAATCGTAACCTCGATGCGGTTCGCAGTGCGTTACCTGCTTTTCTTGCTGCCTCACGTAGCCATAATAATGAACTGTCACTTTCTCTCCTGCAAAGTGACAATGGCATTGGCGCTGCCGCACGTAAAATGGAGTCTGATTTTACTAAACAAATTGAGCTGAACATTCAGATTGGTGATGCACTCAGAGCACAGAATAATCAGATTTATTCTAAAACCGTCTGGATGATGACCTGTGCCTCACTGTTGGTTATTTTGCTGCTCGGTGCGTTCTCAATAAACATTATTGTTGGCATTAAACGTAGCCTTACCAGCATCAAAGATACCATGGCTGAAGTGAGCAGCAATTTGGATCTGACACGCTTAGCGCCGGTGTTGAGAAAGGATGAGATTGGTCAAACGGCTATGGCGTTTAATGATCTGCTTAAGCGTGTATCGACTACGCTGCTGTCAGTCAATCATGCGGCGCAATCCGTCAGCACAGGATCGACGCAGATTGCGGCTGGCAACGAAGATTTGTCATCTCGCACTGAGCAACAGGCCGCCTCGCTGGAAGAGACATCGGTTAGTATGGCTACGCTCAGCGATACCGTACGGCAAAATGCCGAGGGCGCAGTCCAGGCCAGCAACCTGGCCAATAACGCCAATAAACTGTCCAGGCAGAACGGCGTAGCCGTGAGTCAGATGCTGACCACGATGGATGAAATTCGCGGTAGCTCAGCCAAAATATCTGATATCACAGGGCTGATCGAAGGTATTGCATTTCAGACGAATATTCTGGCCCTTAACGCCGCCGTTGAAGCTGCCCGTGCGGGTGAGCATGGCCGTGGTTTTGCGGTCGTGGCATCAGAAGTTCGCAATCTGGCACAACGTTCGTCATCCGCGGCTCGTGAAATTAAAGAGTTAATCACCACGTCTGTTTCGCAGGTTGAACAGGGGCTGACGCAGGCAACAAGCGTAGGCAGTAACTCCGATAACGTGAGCCATGCTATTCAGCAGGTTGCCGATCTGGTTAATGAAATTGCCGCTGCTACAGCCGAGCAAAGCAAAGGCATTGAGCAGGTGCACCAGGCTATCGGCCAGATGGATGAGGTCACGCAGCAGAACGCCTCCCTGGTTGAGGAAGCTTCATCTGCATCCAAATCTTTACAGGAGCAGGCGGAAACGTTGTCGAGACTGGTGTCAACGTTCAAAGTTAACGAGAGCGTCACGCAGGTGGCAGTATCGTCCCCTGTAGCCGTGAGCTATACATCGCCTGTGTTAAAAAGACCGCAACTGAATGCCACCGGTGCAGACAAGGTTAACTGGGAAAGTTTCTGATGCATTGTCACTGGGCCTGATCGCTTCAGGCCCAGAACACGTGCGCTGCGATATCGCAGCGCTTTTTTATTGACATGCGTTTTGCGTGGCGAAAAAGCTTTTTTTGGCGTATAAGACGCGTTTCTCTCCTTCGATGCACGCTAGTGATACTGTGCAGGCCTTGTGCGCCATTCATGCCCTCCATACCCGGACCGTATGCCTCATTCCGTTGCGCACTGCGATCCGTAACCCAGTGACAATATTCGCCGCCCTCATGTGCGCGATCGGGGCGCGCCGCGGTTTTCCCATGCCATTATCAGGCTGAGTGAGGCAGGCAGCAGGGTCAGCGTGACCAATGTGCCGGTGATCAGCCCACCGATGATCGCGAATGCCATTGGCCCCCAGAAAACCTGATGTGAAATAGGTAACATGCCGAAGATTGCCGCGCAGGCAGTGAGAAGGATGGGACGCGCCCGGTGTAGTGCGGCATGGCGGATGGCGTCACCCTGTGCCATGCCAGCCTGCGCATGGCTGTCTACCTCGCTGATCATGATTACGGCGTTACGGATAATCATGCCCGCCAGCGCAATGATGCCCAGCAGTGCGACAAACCCCATCGGCGTGCCACCCGGTAACATTGCCAGGACAATCCCCGGCAGGCCGAAAGGTGCCATCAGCAGCGCAAGCAGCATTCTGGAGAACCGCTTCAACTGCAGCATCAATAACACAAGCATGCAGCACAGGGTGACCGGCAAAACGGCAAACACCGAACTGTTACCTTTATTCGACTCGGCGACGGTTCCACCTTCTTCAATGGCGTAACCTGCGGGCAAGGTTGCCCGCAGAGTATCCAGGCCAGGTCTAAGTTGATCAGACACCGTTTCGGCCCGTTGCTCAGGTGCAATATCGGTTTGCACGGTGATATAGGGCAAACGCTGTCGTCGCCAAATCACCGGATCGTCGAGCTGCCATTTCAGTGTGGCGACCTGCTCAAGCGGAATTTTTTGCCCGGAAGCTGTGTTGAGCATCAGGCTGTCTAAGATGGCTGTGTCCTGTCGTTCCCGATCGTTGCCGCGCAGAACCACATCTATCAGCCGGTTATGATCGCGAACCGTGGT
>Ga0268247_10000545_pt1 | contig 12441 bp, 6 predicted proteins | sample AgamicOrMae_FD_200245 | JGI IMG/M metagenome (GOLD analysis project Ga0268247, IMG submission 200245) | Agave microbial communities from Guanajuato, Mexico - Or.Ma.e (v2) (version 2) | ecosystem: Host-associated > Plants > Phyllosphere > Phylloplane/Leaf | place: Guanajuato, Mexico | collected... | reverse complement strand
CTAAAGCTAAACTAAAGTCCGGACTGCCTCGCTGCTCTATCTACTTTTTCTTTACTTTAGGAGCGAGATCGAAGGTTCAGTGCAACGAACACGCTAATTGACTAACTATAGAATAAAGGGAAGTAAACCAATAAGGAGTGGCGGGAAAGGGGGCATCCCAAAGCCAAAGATAAGAGTAAGGGACTAACTCGGAAAAAAAGTACTTAAACCGGGAGACTAAACAGACCACGGAACTCGCTCGGCTAAGTCTGAAAGAAGTTCACTGACAGCTGTAAGCCTGGAAAGGTTCGGAGATCGAGGTTCCCTTTTCATAACATAATAGGATCCGCACAAAGAAAAGCACTTGCCCTTCTTCAAACGGATCTGCTTAACACGGATTAGCCCTCTTATGAGTCTTCTACATCAGTTGCATTCCGTTATTCAGTAAGAGACAATTCAAGTTCAAGGTACGCCTGCTTTAGACCTGAAAACTGGCTCGCTCTTTACCAATTGAGGCCAAACAAAAGTAAGACGAAAAGTCAAAGAGTGGACTTATCGACCATAGGAATTAAGAATCGGGAGAAGAGTGACTTACTGGTTGAAGTGGACTCCTTTCTATCAGCCAAGCTACCAAGCAAGCTAAACCTATCTTTCCCTTTTGAATGGTTCCATTCCGGAGACCCGCTGGTCTAGCTACAGGTAATCTCACCGTATATTATAAGCTATTTGAAGATAGTGATTTGAATGCCTATACCCTGTCCAAGAACCCTCTACACGATGCCCCTCTCTCCTAATCTCGTCTATAAGAGTAGGTTCCTCCCCGCTATGCCACTGTATAGGCCACTCGAGTTAAATTGAGTGTTGAGTGGCCGCTCCTGCTTGCTATTTGAAAGTTTAACACCTCACCTGTGAAACCTGTTAAATGGAGTACTTGGTGAAGGCGTAATCACTGAGAGACTTCCCCTCTTTTTGTCATTAGACCGGCTGGGACAAAGCCTCTCGGTTTCATTCCCGTCTTATTCTACGTATGCCTATGCCCCAGATTCCTTAGTTCTCTTCAGGTTATGTAAAGGACTTCGGTCCGGTTACTCTTTGTTTTTCTATCGGTGGTTACTTCCTTGACCGATCCGCTGCGCACCTTTTCGTTGCTCTGTGCGCAGGGCGCCCCTCAATGCTCAGAATGAGAATAAAGTCGTAAAGTAAGAAAGAAAGCCTGGTAGGCAATTACAGTCTGAAATCAATCCCCATTCCTCTCCTTTCAGTCGAGAACTTCGTACCTCTCCCGGTGGTCGAGCTGCTTCGCAGCCTCTCAAGGAAGTCTTTTGCGCTGCTTCGCAGCCTCTCAAGGAAGTCTTTTGCGTGATTTCATACCTCTCCCGTTGACTTTTGTGAATCCATCGACATAATTAGATCAACAAAAAATCCTGACGTTCACATAGGATGCTAGCAGGTGACTTGCTTTCAACTCCTTCAGGCCAGGCCAGTCTGAGCTAGATAGGGAAGTTGGATGAGAATCCCAGGCTTGATACATCCTTTCTTACCTTTTATAGGGGTTTAGGGGAGAATAGCCCGGAGGGACTAAGAACTGAATCTAAGAGTAGTTAGCAGATCAGGCTATTGGGCTGAAATTGGTTTTTAACTAAACTTAGGATCTCGCTGTTAAAGCAGGACAGGAAATCAGATACATTCTTATTCCTTACTTGTTTCTAAATCACGGGAATTTCTTAATTCATAAATAGCAAAGGAAGTGAGAACTGAAGGGGGACACTTAAAAGACTGAAAGGACTTCCCTCCGGGTAAAGCCAAACGCTACTCTTGAGGAGTTGGTATTTCATCCCTCGGTGTAAAAAGAAAGATTCATCTCCACCAGCTAGCATCCTAGACTACAAAGTCAGGCTTACGGCTTAGCATCAAGACTTTCGACTGAGTCTTCCATAGGCAGGTGGGAATTGATTAGGCTGTCAGATCAAATAGATCAGTTAGCAGCTAAAGGGTAAACATCTTCTCTTATAAGGCTGCTTTTCTTCCTCAAAAAGTTCAACCTTTGCCTCCGTCGTACCTTCTTATTACGTATGTTCCTACAGGGAAGATCAGGGCAGAAAATCCCGGGATTTCGAATTGAAGAAAGTTCCTTTTGATCTTAGCCGCTGGCTTAACCTAATTAATGATTTCATGATTGGAACCTCAACAGACGTAATTTCGCCAGTGCCGTTATCCTTCCTGGCGGTGAATCTAAGGGCAGAGCGGAACGCACTAAGACTGGTTTGACCACTAAGAAGACACTTGATTTCTGCCATATAATGCCTTCAAAGGCGCGGGTTAAAGAGTAATTCAATCTACTGATCACTGTCACCTGAAGCTGCTTCTCTTTCTTTCTAAGGGCAACAGCCAATCTCAATAGTTATCTCGGGATCCGAATATGATTGATAAATTAGTAATAGATTCACCAGGTCATAAGAAGATATTCCAAGGACAGGCCAGTAACTCAAGACTAAGCCTACTACGCACCTCTTAAGGAGAAGTCCCCCCGGAGACTAGAGGTGACGACCCGGGCACAAACGCTAGAAGAGACGTTGTTTTAACTTCATGGCCCCCCTTCTTCTCTGAGGAAGGAAGCGAAAGCTTCTTGAAAAGACTGAGTCTTAGTTTGGCAGCTAGCAGGCGAGCTCTTTATAAGGTCCTAGTGCTAAAATCTCAATCTATCGGACGGACGGCCTTGCCTTCTCCAGCTCCGGTTGAGATTGTATGATAACTATGCGGCTTGGGTTCTTTACTTTACGGCTTGTATTAGATTTAGATATAGTAATAGGACGGGAAATCGACTAAATAGAAGTTTGATCTCAAGGTGTGGAAGTAAGTAAGGAAGAAGTTGGAGATGATATCTTTATATTATGATATTCACCAAGGCCTACGAATACACATACTAGGCCCAGACACACGCATACACTGACAAAGATAGACTAATACAAGGCATACAACTACCGAAAGCACAACGACCAGAAGAGAGACAGAAGCAGGTAAACGAAGTCTGAGTCTTTCAGGAAATGTTAAACCGTTCGCAAGGGATGTCGGAAATTACGTATGCAGAGAGGTTCGAAGATGCTATTGATAAAGCGGCAGGGGAAACTCTTTCAATTTATCTTTCTATTGAAATCCCGACCTTAGAAGTAGAAAGAAAGAAAAGAACCTTCGGTAACCTAATCAAGTTCAATCTATCGAACAAGCGTTACCCGCTTCTTCTCTGGGAAATTACGTAGGAAAGAGCGGCTACCTAAAGAGATTTAGTTAGGGAAAGCTGCCAGAGCTGCATTATAGCATCCTATTTCTCAATCCATTACTGCGGTAGGAAAGCTATAAACTTCTTACTTTATTCTTACTGACTATGGCGCAGTTAGCCGATAAGGCAGAGATGAAGACTTCTATTTAGGGTGAGCACTAAGAAGTCAGAATAATAGTTTCAGAAGCGGGACTGAAGTCATTCAATTTAGTTACAAGTCAGGATTGATGTATTTAGGGCTGTAAAGAAGTCTTGAGATTTAATGCAAGAACCGACCCTTTCCTTTATCCTAGAAGCTAGAAGTATGTAGTCTCATATTGTGATGTGAAAATGGGCTAATCTCTCATGAAAGACATAAGGAGTTTATTCAATGAGTCAAAGTCTATTGTACCTAGATGATGAACTTACTACGCAATCGGGTTTCAAATCTGCTCATAACAATAACCTTGTTGAATCTCTAACTTATATACTTGGACTGTGCTTTCCTATGAGAACCAGAATGAACGTAGCAATAGAATGGAATGCGAGACTTATCTTATGAACCATGCCCTTCCTTCTATCAGCCTTCTACAGTAGACAGGATGCTATACCTAGCTTATCTTTATTCACAGTCTTACCTGAATTCACTCGGAATTTCCCTAGTTTGGTAGGCATAATAGATTGGTATCAAGGAAGATGTTTGAATGAGAATGTTATACTAAAACTCTCTAAAGCATTGAACCTATAGGCTAGTAAATATTGAAAGACCTGGTCTAGCTTATTCCAATCTGAAGTCAATCCCTATGGCACCAGTTTTGGAAAGGCATTACTTAATATATATTAACATATTAACGTATTCTAGACAGGAGTTTAAGCTATTATACCCATATTGAGTATATATTCGTTATTACCATGAAGTCTATATTCAGTCGAATATTATGATGCATGAAAAGAAATTGTAAGCAGAAATATTTATTATCATAACTATACATGACATGGATGGAGACCATCCAAGCGGGACCATGCATTGGTGGCTACTAATGGAACTATTTAGTTTACTAACATGTATCTTGTATGTTGATGAGAAAAATCTGTTTTCTTACTGCTATTTCAGTCTCAAGTTTCGATTTTTTCTAAATCAAAGAAGACTACTAAGGTATAGTGTGCGACAAAGGTAATATTACGATATAAAGGAAGTCATTCTTCCGGGAATAATGATGAGTTGACTAGGGGAAAGAAGAGTGGGTATGTGGGCTTCTTTCATTAGTTATTATTAGCAATGCTGTCGAAAGTCTTATAAATATAAATGATGCTCGTTTATGCAAACATACAGTCTCACACATGAGAAAACTCACTTGTATTAAAATTATCAATTGAGACTAAACTCTTTCTAGTGATGTTTACACTTTTCGTGAACCTATTCATTGTAAGGGAGAATGGTAAGACAACAAAAAAGTAAATGTTATTCGCTCGGTATAATAGAGAAAGTAGTTGGATGAGCCCAAAAGGGGCAAGGTAGCAATTCCTACTTCTATTGCTTTCTTTGACTCGGTGCGATAAGGTTAGCCAGCCTGGATCGATTAATCAGGCTTCGAGCTCACTTGGCTATAAAGAGAGCTTCTATCAAAGAGGGAAAGAATGATCCACTTCATTCAAGATGGTGAATGGGGCATATATCTAATATAACAATATTAATATTCTTAATAGTTCGCTACATCGCGAGAGTTCCTACGAGCCTCAATGTATTTAACAAGTATGTACTCGAATCTTTCCAATACCCCACCATGCCATGTTTCACTTGCAGATCCGAGCTAACCAAAAGAAGCTAATTCTAATTGGCGGGCCTGGTCTGAGAAAAAGCGAGCCAAACCTTCACTCAGAGGACTCATTAGAGGGTCCCGTTTCACACTCCAAGTCGACAAGGGGGTACCAAAAAAGTGAATAAACCCTCAGTACTACTACGACTCATGGATTGAAAAAACGATTGTATCTCGAAAGCTCTTGAATCCTATAGTATAGGTTCGGCGATGAGTTCCTTTTCAAGATCACGGTTTAGAGCTGAAAATAGAGATGCCTGGGTTAGGTATCTGGATCTGGCTTTCACGGACCTTGTGATAATTGATAATGGGGACGGCTATACTAAATATATCTTTTCAAAGAAGATATATAAAAAAGTCCCTAAAGTCAGGTTCTCTCATTATCTATCCTCTTCTATCTAGCCTCTCTTATTGCAATATCCATTCTGAAAAGAGCTCTTCCTACCCTCCAGTAGGTATTCCAGATTCCTTTCCTATCTCCTTAGGTAGCCTAATTCTGAGAGTCTGTGGCCAAAAAGAAAGATAGAGTACATCAACCACAGTGAATTGATATTTGCGGGATAAGTCTATAAAGCTCCTATCTGTCTTTCGGGCTTACCATTTACCTAAAGAGTGATCCCGAACTATCTTTACGATAAAGCCGAGAGAGCCTGATCCTTAGAAGGATCTATCCTAGATGATAGGAAGAGGTCTTATCCTCAATATTATAGAAATAGGTTAGCCTTTGCTTGCTCTGAGTGTCAAAATGGCTTAAGGAATTCCCTAGTTATTTTCTTGAAAGACTGGCCTAGAATAAGTCTCTGGTAAAAAATGTTAGGAGTGAACTTCAATTGAATTATATGAATTCTAAAATAAGGATCTAAATCCTTTGATTCTTGCATTGAGTCTTCTGGGAGTTTTGCAATAAGCTAAGTTCGAGCTAGACATTCATCTACTAAATGAATCTACTAAAGTGAGTTTCAAGACACAGGAAGTCTTTCACTTTATAGTCTCTATAAAGATATAGTCTATCTGACTACAGATGAAGGAATCAGAGGTTTAGTCGGAACTTGCCTATCTTGTCTTGATAGATAACTCAGTCTTTGGAAAGATCTCATCAAAGTCTATCTCTTTGAATGCCTTCTCATTCCTAATTTAGAAAGATCCTAAGTTATCTCAAGAGGTTATAGAAGGCAGAATGGAGAGGCAGCTATAGGCAATATTATCTTATCTAGTTAATGGATTCATAGAAAGTGAAGGTGGTCCTATATCTCTATCAAATATCTTACTTCTGTGTACCCTGGCATCTCAGTAAGTAAAGGTCCAATAAAGAAAGTTGGAGATATTTATAAAAAGGGATCCTCATATCCCATAAGAATAAGAATACAAGTGTGAAGCAGCATTAAAGCAAAGTACTATGGTTACCTGGGCTAAGGCGTGATCTCTTACCTGACTCATGCTTCCTACCTATAAAGTTATAAAGGAATTTAGCAATATATAGGAGTATGACCATTCTTATATCCGATCCACAATAGAAAGGAAAATTCATTATCAAAGCTTTCATGAGAATCAGGAGCGAGGACAACCTATGTTGATAGAGCATTCATTAGACTGAAAGGATTTCTAAGTTCCATGTATAGATCCATGTATAAAGTATAAAGGGCAGAGGATAGGCACTCCGAGACAATATCTTCCTACTTCTCAAAGAACAAAGAAATAGAATCCAGATGATAAGGCATCATTCCTACATAGGTTAGGCTCTTAACCTAATTAGATCTTCCTTTCCAAGATTCGATTCTCCTTTACTACTCATAATATACTCTTTCTTAGTATGACTCATTGGATTAGCCCTAGGAGAAGTAAATAATAGTACTTTCTAGCCTTTCGGTGGATTCGATCTTATTTCCCAATGATCTTTTTTCTTTTTATATGTGAATATATTTTCATATATGAATAGATATTCTTATCCTTATTCCCATACTTTTTAAAGGCAAGAATAGTGTAGAACACAAGTCAGAAGAAGTCACAAAAGTCAGTGCCCCTTGGAATTCGTTTAGCATGCTAAAGTCTGTCAGTAGCATGTCTCATAAGGATGATCTGACATAGACAGGATGTATAGGAGGTATTCCTTATAAAGATAAAGGCATGCATTCATTTAGGAAAAACTTTGTCTTCTTCTTCATATGCCCATAGGCTTTTATTCCGCCTTATCTACCATACATCCACCTAGCTCATGGAAGCATCTAGCATTTCTTTGGGAAAATTGTTACGACACGAAAGCTCAGTGTTATAACAGACTTTCTATCCCTCTATATAAGGAGTCAGACCTACTATCTTGTACGGAAATATCCTAGTTAAGTCTGTCATTCGCTTTGGTAAGAAGAAATTCGTGTTCCGCTATAGAATGCTGGTTATGATATGGCGGATTAGCTGTGAAAGTCTATTCTTCGATAAACCACCATACTTCTGTAAAAGTGAATTTTCATCCTGGTACAACCTAGTGGCCATGTCCTAAGCAAGCACTAAATCTTTTATTATCCCATCCATGGCTATGGCTTGAACAAAAACAAAGAGTTCCAGAAAAGAAGCCGCTTTTCTGATTTCCTAACCAGACCTCTCAAACATGGATATCAAACGATAGTCCCTCTCTTTCTATAGCTCTATAGCTCAAAGAAGTCTCTTCTCCTATCTTATCCTTATCTTGAGAACAGGAAAGAACGTTACTGGCCTATGAAGCCAGAAATCCCTACATATTCTAACATGACTTGCTTAAACTTAAAGCTGCGACCTAGTAAATGATTGGTAATTCTTGGTGGGATCAAGAGGATGTAGAGAGAAATCATATTTTGATTTGCTAGCTAGAGCTTATATTGAGTATAGGCATTCTGTCTTTAATGTCAGGATAGAAAGTCAGACTTGGTAACAGATCTACACTGGCAGCACTTTCCATCTAAATCTAAGAAGGAGCTATAAAGGACTTCTTACTTATTCCAGTGAAAGATGAAAGAGAGGAGGGTAGTTGATTCATAGGTTCTCTTTACCCTAATTAGTCTTAATTAGTCTTACCGAATTCCAATTTTTAAGTAAATGAGAGACTTCTCATTATATTCAGAGCTTGATATAGTTTCTGGCTCTTTTGCTTACAAAAAGATGGATAGATTTGAACCTCTATTTCCAACTAAGTCTTAGAACGACTGAGACTTTGATACTGCCAGAGATATATCCTTTTAGATTTTAGAATTGTCCCAATCATTTGTAAGCCGCTTCACTCGTATACTCATAGCCATACTGGTGCACCTATACCAGGATGCGCTTGATCACTAACGAGTCCACTAAAGAGAAGATCCTGTGCTCTGTACACGGGACAGAGTTGCATTAGTTCAATTGGTAATTTTAGACTTCACTCTTAAAAGTAAAAGCAAGGTTTGAGATAGACAATATACCTCAGGATTTGGAAGGACGGAGGAAGACTCAACTTACATGGTGATTCCACTTCATTCTATTTGAAATAGAAGCCAGTGATAGAATTTCCTTAGCTAAGTCCATGTCTTAGGAGTTCTAATCATATCAGCCTTCCCGAAGCACCTACCCTTACTGTAAGCTTTCAATTAGTCTTCTAACTAGAATCGAAAGGATTTTCATTCCACTTCCATGTTGTTGTGGGTACTATGTCCTAAAGATCATTTCCTATGTCTGATCCTATGTCTAAGGACTCTTCCTTGGATAATTACAGATGTAAACCTTGACTTTTTAGTGTGGCTATTATTGCTATCTTAAAGTCTTATGCTTATCCCAGTCCTCATTTAATTCATTATCTTTCACAAAGGATCAAAAAGACATGTTGTGCTTCTCTATCTAAGTTTCATTCTCTCTTTTATCATTCCGATAAAAAGCTGTAAGCTAGCTAGCACATAACGGATAAGATTGAGACCTTGGCATATAGAAAGATTTATATATCTAAGATAGGTAGTATCTATAGGGAGACTTTTCTACTCCTTGTAATTCGTTTTCTTTCTCATAGTGTTGTTTGAGTGCTACCTTTCAGACATATAGACCTGAGACTTCGGTAATAGGCAGTTAAGGGTGCATCTCCAGACTCTAATGAACTATCTGTACTCCATGCTTTAAAGACTGGGAATTTTACCTTTTTCCAACGTCAAGAAAGACAGAGAAAATGAAAGGAGGGATGGCCTTAGAGCCTCACTCCTTCTAAATTCCTACTTTTTGTCTCACATCCTTCATCAGCATGGGTACGAAGAGAAGTAGGAGAATCTTGTCCTGAACAAAATCCGTCAGCCTTACCTCCATCAAGCGCAAGGCTTGGTAGTAAATATCTTATATTAGATTAGAGTAAGAGTCATTGAGCAGTAATGGAGTAGAGAGCGCTAATTAGGTTCTAGACTTCTTAGCAGCTACTACATTTGAAAAAGTTTAACCCAGGGGAATATATCGGAGGCCTATCAATCTCATTTGCCTAAGACCATGCTTAATGGATAAAATGTGTGACGATCAATCCCGATGTCTCAGAACAGGAAGACTCTTTCTTTGTGGCAGCTATCCTTCTAAGAAAAGAAGGTCAAGTACATCTGACCCCCATATAGCTATAGCTCAAGACCGAAGCTAGCCCACAAAGTGACGGACTCGCTTGATGAAGCAAAGGCCACATAAAAGGAGTTGGATCTAGATAGATATTCTAGATTTAGATTGTACTTTCATTAAAATGAAAAAAAAAATTTCAAGTCGGTTCACAAAGCTAGCTATTTCATTTCAATTCTGAGTAAAGGCTACATAGGCCTTCCTTCTTAAGTCTTTTTGACAAAAAACAGTAAAGTAGCGAAGGCAGAGTTGACTCATTCTTTATATTCTTTATATGGAATAAAGGAGTCTTAATTGATCTACCATGGAATTGACTGAGTCTAGTTTGATTCTATAATTAGATATTCTAATATTTTGTTATTTACAACATGCATATCTTCTGCTGATACAAGAAATTTCTTAAGGAAAACAAGGTATAAATAGAAGGATTTCTCTCATGACTTCACTATCCAATAAAAAGCCCTATGGAGCGGATGATGCAATAGATTAATTCACAGCACAAGAGTGTTTAGGTAACTGAGATTTCCCTTTGTCTTAACTTTCTGAATGTCTATGCCTGCCCACAGATCTTAAGGTAAGTAGTCTCTGCCCCTGAGATTTTTCATACAATTTCCAATCCACCTGTCTCTCGTTTGAATCCAGGAAGTTACCTCACTGGAAAGCACCTTCACCTTTTAGACCTCAAAAAGAAAGAGTTATCAATGGCTAGTACAAGGTGGAAATAAGATAGGGAAAGAAAGCTCCTATCTACTTTTGGATTCCGGTTCTTTCTCAGGCTCAGCTCCTTTCACTTGAATTAGCCCATTATGGCTTTTTTTATAGCCGGAGAGGGCTCTCAAGAAGGTCTCTTACGTTGAGTCATGCCACCTTGTTTGTACAAAGAGCATTGAAGTGGCTGACCCGAACTAGAGTAAGCTGCTTTCCTTTCCGTTGAAAGACTCATCTCTATCTAGCTCATTCGTTTTTTCCCTTAACTTGATGGAAGTTTTTGTATTTCCAATCGATCTAAACACATCTATCTCCCTACGTATAAGGAGTTAATAGCAGGAAATTGGGTCGATTCCAAAAGTGAATCCAGAGAGTCACACTTTGTTAAGATACGAAAAAGACTTCTAAGGCTGCTACAAGAAACCTAAATCCCTATGTTCTGTGCTATATTCTATTTATATATCATTCTACGCTCATGACTAGCGAAGCCAAGGAAGGTGTCTAGATTCACTGGGATTTTTTCACGAATTGACTAAAGCTAGATACATTTTTTCTTTCTCTTAAACGAAAAGTGAGTACAAAGAAAATGGGTTACAAGGAAAACCAGTGAGGAATCTAGAATAGCAACGAAAGTGAAAGCATAGTGAAGTTCGTTTTCGAATCTCAATACCCTTTTGGGAAGATCTGGGTGAATGCCCTGGTATAGGCGAGTCACAAACGCAAGTTTTTGCTTACAGAATAGAGAGAGATGATCTCGAAGGTGCTCCAGTTTCCTCTTGAATAGGAATAGATTGAAAGCGAGTGCCATAGGGGGTGAGGGTAGGGAAAGCCTATATAATCTATTTAGGGGTATAGGACTTCTTAGGATCCCTCTTTTGTTTCCCTTCTACTTCATGAATAATGCTTTCGCAATTATAGTAAGGACTATATGAATTCCACTACTACCTTTCTTTGATGTCTTTGTCCTATGAAATGTGATAGAAGAGATCAAGACATCATTGGGATTCCTTGCTATTTTTGTTGAAGCCATATGGAGATATCTGTATTCATTCCATTCTTCCGAGAAGAAGCAGTATAAAAATGGAGAATACCTTTGGCTGAGATCTAAACCTTCTTATACCTGGAAGGAGCTCATAAGGCTTAACTGAGTCTACTGAATTTCCTAAATTTCCTAATGCCTTATCCTATCTCATTCGAGATCCTCTCATTCGATCTCCTACCGGCCTATCTTCTTCTGTTTTGTCCAAGGCTTTGTCCAAGGCAAGGCCATTCACAAGCACAAGCCTCCAGTTCTCTCCTTTCTCTCTTCACGGATTCTGTGTATTCAAGTGAGAGTAGAGCACTTAAGATAAGAAAGAAAAGGTTCGCCCTCATGTTCATGTTACGGCTTTCCTTTGTCGATGAACCCGCCGACGCCGACATGGCTACCTCAGCCTAAGCTGGCACGAGTGCTGGAAAGAAGACTGTCCGAGTGCTTGGCCAATGGTTTAGCTGGGGAGCTTCTCTACTGACGTACCTTCTTCTGACTAGTTCGCCTTTGCGGGCATCGACCACCCTCTATCTTTTCCAGTGGTTCGATAAGGCCGATTTTCAGTACCTGTATAAAGTCTTTTTGATGCGCCTAGCCAGGCTAAGAGAAAGAGCTCTTTTGAGCCGGTCAATCCAACCTACGTATATGGGGAGCACGCGAATCCCAAAAAGGAATTCTTTCTCCTCCCATATCTTATGGGCGAAGAGAGCTTCCCCTTCTGTTCATTTGTCCTACGATCCCGTCTTTATTCTAAGAAATTGAGAGTTTTTGGAAAAAGAACTTTGAATCCACCATGGTACTCTAAATGCGGCTTTTCCGGCCCTATCATAACTGAGATTTTCACTTTCTTTTTGTGCTAAGCGCTTAGGGAGAGCTTTCAACTGATGGAGAAATTATCTTTATTCATCTCTATTGGTATTGGAAAGTGTTCAGTCTACGGCATCTTCGTAAGCAAAGGTAGACCTAATCTTATCTTCCCTCTATTCCCGATATAGCTATAGTACGTATAGTACGGTGGAATCGGCTTTTTTATCCGTGGTCGTGGTGGTCAGGCGGGCGCTAACTCCTCTTTAAGA
>Ga0268247_10000544_pt1 | contig 12471 bp, 12 predicted proteins | sample AgamicOrMae_FD_200245 | JGI IMG/M metagenome (GOLD analysis project Ga0268247, IMG submission 200245) | Agave microbial communities from Guanajuato, Mexico - Or.Ma.e (v2) (version 2) | ecosystem: Host-associated > Plants > Phyllosphere > Phylloplane/Leaf | place: Guanajuato, Mexico | collected... | reverse complement strand
ATATGAGAATCTAAACAAAACGGTCTGTGCAAAATGTCAACAAACGTCAGCTGGTTACAGAATTGTTGCGCGCTTGCCGGCGCGACTTTTTTTTCTCTCGAGTGAAAAACCAAAACTAGAAAGAATTGGACCGAGAAGAGCGAGCGAGAGAGAGAGCGAGATCTCGAGATCACTTGGTGCTAATAACATCGAGATTGAGAGGATAGTAAACGTTTACGATCTATTATTCGAGCTGGTTACAAAATTATTGCGCGGAGTGTAAGCTGTTTTCATGCAACCTTCTCACAGCTAAGGCCGAAAACTCTCTCCTCTGCTCTGCTCTGGTATTTTGTTTCGTCTTTCCGGCCAAACAACAAACAGTCTTTCGCTCGCTCACCAGGAAAGTGACTTTCCCTAATTGATGATGCTCTTCGTTTGGCCCAAAACGGAAGTGCCCAAACAGGCAACAAACAGGTGCTAATTGTCTTCCGTTTCGGCTGGCGAGTTGCTTGGCCTTTTGATCCACTTTTTCCGGCCACTTTTCGAGCATTTTTCGAGCACTTTTCTCCAATTTGGCGCCGTTCCACTGCGGCGAGATTGGCCTCCAGCCAGAGACTGTCTTCCGTGTGCAAAAACTCTGCAAAAGCTGGACCAAACCTTCGAGCTGAGGGCCATTAATCAAGCGAAACTGGCCACTGGGCGGCGCCAATTGGGCCGCAGCTGCACCTCCGCAGACTGTCCCTTTTGGGGCCTCTTTTGCTCGGCTAAAAGTTGGCAAAAAGTTGGCTGAAAGTTGGGGGACAACAAAGAGTTGCAAGTGGCTCGTGTTAATTGGCAAAAAAGGGCTGCCCGGCGAGCTCCACCTCTTTTTTTTGCTGAGGTTCAGCTTTCTACTCGCGCCCGTTTTGTCTCTCTTCTGGCCCAATTTTGGCCCACTTCTGGCCCTCTTCTCGCCGGTTCCGCTCGAAACTGGAGCAGCAGCGCGGCAGACAATTGCTGGGCCCGCTTCCGGCGGCTTGGGGGCGGAGCTGGTGGTGGTTGGGGCCAGATAATTGAATAAGATTGGGCCTAATGAAGCGTGCAAACGAGAGCCGCCCACGCGGAAGCTTCGGGCTGCGGGCTGGCCCGCAACAAGTTGGCGCGCGCGCTGAGAGCTGAGAGCCCGCAGAAGTCCGCTGCGCGCGCACTGCTGCGGGACGCGGGCCGAGCTGAGGACGCGCGCTCCGCGGGCCGCGCACAAGTCGCAGAGGCGGCCGAAAAAGCGGTGGAAAAGCTGCTGGAAAAAGGGCACTGCAGAGCGCCGCGCACACAGTCTGCGGCGAACACTGGCCGCTTTCTCGTGCGCACGAACCCGAGTGGGCGGGGCCCGAGCATCAGCAGGCGTGCCGGGCGCGAGCTTAGCTGCGGGCCGTGTTTGGGTTATTGAACTGATTAGGTGGCCAACAGTGATAGCGGATTTGGGCGCCGGTTGGGCCGCGCGGATTTGGGCCGGCCGGCTGAGGTGAAACTAGAACTAGAGGAGAACCACTGGGCAGAAGTGGAGGAAGTCTGCATTGGAGGAGCAAGAGCAGTGCGGCTGGTCTCATTAAAATAATAGCACGCGCGCAGATGCCCAGAGTGCAGGCTTTCACTTGGGGCCTTGCGGCTTGTGTGTCTGTGTGTTTGTGTCCTTGTGTGCTTGTTTGTGTGCGAGCCGCTTGGGCGGGAGAAAGTTGCCAGTGGGCGACTCTCTGCAGCCAGTCCGTTGGGGCCCTAGTCTGCGGGGATGCTGCTTTGTGCTCGCGCTGGCCGAGCGTCGACTGGCCAGAATCAACACGGTGAAATAAAACTGAAAATAAACCATAAGGGCGAGCGTGGGCGGCGCGAAAGTGGCCCCGGTGGTGTGCTCTAATTTGCATGCACCTAGAAAGGCGCAGTCAGAGTCTAGTCTTTGGACATTGGGCTTTGGATATTGGACTTTAAACTGCAGACTGTACATTGTAGACTGTGCATTGTAAACTACAGACTACAGACTGTGGAATGGGCCGCATTTGTACGCCAATTTGCTCTTGTTCCGTTCTGGCTCCTATTTTGAACAGTTGTGATTTACTTTCCGCCAGAGCTGAGCTTGGGCGAGAAAGTTGTGCGTCTCGCAACGAGCATCGAGCAACAAGGCAACAAGGCTACAGACTAGCACCAGGCCAACAACAACAGCAACAACAACAACAATGGAACTGTCTGTGACATCCGACATAAATCATCAACTCTTTTCGGTCGTCTCAGCGGCGGCCGGCCGGTGGCTAGCGGAACAGAAGGTGGGCAGGAGGAAATGTGGTAAAATTGACACTTTTCTTAGCGGAAAAGAGAGGAATAGCAAGAGGGGAAAGCAAAAAAGAGACTGGCCTCATGGCTTTGCTGCAGACTGTGTGCGGCTTCAATGGGCAAAAGTGGGCCTTTGCTGCAGTGAAATCGGGCGCACACTTTTCTGCGTTCACTTTTGGCTGCAGTTCGCAGACTGTATTTCGCAGACTGCATTTCGCAGCTCGCAGTTTGCAGCTCGCAGACTGCAGCTCGGTGGACGCGCACAGACTGCCAGTCGCCAGGTTCGCTCTGGCTTCAGCGCAGCCTTCTCGCACAGTAAGTTCACTACGCGCGCACTACACGCACTTTGCCGCCGGCCCCAGTCCGCAGCTCCCAGTCCTTAGGTGTGCCCGCATCTCAGCCCTCAGCTCAGAACGCAGCTCAGCTCTGTGCTCCCAAGCTCTCGAAGGGCAGCCTCCCACGCGCGCCCAAGTTCAAGGTGTCGCCACACAGAATCACCAAAGCAAGCCCCAAAGCCGCGCCAGCCGGGCGCCATTTCACGCAGCCGGCCAGGAAATGAGATAGTGGCAGATAATCGGTTTTGTTCTAATCCATTTGAGCCATCTTGCTCATCGGCGGCTCCGGCGGCAGCCTGTTAGTGGAAACAATGCACACTCACACGCGAGGGCCTTCCCGCCGGTGTTTCCATTCATGTTTCCCAATCCATGTCCTCTCCTGGGCGTTCAATCATGCTGCCCCATGCAGCCAATTGAACGCACACACTGCCCTCCCGCCTGCAGCAACAGGCGTGCCGCAGCTCGTTTCCGGCGCTCCATGCAGCCAACCAATCGATCAATGGGCCGCTCGTCTCCTTCCGCCACCCCAAAAAGTGGCCGCACACAATGGCGCCCCAAGCACTCTCCAGGTTGCTCTTGGGCGCTCAGGTGACGCAAATGGGCCCCTCGTTGCTCCTGAGAAGAGGCGGCCGAGCTGAGGGCGCATCACGCGACCCCAATTGTTGCTTGCGGCTGCCCCTCGCTGCTCGCCCGCCGCAGATTGTCCACCGCGAGGGAGCCAATAAGTCGGACTGGCTCTCGCCAATCGCCCATCGCCCATCGACGCGCAGCTGATTCCGACGGCCGCTGGACGCGCGGGGCCCACTTAAGCCCATCGGCGTGGCCAGAGAGTTCAAGTGTGGCCGCCAACTGGCCAAGGTAAACGCAGCTGGCCCGCCCGCTCCAGTGCAGAGTGTCTGCGGCTTGCGAGCGGCGGATTGGTGGCTGGCGTGAATGCGGCGAGAAGAGCAGAGCGAGAGGAGAGCAACAAGTAGCGGCTGGCTGGTGTTACTGTTTTGGGGACTGTTATGGCTCGAGTGCCGCTTCTTGTGCACTGGGCTGGTTGGTGGAAAATGGAAATGTTGGCCTTTGGGGCGTGTGTGCGGCGGACAGACTGCGGGACGTGCGCACTTCCAGAGCACTTTCGCTGCTGGAAAAGAGGCGGAGGACAGTCGGCGGCCAAAGAGGAAAGTGTCGCAATTGCATCGAGCACTGTCATGCGGGCGGGCTGCCTTTGAGCGGCCTTTTTGGGCCTTTGAGCTGCCTTTGAGCTGCCTTTGTGGGCCTTTGGACCTTAGGACGAATATTGAATAGCGAACAGTGAATCTCTATTCGCGACGAGGATGAAGTGAAGAAAGCCGCCCGCACGTACACCGTTTATTTGCTCACATCCTCCGCACGCTCGCACTTTCGCCCCTCCGCCTCCTGCACTTCAGCCAGTCTGCCCTAAGGACAGTTAGCGCGGCTTAGAAGCTGACGAAAAGCGTTCGCTCGGTGTTCACTATGCGCTATTCAACGCACTGTTCAATGCACTATTCAATGCACTATTCAATGCGCTCACACTGCTCACTGCTAAATGTTCACTGTTGGCCCATAGGGCTCAGTGTTCGCCCATGGGGCTCGCGTTTTCACCGCTGACTGTGTGCCGCACTGTGGGCCAAACTCCACACACTATACACACTCTACATAGTCTTCACAGTCTACACACTCTACATAGTCTACCCAAAACAAGTGCTCGATGCGCAGACGCGCGCACGTTCCACGCAACGCAATCAAGCCGGAATCTCCCACACTTTTCCGCCCACAGGCCGCCACTCTGCGCCCCTGCCAAGCGAGCCGCCAAGCTGCCGAGCCGCCAAGCTCGCCGGATGCTCCGCTTGGGCCGCCTGAGCTGCTTGGGCTGCTTGGGCTGCTTGGGCCGCCCCTCCCCAAGCGGCGCACAGACAGACAGACAGACAGCCAGTGAGAGTGATTCAGGCGAGAGGGCGGCCTTCCCCAAGTGCTGCTCTGGCCCTCCTGAAGCAGCCAGGCCAGCAGACAGCAACTGTGAGCCAGGCTGACACAGCGGCGAGTGGGTGGTCTGCGGAGGGGCGTGTCTGATGGGCGCGTGAAAGTGGATCACGCGCGCGTCAGACACACTCCGGCGCTTGGGCGGCCTGCGCTCGTCGCCAAGACAAACACACACTTTCGACTGTTGGCGCTGGTTGTTCGTTCGACGTCTGGCCGTTTGTTTGCTCTGCCTCCAGCTCGCCGTTTGGGCGCCTGGAGAGCCGCAAGCGCAAAGAGAGACTGATAGAGACTCGCCGGAGACTGTCAGCGTGTGTGTGCGCGCGCTCCACAGGCTGATCGGAAATCTGGATGATGAGCAGCAGCGAGCGAGCGAGAAGTCACATGACTCTGCTGGGCCTTTCTGCGCTTGGCGACAGGGGCAGACTGTGTGCGAGAGACTGTGAGCGTCGCGAAGAAGAAGCGAGCGCGTCAACACTTTCGATTTGGCCTTTCGCTCACACTTGGCGGCTTGGCCCAGTGGGCCCAGCGCGCCTTAGGGCCGTTCGGCTGGCGAGCTGTGCGCGTGCTTTCTCCTTTGGGCTTTCTCTCTCTTGCACTTGTTGCGCCTAAGTTGAGCTAACAAGTTGAAGCTAAGCGCCAGTGAAAGTCCCAAGCGCTCGCTCTTGGTTGCCATCGAGACGCCGCAGACAGTCTCGCGCCAGTTCGCGCGCGCAAACAGGCGAAAGACGTAAACACAAGAAGCGAGCGGCCAGCATGACTGCACACAGTCACTGGCAATCTGCTCGCATGGCCTGCAGGTGGCTGCTTGGCTCCACTGCTTCACTGCTTGAGGGCAACTCGCCCATGTGACACTGTGGCCTTTGTGTGGCTCCAGACAAACAGGCCTGTTTGTCTGGAGACACTGGCGCGCCACTCGAGCGCCAGACCCACTCTCTGGCTCGCCCACTCGCTCGGGAATCCCGCTCTTTGCTCGCCTCTTTGCCGCAGACTGTCTGCGCGGCCAGTTTGCCACCAGAGTGCAGACTGCGCCCAGTCTGCTCGAGTTTCTCCTGGTCTGTTTGCTCTCAATCAGTCTTTTGGACTGTGCAAAGGGCGCCCCCAGCAGACCAGACGCGAGGGAGGCAAAAAAGTGTCCAAAGGTGCAAAAAAGGCGCACAAAATGCGCAAAAAAGGGTTGGCTCGCGAGCCGAAATGAGGTGTGCCCCTTTCCCAGGCGAGCGGCGATCGCGCGCACTGATTGGGCCCAAGATTGGCCGCGAAAAGGGCGCTTAGGTGCAGCTTTTGGGCGCAAATTGTGCAGCTTTCGGGCGCAGAATTGGGGCCCAAAGGAGAGCGTGACGCTCGTTAAAAGTGGCAGTCGAAAAAGACAGTCTGCGCGAGTCGCTCCAGTTTTTCCACTTCGAGCAGTGTTTGCGCGCAAACGAGCGAACTTTGGTCGCGCGCGCGCAGTCTCTGGTGCATTTTGGGCCCGCACCTTAGGGCTGGCCTGCCAGAGCTAATCTCTCGCGCGCGCTCAGCGAATTCCGCTCCAATTTTCACGCCGACGCAGTGCAATAAAAGGCGGCCGAGCAACACGCGCTGAACGCAAATGCTGAGCCTGCGAACTGCAAAACACGAGCTGCAAAAAGGCGCACTAATAAATGCAAAATTTGCTGCTCGTTTGCACCAAATTCAAAGGCCAAATTCAAGAGCCGCAATGGGCGAGGGGCGGCGCCACCTCTCCTGCGCCACTCGCGAGGAGCTCTCGCGCGGGCCCGCTCGTGCCGGAAGCGCGCCGGCCGCCTCTCGGCGTCTTGGGCGCCCCGAAGCTCGTCCGCGGCGGCGGCGGCGTGTCATGGGCTAACACTAACAGGCGTCCACGTCTCGCCGAGTTCAGTCAACCCGCGCGACTGAGCACACGAGCGGCCACGAGCGCTCACCTGTTGCGCCGGCAACAATGGCGCGCCGCACGAGCAGCCCAGCTCGAGAGCGCCTCTCTGGCTCGCCGAGTTCACGCCCGACTCGAGCTGGCCGCCCGGCGAGTCACTTTTGTTGGCTCGCCGCGCCTTAGGCCCGGCCAGCGAGAGTTCAGCGCCGCTCACTCTTGCTGGCCAGCCGGCCGAGTTCATTCCCTCCTGAGGCATCCTTTCGCCACTCTCCAGCTCGCTTTCTGTGGCTCGCTCGCCTCTGTCTCGCTCTCTGTCTCCTTGTGGCGCGCTCGCCGAGTTCAAGGTCGCCGGCGCCACGTCACACAGGCGGCCACCTGTGCGCGTGGAGCTTGGCGGGCGGCGCGCGCATCCTTTCGGGCCGCATCTCGTCGGCGGCGATTGTTCGCGCGGACAGTCCGCGGGGCTCGAGGCTGGCGAGAGGGCGGCGTTGGAGCGGCCAGGGGCGAGCAGAGAGCAGAGAGCAGAGAGCAGAAAGCGGCGGCCCAGTGGGCGCAGCGAGCGAGTCTTGAGCGCGGGTTCAATGTCAATGAACTCTGCAGGGCGCTGCTTGGGCGAGCACGAGGCGCGCACAAGAAGAAGCAGTGCGCGCTGGAAACGTGCGCGCAAGAGCCACTGGCTGGCAGAGGCGGCAGACAGTGGGCGGCGGCGCTGCTGCGTTAGCGAGGGGCGCGCACTGCACGCAGTCTGCAGAATTGGACACCGAAGCATTGGGCAATCTGCAGCATTGGGCACTCTTTGAGTCTGCAGGACTGCGGCAAATTCGGCGAAAAAATTTGCGCACAAACTGGGCAAAATTCGCTCACTGCACAAACTGCAGAAAGTGCACAGATTGGACGCAGTGCACAGATTGCACAGGAAAACTGCAGACTGTTGGCGGTGCACTTGGAATGAGAAAAAGCGCAGTTGGCAAAGCAAAGCGCAGAGCTCGCAGTGCACAGGCCAGTGCGCGCAGCCATTGAAAGTCTAAAAACTCGAGCTGCTTGAGACTGTCCTGTCCACCAGTTTTCGGGCGGCTTTCTCCTGCTGGAAGCCCCGCAGGAGTATTGCACTCGCGCACTCATGCTCTCTCTTGTGCACTTGGACGCGCGCCCAGAAGCCCCCAGGAATCCCAGTCCCGCGCCGCCAACACTGCCCCGTGGCGACCCCGCGGCGCCACGCAAACGCGCACGAGCAACAGTCGGCCGGCGCAACACGCCAGCAGACTTCTCACACGCGCCTGCTTCCAGGTTAACGAACCGGCCGCCGACTTGCCCAACTGGCCAGTGTTGAGGCTGGCGAGAAGGAAAAGAGCGCAGGGCTGACAATGGGCCCTGACAGCGGGCCCCAGTTGCTGGCGGGCGCCTCTTGCTGCTTGTGTGTGGCGGTGCGAGCGAGTTTTTTGCGCGACATTTGGCCGCATCAGAGCGCGCGTGCTGCCTGCCTGGTTGCTGCTGGGCTGCTGGGCTGCTCTGCTGGGCCGCGCGACCAGCAGCAGTGTTCCAGAGCAGAGCAAAGGAGCCCCAAAGCAGCAACGACAACGCGCCGGCTTACCTGCGGAGGCGGATGGAGCGCCGGCGGACGAGGCGCGGGAGGAAACGCGAGCCTGAGAATTTCCTCTAACGTGAGTTACCGTTAAGGGTGGGAACTTGGTGGAGCAGAAAAGCCGGCAGAAAAGCGGCGCCCACGCAGTTTGGGGGCCCAGCACTAAGCAGTAACTAGTGAGCAGCAACAAGCAACAAGCAACCAGCCAGCAGCAACCAGCGACCAGCCCTAAGGAGAAGCTCGGCCGGCCGCTGGCCGATGACCTCACAGGCGGCCGCTGAGACGCACAAGCGGCGCGCAGACTTCCGCAAAGGCGCCTGTGGCTCTGCAGCCTCGGCCGTTTCGTAACTCGTAAGAGCCGGCCAGCTCTGAGGGCGAACTCGAACTTGAATCAGAGTTCGAGTTCGGCTTCGAGTTCGAATCGGCGCTCGAATCCACCTTCGAGCGCTCCTTTTTCGTTTGACCGAGCTGGCGCTTGGAGGGAAGCCTTGCGCGAGGGGCACGAGTTGCGAGGAGGCGCAAGGAGTTGCGGGGAGATGCAAGCAGTTGCGGGGGGACGCCTGTTGACTGTGGCCGGCCCTTAGCCTCACTGCCACTGCCTCTTGCTTGGCCGCCGAGGCTAAGGATGCGCGCCGCAGTGCGCAGGCGCACTCGGCCCAAGTGCACGCACAGAGCGCCACAGTTGCGCCTGTTGCGCGCCGCACAGAGCTGGCGAACTTTCAATGCTTTGGAAGGGCCTGGTTCGCGGCCGAGCAACAGGCGACTGGATTGCGCGCTCAGCCAAAGCTCAGCCAAAGACAGTCTCATCCATGCAGAGGCAAATGTGCGTCAGTCTAATGCAAGCCGAACTCTGCAAGACTCGCCAGTCGCAGCTCAGCTCCAGAGAGCAACAGGCCAAGAGCGAACCAAAACACAAAAACACAACAAATGGAACTCCAGCTCCAGCCAGTTGAACTCTCGCCAGACACTGACAGATTGCGGAAGCACAACTGAAACAGAAGTGAACAGAACTGAAGTGAACTGAAGTGAACAGAATTGGAGAGAACGGAAACTGGAAGAGTAAGAGTTTGGCAATCAAGAGTTTTCCGAGCAGCCAGTTGAACTTGAATTCCCTTTCGGCTAAGAACAGACGATCATCGGCAACTAAGCAGAGGGCGCATTCTCTAGAGAGCCAAGTGGTGAACTGATTGAAGGAATGAGCTCAACTTTTCCCAGATAACACTCTGCCGGCTGAGAGATAACAACCAGAAGCGACTAGAGACAACTAGAGGCAACTTGTGGAGCGTGATTTTTTGCGTAATCTAAGCGCGAAATTTGGACAACACTTGAACTCAAAGTAAGCTAAAAGTGAGCTAAAAGTAAGCTAAAAGTAAGCTAAAAGTAAGCTAAAAGTAAATTAAAAGTAAACCAAAAGTGTCATTAGATAGAACATCACATCAGATAGAACAAGTGTCATCAAGGCAGACAATTGTGAGTGAAGAAAAGAGCCGAAAAGAAGCGAGAAAAAGTGTCTGGAAGGAAGACTGATACTTTGATAATACAATTTTTAATACAATTTTAATACAATTTTTGGAATTTAGAATTTTGCAAGTGAAGCAAGTGAATACTTCCATTCCTTCTGAATTAGAAACAAATCCAAGAGACAGTGTTTCGAGACAGTCTTAGAGAAAAAAAGCAGAGAACCAAAAGCTAAGCACTAAAGGCAGCTAGTGGGCAGCATGAGCAAGACATTTGAGCAGAATGATGAAATTACAGCACCAAAGTAGCCAGCATCCAGCGGGCGGAAGTAACAAGAAGAAGATGGAGAAGCAGTTGCCGTTGAAGAAGAGGAAATCGTCATTGGAGATTGCCAGCCACTTGCACCAGCAGCTGAGCTTGTTGTCTCAGCAGCACCCAGACTTGCAGCTCTTCTTCACTGGCTTAGCCTCGAGCACTGGCCAGCCGGTGGGCAGCAGTCAGCGGCTCGAGTTGTTGGGCGGCTTGTGCGAGAAGAGCAGCCTGGCCAGTCCAAAGCAAGGGGGCAACAATAGCAGCAGCAATAATGGCAATAATAATAATAATAATAATAGCAATAATATCAAGGGTGGCAATAATGACAGTTTAGTTATGAGCAGCAAGCAGACTGAGTGCGGCGAGCTGGCCGGCCTGAGTCTGACGGTGAACACGCGCGGCCTTTTGCAGCCGCGCAGCTGCAGCACCACGTGCAGTCCGCTCGCCTCAAACGCCAGCGACCACGCCCCAAACAGTCCCGGAAAACTGAGCAATAGCGACAGTGCAATCGTGGCCGACCTGAACCTGCGCCCCCAACTGGGCTCGCCTCTGCTCAGCAAAAGCAGCCTGGCCGGAAGTGGCCTGGCCGGAAGTGGAACAACGCAAACAGCAACAGGTGGCCAGCTTGAGGCGGAGGATCTGAGTCTGAAGTCGGCGAGGGGCCAGTTGGCGCGCCAGAGACAGTCGCAGGAGCAGCAGTTGGCGAGACTGTCGCCCGTTTCAGGCGAGGGCCAATTTGTCGATTTGTCGCTCAAAGGCTCGAACAACTACCAGCGCTCGTTGTCGGCCAACTCGTGCCAGACGGCCACTGACAATCTGAGCGCCCAAATCGGCAGCCTGGCCCTGGAGGTGGACCCAAACTGCGGCCTCACCACGCTGGCCAACATCTCGCTCGCCCACCACCACCACCTGAAGCACCAGAATGTGAGCCCAAGTAATTCAAACCAGAAGCAGAGTTTAAATTCAAATTCAAATTTAAATCTAAACCTAAATCTAAATCTAAATGTGAACCAGACAGAAGCACACCTGAGCAATGGGGCCGAGTCGGCCCAGACGAACCACCACCAAGCGAACCAAGTGAACAGCCAAGTGGACCAAGTGAACAACCAAGTGGACCAACACCCGCACCTAAGCCACCTCAACCACCACCTAAATCACCACCACCTAAATCAGCACCACCTAAACCAGCACCACATGAACCAGCACCATTTGAACCATCATCTAAATCACCACATTACTCATCACATGAACCACCACCACTCGGGCGCCTCCTCCAACGGGCAGACCTCGCCCTCGGGCGTCTCCACTCACTCCTCCTCAGGCGCCCTCTCGCCCTCGCTCACCGAGCAAGGCTCCCCCGGCGGCTCCACCAGCAGCGTGGCCAGCGCCCACCTAAGCTCAGGGCCCGGCTCAAGTGCCTCCAGCGCCACCGGAAGCAGTGGCGGCGGAAGCAGTGGGGGAGGAGCAAGTGGAGGAGGAGGAGGGGCCTCCAATGGGCAGAGTGCGCGCGGCTACCGCTCGTTGCCCTATCCATTGCGCAAGAAGGATGGCAAAATGCACTACGAGTGCAACAGGTGTCTCAAAACCTTTGGACAGCTTTCTAACCTTAAGGTGCACCTTAGGACGCACACGGGCGAGCGCCCATTCCACTGTGACATTTGTACGAAAAGTTTCACCCAATTGGCCCATTTGCAAAAACATCATCTAGTTCACACTGGAGAGAAGCCTCACCAATGCGAAGTGTGCAACAAACGTTTCAGTTCAACTAGCAATCTCAAAACACACTCCAGATTACACTCAAGCTCGGCCAATGGAAATCATCTGAATCTTAGCACAACAAATCATTGTAATAATAATCTTTATACTGAGAATAAAAACGAGACTCTCTGTGCATAGTTTGCCCATGCTTGTGGCCCCACATGAACAGGACATGTTCAAGTGGCAAGCAAAGTAGGGCACCACTCAAACGGCATGGCAATTAGCAACAATGCTCACTCACTACATACACTCTCTCCATGTGCATTCCTTTCAATTTTTGATTCAATTTTTATATTATTTTATTTGTCATTTTTTGCAGAATATTTTCCTCCAATCCGAAAATCCTAAACTCAATCTAAGACAAACTTTTCCTTCACCTCCACCTTCACTTCTTCACCTCTTCACTTTTATCCACTTTTCTCCACTTTTATCCATTTTCTCTTCGGCGAATTCGTTCTCCCCTTGGACAGTTTGTCTCTTCCGCTTTATGTCTTCCGCATCCACGTCTGCAGACAGTCCAAATCCTTACAGTTGGCCTAAGACTGCGATTGAGGAAACTCCCTTCCTTTGGCCTTTTAGGCGACAGTTCGGCACCAGTTCAGTGGCATCAGTGTCTAATTGTGGCATAAGTGTCCCCCAGGCTTGCAGTTGGCAGACTTTCCTTGGTCCATACCTGCAGACACTTGCAGCCTCGACTTCGCTTGGCAAATCTAACGATCTGTATCAAGCTGTGTCAGCTCGCCGTCACCACTGTTGTGACCTTGACATTGGGCGCTTTGTCTAGCCTCTTCCTGTCCAGGCCAAGTCGCTAGTCCTAAGTCAGTGTTAAACAGGCAGCTAAATTGAGAATTTTTACACCTTGTCTGTCGAAATGAGCCCCCAACGAAACG
>Ga0268247_10000543_pt1 | contig 12480 bp, 13 predicted proteins | sample AgamicOrMae_FD_200245 | JGI IMG/M metagenome (GOLD analysis project Ga0268247, IMG submission 200245) | Agave microbial communities from Guanajuato, Mexico - Or.Ma.e (v2) (version 2) | ecosystem: Host-associated > Plants > Phyllosphere > Phylloplane/Leaf | place: Guanajuato, Mexico | collected... | reverse complement strand
TGTCGAAGCGGGTCGCATGCGCGTGCGAACTTTCGCGGTGTGCGGTGCGCTTCGGGCGCTGCGCGCCCGCACGAGTTGGCGAAAGCTCGCGCAGTCCGAACGGGCCCGCAGGCCGCATGGAAAACTCTCAAAACTTGGACGCCATTCACAATGGGCCCCAAACTACTGCACTTGGCCGCAAGTAGAGGAGCAGCTCGCGAGCAGTGGAGCACCCAGCTCGCTGGAGGCGCCCACTGGAACCTTCCACTAGGGCCCAAGTGCAGCGGGAGGGGGGCCAGAAGTGGGGGCGTGTGGCAAGGAAAGGGCGGCCGCCAGTTCCCCTCCCTTAGCTCGCCTCTAGATCGGGCGCCGTTTTGGGCGCCGCTCGCCACTGGTCCCGAGCTGAGCTGAAGGGGCGCTCTGGCGAGTTGAGTGGCCGATTTAGATGTGCGGCAGGAGGGCGCTCGCTTAGTGCTAGAGCCTCGGCCGTGCACTGGCCGTGCGTGCAGTAAAATGGAGTAAAATCGGGCGCCTCGGCCCAGCCAAAACCGGTTATCCATCACCTTGGAGCGTCTGCCGCGCCATTTGAGCCGCCGGCGCCGAGCTGCTGGCACTGAAATGCTAGCACTGAAATGCCAGCACCTAGCTACTAGCGCCAAGCTACTAGCACTGAGCACAGTCTGGGCACAGTCTCCGTGCCTAGACTCTATCATGCGGCCCTTTAAAGCGGCGCCAAGACAGTCTGGAGCGGCGCCCCCGCGAGCAGACCCGCAGACTAGGGCCCTCTACTTGCCGCTGTTCTGTCGTTCAACTGGCCGGGCTGGCAAGCTGGCGAGCTGGCGAGCTCACAAGCCGCGCGTGTGGCCCGCCAGCAACGCCCAATTGCGCATTCCTCGCCGGCCAAATTCTCACCTCGCCAGCCGGCCAATCAGGCCCAGTGTGCGGCCTGCCCTTGTCCTCTGCTGCTTTGCTGGCCAATTCCGCCAACTCGGTCACAGTCGCGCCCCTCCGCAAACAACGATTATCCGCCTTTCGGGGGCGCCCACCCTAAGCTCTGGCACGCGAGCCGCCTGGCCGGAAGGGAGTAAATCTGCCGCTCGCAATTGGCGCCGCTCGCCAGCTCGCGTCACCCGCCAGCTCCAGCCACTCGGCCGCCTATACGACGCGCCGAGGCTGCCGTCTGGCCTCTTCTGCAAGAGACTTGCGCGCGCCCAACGCCAATTTCGGCCGCCTAGCAAGCGCACAAAACTCGCCTTCTGCTCAGCGCCAAGCTCGCTCGTCAAGCTCGCCAAGCTCGTCTGGCCAAGTGCCCTGGTCAGCCTGCAGACAAATGGTGTCGCGCGCGTTTGTTTTCGCTCGCTTGCAAATCTTGACGCCCAATCTCGCCGAGCTCCTTCCGGCCGGCGCTCCTGAGCTGCGGCCGTCCGATTGGCGTCCGCTCGTCAAGCTCTCTGCCCAACCGTCAAGCTCGCCCTTTGCCCAAGCGGCAAGCTCCTTTTCCGACTGGCAAGCTCGCGCCCAGCCGTTTCCGCGCCCGAGCTGGTCTGCAAGCGCGGCCGCAGACTGGCCGCGGCCAATCAGCAGCGAGCGCCTCCCTCTCGCCAGCCCGTCATTATGTTTCATAATTTCCTCCGCCGTCGCCCCGCTAATGGTCTGCAGGCTGGACGACCCACCGCCAGAGCTGGCCCGCCGCCCAGCTGGCCGGAAACTGGGCCGGAAAAGACGCCAGGTTGGCGCATTCCGGCGCGCCGCCCACACTCTGCCGCCAAGTTGGGATTATAAATTTCCAAATTTCGACCCTCCAGCGTCCAGCAGCGCCCAGCAGCTAGAGGCGGCCAATCGCAGGTCGCCTCCAGCTCGTTGCACTGCTGAGCTCTGGCCGCCCGGGGCCTTGCCAGCCGTTCGCCGAGCTTTTCGGTAACTCGGCAAGCTTGCCAGCGACTCGCCAAGCTCGCCAGCGGCCAGCAGCTTGTGGAATTTGACGACTCGCCCTTTGCCGACTTGCAACTGTGTAGCGCCGGCGAGAAACCAATATAAACACAGAAGCTTCTGTTTTCGGCCACTTGTTATGCTCGCTCTTCTCTTGCGCGTCAGCCTTGAATCTTCCCAATTCGGCACTTCCGCTCGCTGCCAGTTGGGACCAAGTGGCGTCCAGTGGGCCTTCTGGCCGGCCAGAGACAGTCTCAGATGAGGCCACATGGACAACAGTTGAGAGGAAGCCAAAAGCTGCCCCAAAAGTGCTCTCCAAGAGTGCAGTTGCTCTTCATTTGAGAGCAACTGAAGAGCAACTGAGAGGCGAATAGTGCTCAAGGAAAGAGAAGTGAGCAGTAGTTAAATGAGTAACGAGCTTGGCCGGAACTGGCGGCTTGCAATTGGTTGCCATTTTGGTCTGCCGATCGTCCTCTTTGACAAACTCACTTTTGCCGATGCTTTTCATTACACGCTCGACAAAGCAGAACAAGACTCTCCCAGTTCACTCTTTGGACTGCTCGCAATTTGGCTTTGGGCCCCAAACACTGTCTCTGCGCGTGGAGTCAGCTCGCTCGCTTGCCACTGTGTGTGGCCAAGCGTCCTGTTGGGCGTCTTTGCGGCGTCTTGCCAGACTTCTCGGCGAGTGTCTTGGCGAGTGTCTTGCCAGGCGTCTTGCCAATGGCAGCCAGTGGGAGTGGATTTCACTTCGGCCGAGCAGAGCAAAGCAAACTCAAACTCAAACTTCGCGAGAGACTGAGCCTAAGGAGAAGGAGGAGCCAATCTCGCAAACTGGGCCCCCAAATGCACCAAGCTGACTGCACTCTGTCTCTCTGTCTCTCTGCGCTAAGAAGAAGCCCCTGTCTCTGGGCCTGTGTCTAAGAGGCGGCCCAACATGCAAGCTCGCCGCCCGCTCGCTTCCTGTTCGAAGTCCAGCTAAGCCAGTCTAAGCAGCCAGAGGCTTACTCTGCCCGCTGAGCCCCAAGTGAACCAAAAAGAGCTCCCCTCTGGCCGCTTAAAAGCCTGCTTGGAACTGCGAGCTTGCAGTGTTCGAAACGCCAAGCTCCAAACTTCTAGCCCCAAGCTCCGAGCGCCAAGCGCCAAGCTCCAGAAGCACTTCGTTTGAAAGGTCTGAGCGGCACCCAGTCCTCCGCCACTGCCTGACACTGGGTCACTTGGGCCCTTGACCGGGCGAGTGGGTGCCTGCCAGTGGCCGAGCGGGCAACAAACGAGTCTCATTTGCCGCTCGTCCCTCCAGAGCCCAACAGAGACAGTCTCCCTTTGGAAGTAAAGCCAAAAAGGTAGCACCAAGCTTGCCCAAATTGCCGGCGCCCAATCTCAGGTGAGCGCCAATTCGGCCACTCCAATTCGGTTCAGAGCTCCAATTGAGCCAAGAACTAGCCAAGCGGAGCCGAGCAGAGTGGCAGCCAGTGGGCCTGCTCCAAAAGTCCAACTCAAGCCCAAACTCAAGCCCAAACTCAAACTCCAAGCCCAAGCTCAAACTGCAGGGCCACCCACGAGGAGCCAAATCCCCCAACGGCCACCCACCTGGCCGAATTGGGCCAGCCCCTCGTCTTGGCGCTTCTTCTCGGCCGGCCTTGGGCCCAGTTGTGCGCGGGGCGAGTTATTACCATAATGGTGGCGAGCCTAGTCCGCGGCTTCCTGTCAACAAGGCGGCCGAGCAAACAAACTGCCAGTTGCTCGGCCGGCTCAATCTCTTCCCTCCTTTCACTCTGGCCACTCTGCCTAGTCTGCCTAGTCTGCCTAGTCTGCCTAGTCTGCTCACTGTGGCCACTGAGCCGCCTTGCTGCTTGCTGCTTGCCTCTTCGCCGCTCGGCCACCTTTGCGGCGTCAAAAGCGCAGTCAGCAGGCCCACAGACTGCAAGCTTGGCGGCCGCAGACTGTCCTCGGCCGAATGGGCGCCACTTTGCATCCCTTTGCGAGTTTGGAGCTCGCAAAACAGCGCCAAGACTCAAAGCTCTGCGAGAGCTCTCCGCTCGTCCAAAGCTCGTCCAAAGTGGCTTCTCGAGTCCACATTGAGCCCGCTGAAAGCTCGCCAGGTGCTTCTTTTCCTTGCTGAAAATAACTGAAAACAACTCTGAAGATAACTCCCACTTTTCTGGGCCCATTTTCCACCCACCGAGCCAAGTCCGGCCCATTGGCTGCCCTGTGGAGCCAATGGGCCACATCTGGCGTGCAGCAGCCGCACTGGTGCCGAGTGGTGGGCGACGAGTGGCCCATTTGTCCAGCTTGGCGGCCAGACTTGCGCTCTCCACTGGCGGCCGGCCGAGAGTGGCGAGAATGTGGCGAGGAAAGAGGGCGGAAAGGGGTGAAAAAGAGTGGAAAAGGGGGCGGAAAATGGGGGAGAAAAGGAGGCGGAAGGAGGCAGAAGGAAGGCAGAGGGAAGGCGCCCATGCAAAGGGCCGCCTGTGCCACCACTCACTGTCCGCCGGCATCGGAGTTTAATTTTCTCCCCCACACCAGACCAGAGCTTGGGTTGCGCGGCTTTCCCCAAGCTCGGCCCAAGCTCAAAAGCGAGCCGCCGCCACTTCCTGTGCGCGCCCACTGTGCCCGTGCGCGCGTGCATCCATGTCTCTCCTAGTCTCTCCCAGTCCCTCCCTTTCCTAGTCTCTCCCTTTCCTAGTCTCTCCCTTGGACGCCCGACACCTCTAATATATCGACTTGCGCCCCCGCCAACTCTCGATGGCGAGCGAGGAAGTGCTGTCAGCGAAATTGAGTTTCCCAGGCGCCCACCACTCCCCGCGGCACTGCTGCCTCCCTCTGGCTTTCAAACTTTTCCACTTTTTCCACTGGCCCCTCTTTCTCGAGACAGTTCCTAATCTTATCATGCGACTCTCGCCTCTGCTCTTTGGCTGAAGCTTGGCCTGAGCTCCGGCCGCCAAGCTCCAGCCAGCAAGCTCGCCTCGATGTGTGTTCGCCCCGAGCTAGAACAATGCTCGGCCTAGTCTAAAGCGCGCCGCTGGGCGACAAAAAGCAGATGCTGCCAACCTTTTGCGGCTTCCGAGCTCCCTTTTGGAGCTCCCTTTTGGAGCTCCCTTTTGGAGCTCCCTTTTGGCTCCCTTTTGGGCCCCAAAGCAAACCGGCCGCACTCAGCCCGCGGCCTCGGCCAATGGCCTGCGGGCGAGCCAGCCCGGCGGATCGTTAGCGGCCAGCGCGCGCTGACAAGCCAGCCTCTGGCCGCGAGCATTGGGCAAGCTTTTGGCAAGCTCTTGGCAAGCTTTTGGCGAGCTTTGGGCAAGCTTTGGGCCGCCCACGAGCCACCGGAGACAGTCGCAGGCCGCCCACTGGATTGCTCGCTCGCCGCTCGTCCAATTCCGCTCGGCGCTTCCACAGCAGCGCCCAAAGCAGCGCCCAAAGCAGCGCCCCTCGGCACCTACATCTTTTTCATTATTATATTCAATTTCGCCATTCTACATTCTCCAAAAGTGGAACCATTTCTGCCCACCCTCAGCCGCCTTTCACTCGCCTCCTTTCGCCCCCTTTGGGCCCCGCGGCCGCACAATAGACTGCGCCAAAGTGGGCCAACTTGGAGCGTCGGGGGCCCCATTTTTCGGCCCCAGACCGCAACAAAAGCGCCCCACTTCCAGCCGCGCTCGTTGGGGGGCGCCAGGCGGCTCTTGTCGCGGCTCATTAGGCGCGGGAGAGGGTTGGGCTCAATCACGTTTGGGCCCGTCTTTATCTGGCCAGATCGGCCTCGGCGAGCTAGCCAGCCCCCATCATCAGGGACTCATCATTAACTTGCCATCGCAAACAGTGCCATTGTTCTCCTTCCTGTTTGGGCCTTCCTAGTGTGTAGCTTTCAGTGTATAGCTCTCAGTGTGGACTTTCATGCTGCTGGCAGACTAGCACTTTCAGAAGGCAAGAGAAGTGCCTTCCGAACGAGCGCGTGACTGTGGTGGACGGCCTCTCGCTGAGCCAGTGCTTAGGCGCGCCCCTAAGCGCACGTGAGTTTGGTGGCCACTTTCTGCTCGCGAGACTGTGCTCACTGAAAGCCAATTCAGACCACCTAATCGGCTGCTGCATTTGTCTCGCCAAGTGTGATGCAATTATTGCCCCTCTCTTCCACCCTTTTAGGCGCCCACTTAGGCCCGCAGACTGGCAGCCAAGTCCGGCAGTCTGGCCAGCGCCAAGCAGACGCCCTTGCATAGTCCTAAGGGCCGCTCGCACTCACGTTCCATGCATAGAAAGAGCACCTCTTTCTCTCTTTCTCTCTTCCTCTTTCCAACTCTCCAAATAAGTGTATCACTTCCTCCATTCGATTTGCAGCCAGGTGCCATTTGCGGACTGGCCCAATTGGACAAAGGCACGCCAAATGGGCCGCCTTCTGCCCCTTTGCCTCCCTTTCCCTTGCCTCTGGCGCCGGCTCTGATTAATTCACTTGCGCCCATTAGACGGCAAACCCAATTTAGCCACTGGCCTCCCTCCAACTGCGGTCGCCCCATCCTCTGCTGCCCCAAATGAGCCCCTCGATCTACTTGCTCTAGTTCACTCGCTTGGCTCTCTCTCTTTCTGCAACTCGCCTTGCTCTTCCACACACTGAAGGTTGGCGCGCGCCAGTGTATGTGCACTAAACGGCGGCTAGTCCATGGGAGCATGGCCACATCCAACTGGCAAGGCGGCCCAGTTCACATTCTCGCTCTCTTCCTCTCTCCAAGTGCCGCTCTCTCATGTCACATGTCATTTCTAATTTGATTCATTAGTCGGCCGCTGTCCAATGATAACATGGCAACATCTGCCGCCAAACACACGCCGCCTGTGTAAACAAACGGGCCCCCCTAAGGCCACCTATCCATTGGCGCCCATTGCAGAGGAGTTGGTGCAGTGTTGGCGGCCGCCCCATCCTAAGCTGCGGCCAAATGCAGCACGTGAGCCAAGAGGTCGCCCGGCGAACTCTTGGCTTTCCCCCTTTAGACATTTCCTCCTTTTGCCTTGCCTTTGGCTCCCTTTAAACTCCTAATTTGCAACCAATGTCTCTCAGTTTCTTGCGCCAGACAGTCTGCAGCACTGCAGTGATGCTGCATTGCTGCCGCAGTGGTGCAGCATCACTGTGCGCTGCTTAATGCGTGCCCTTTGCTTTGCGCGGCGCACACTGCGTCTCTGCGTGAGACAGCCTATGCTAGTCTGCACTAGTCTGCACTGCTCTGCACTACTCTGCGCTAGTCTCCAATGCTGCTCTCCAATGCTAGTCTCCACTGCTAGTCTGCCCTAGTCTGTGGCACTCGCACCCACTCGGCCCCACTCACACTCGCGCTCAGTCCGGCTCGCTCGGGCCCACCACCTCGAGACGTCGCCACTCGCCAACTGCCAAAGACCCAACGCCGAAATGCCGAAAGGCCGAAGAGGCCGAAATGCCGAATTGCAGCACCGGCGGGCCCCCATTTACATACGAGCCCAGCCAAATGTTACTGATCCCCAGCTGATCCGGCGAGCTTCTGGCAAGGCAAAAAGGAAGCCTCTTTGCCTCTTGTCTCGCTCGGTCCTTGTCGCCGGCCGTCTGGCGAGCTCGGCCAGCAGTTTGGGGCAGTAGTTTGCAGCTTCTCTCTGCTCGGCGAACAAGCAGAGAAGTAGAGGCACATGTCAGAGTCAATTAGTGGCCCCTCAAGTTGCCGATTTCTCGCTCGCTTTGCATCTCGGGCTTCCTCTTTCTTGGCGAGCTAGAGAGCGAGACAACTAGAGAGCCAGAGAGTGTCTCTAATGGAGCCTCTCGAATGGAGCCAGTCCCGAGCAGCCGCAGCAGATTTTCCCCTCCAGTGCGGCCGCTTTTCGGCCGCCGTCTCGAGCTCGCCAAAAGCAGCCCTTTTCCTCCCCAGAGAGATATGCTGCCGCCGTTTGTTTGTCTCTTAGTCTGTCTCTGTCTGTCTAAGCGCCGCTCAGAGGCCGGCGGCGTCTCGCCAGCGGCCAGCGTTTAATCTTAATCAGCCGCCGCTCGAGGGGCCCCAGTGTTGTGCGACAATTTGTCGAGCGCAGTCTGAGCTTGGGGGCGGCCACTTGTCTCTGCTGGTGTCTTGTGCAGAAGGCGAGCTGATGAGGGGCGGCCTTGTGTCAGACTTGAGCTCGAGCTCCACTCACTACTACTGCTAGTCTGCAGAGACCAAAATGGCAGCCAACTGGGAGGCAGCATTCCTATGCGCGCCCAATGCATTCGGCCCCGCACAGCAGCGCCCATTCATTCAATTGGGAACGCCGAAGTTGGGCCGCCGGCCAAGCGCTGCTTATCGGCCCATTGGGCAGGAAATTGTGATATGATTTGGCGGCCAACATTGAGTGAGATGTAGACACTTGGGCCGCTGGAGCGGACATTTGGTCGGCTTCGCAAGCGCCTTGCCAGCGCTCACTGTTGGCAGCCCCCAGCACGCAGACAACCCCATTGATTGGGCCTCCTCCAGCTTTCGGGGGGCCCAACTTCGCCGGCCCTTTCAACTTGGCTCGCTTGCCAAGTCGCTTGGCCGACTGCCAAGCCACTTGGAGAGGAGGCGGCCACCATTTGGGCCGGATACTTTTCCGCCTGACGAGCTGGCCAGGCTCCCCTCTGCTCTGTTCAGCGTGCTCGAGCTGGCCGGCCAACTTGGGCCACTTCTGCTGCCAAGGCAAGCCGACCAATGCTGCACTGGAGTGAAAATATCTGGAATATTGTGAAACCACTGGAAGCATCATTAGATTGGCCGCTCGTGGTTGGCTGTTGTTGTTTTGCTTGCTCGTTGCTCGTTGTTGCCTTTGGGGCTCTTGCGGCTTTTGGGGCGCGCACAGTTTGCACTGCAAGCCGAAAGTAAGATCATAAATTCTTGCTGCGCTGTGAGCTCGCAGACGAGAGTGTTTCCAGCACAAGGCCGCACAAAGCGCACAGTTCTCCATGAGCTGAGGTTACTGTCCCATTCTGTTTGATTCACTTTGCTGGATGCGCACGAACCACAATTATCACCGTAATTTTGAGGCGCGCCCAAAATTACTGCAGCGCGCGTGCAGTGCGCCCGCTTTGCGTGCTGGTCTGCGGCCTGCGTGCACTTCTGCACTACTGCGCCATTGGGCCAGTGCAGCAGTGCAGCAGTGCAGTAGTGCAGCAGTGCTAGTCTGGCTCAAGCGGCGCGAATCTTGAGTTATTGTTATTGTTGTCGATATGGCGTCGCACACATCTGGCTGCCGGCGCCACTGGATCGCCATGCTTCACCTGGCCGGGCGCGCATTAGCGGCCGGGCGGCCCTTAGGCTCGTGGAAGATTTATTTCACCCCAACTCGGCCAACTTGGCCGCCTCCCAGCCCCGAGCGGCTGCAAGCGGGCGCAAAGGGCCACACCAGCAAAAGGGCCAGATCAGCTGGCTCTGAGCCACCCGCAGCGCCAGCCACTCCTGAGCAGCAACAGCCTAAGATAATGGACATCTCTTCGGGCTCGCCACACTTCTTGAGGGCGGCGAGCCCGGCCGGTTGGCTGCCTCAAGTCGCGAGCTTCCAATTGGCGGCCCACTCGCTCGCCTCTGATTGCGCCAACATGCACGAGGGCCTTCCCGCCGCCATTTGTCGGTCTGTGGGGCTGCAGTCTGTGTGCAGCTGCCTGGCTGGGGACTGCTCGCTCCCAGTTGCTCGCCCAAGGCTGCATTTCTGGGCTGCCTCCCCCACTGACGAGTCGAATTGTGGTGCCAGCCGCAAGCAGCAGTCTCTGGAAGTAGAGGCAGTCTCAGGCAGCAGAAGCAGCAGTCTCGGGCTGCAACTAACAACTAACCGCGGCCGACGAGCTGCGGCCGACGAGCTTGGCACGCTCGTGGGGCGCCCCGCCGCGTTTTCATTCAACTGGCGGCCGCTCTTTGGGGGGCGCCATTTGGAGGGGCCGAGCAGTAGTTTCTGTGTCTGTGTCCGTGTCTGTTTCTGTTTCTGCGTCAAGTGCGCGAGTTAAAAGTGCCGCTGGTGTGTCAATAGACGGGCTGTGTGGCCGCAAGAGGTGCCAAATGTAATCCGGCTCGCCCAGAGCAAAGCGCCGCCAACAATGGTCGGCCAGCAGAGACGAGCCGCAGACGAGCGGCCGGCCGCGTTGGGCTCCAGTCGCGCACACTTAATGGCCCTTTGCTGCAGAACGCAGGCCAACTGGCAGCCCTTAGTGCGCGTCCACATGGCGCGCACAGAGCACTGCGCTGAGATGCTGCTGCAGCGGCACGGCCCAATTGGCCAATGGGCCAACTTCTGGCTCGCGTCTCTCCCATTTTGCTGACACCTTTCTTGTGGCGCCGCTCAAAAGTGCGGCCCAAAATGCAGCCCTCAATTGGCCCGCCGAGCCCAAGCTTCGGGCGGCCCAGTTGCCAAGATTCGTCAACCCGGCCGGCACTCAACCATCCAGAGCTCTCAGGCTAGAGAGCAGCAGCCCAGTGGGCCATTTATGCATTGGGTGGGCGCATTTATACTCAGACTGTGGGACATTTATACTTCAGCCCCACTTATCCAGCGCGCCCATTTATACACGAGAGGCGCCCCTATCGCTGGCACATCTGCAAAAGAGCAACAACCAAACGTCGGCCCACTTTGTTTCCCCCAAAAGTGTCTCCCCAGCGACACTCTGTGGCTGCATTCGGCCTATCGAGGTCAGGCGATCAATAAATATCACCATCAGAAAGTGGGGGGCGCAGTTTGCTTGTTTGTTTTGCCACTTGCCAGCGGATTGAACTGCACTAGAGGGGCGCCAAAGAGTCGCCATGATGGCACCGTCGGGCTGTGGAATGGGCGCTTGGTGCCCGGCCAGCAAGCGAGGAGGATAGTGGATCTTGTGGCGTGAAGCTAGAGGAGAGCTGCCAGAGAGAGGAGGCACCTTGTTCGAAAATGGCCCACAGGACGCACGTACATAATAGAGGCTCTAATGTTTTTGCACCGCCGCCCAGAGAGCGCCAAAGAGGCGCTCTCTTCGGCCAAGCTCGTGGACAGAAGTGGAGCGCGGCGAGCTCGAGTTGAGGTGAGCTGAGCTGAGCTAAGGTGAGCTGAAGTGAAGCGAACTGAAGCCACTGAACAAACATCATTCACACGCAGAGATGCCAACTGGGGACTGGATTTGCCAGCGCGACTGTTCGCTCGAAACTGCCACTCGACTGCCTCACTGCGAGCCGCCAGTCTGAAGTATACAGAGTGTGCAGTCTGTAAAGTTTTGCGAACTGTTTCGACTGCCAGTTCAGCAGTCGAAGTGTCGCGCGGCGAGCTGGCAGCAGAAACAGTTCGCCGCATGGGCCGCGCGCGGACCATCGACCCGAGCGCAGCAGCGAGGGCGTTCGAGCTAGGTTCGCCCGTGCGGCCCGTTCGCGGCAGACTCGGGTCGCTGGGACCGCGCCAACACAAAGGCGTGGTTTTGGTACCGCCGCCCGAGGCTGACTTTAGAGAAGAACACAATTCGATTCGAGGACTGCGCTTCCCTGAACTGACTGGCAGAGGAGGCAGTTTCGACTGTTTTGGACTGTTCAGTTCGAGGTGAACAGTCGAAAAATGGAACTGAACCTGTTCGGCCGCGAACTGACAGGAGCCAGTCAGCTTCCATTGGGAAGTGCACAGTCGAGTTGCCAGTCGACTGGCCGAGCTCAGTTTCACTTCGGTTAACATTTCCAAACACACACCTTTTTTTCGGCTCGGGCCACATATGCACGCAAGACAACAGACAGACGACAACAATCCAAGTTGCGTCGGCCAAAATTCTGGCCAAAACTTTTCACTCCCTCTCTTTGCCGCATGGTTAGAGCTGGCTTTTACTTTACAAACACACACACAAACACACAAACACACTCTCTGCCTCTGCTCCTGCTGAGAAGACACACACACTCAGAGGGGCTTTATTATATCCCAAGTTTCAACCTATGATCGTAACCACCACCTGAATGCGGCCGCCGAGAGAGTGGTGAGCACGAGAGGCAGCCAGAGGATCCTCTAAGCGCGCACGACATCATCAAACATACTAAATAACCGCCTCTTTTATGTCCTCTTATCTCCCACCAAACAGCTTGCACCATCGCGTCAAGCTCCCCAAGCCTCCCCTTCTGCCTCTCTCTTACTCTTTCGCTTTCTCGCTCGCCTGCCAGCTAGCTAGCTAGCTAGCTAGCTAGCCAGCAAGCCCAGAAAGCAAGCGAGCAAACCAGCTAGCTGGCGCTAATTGTATGCCTGGGTGTTGCGCGAGTTTATTACATGAATAGCGTTGATATGTTGATGTAGCCAGTGAAGCGGGCCGCAAAAGTATGAAAAGCCTACTTCAGAGGGAAAAATTTTATGCCATCTGAAAGTGGAAAGAGAGCCACAGAGAGAAAGAAGAAAAAAAGAACTTTATCCCTATGCGGCACGTTTCCCATTGGTGAGCTCCTGTCTCTCTCTCTCTCTCTCTTTAGCGTGTAGCTAGCCAGCTGACTTTAGTGAGATACGAGTCACGAGTGATCCACTTGTGTTGATCGTCAACTAGACTACAACCCAACTAGACGGTCAAGGTGTCCTCTAGGGCCGCCAAAAGGCAGGGGCAGCACAGGTGAAAAGAGACAGAGAGAGAGAGAGTAATAATCCGCCGCT
>Ga0268247_10000542_pt1 | contig 12486 bp, 6 predicted proteins | sample AgamicOrMae_FD_200245 | JGI IMG/M metagenome (GOLD analysis project Ga0268247, IMG submission 200245) | Agave microbial communities from Guanajuato, Mexico - Or.Ma.e (v2) (version 2) | ecosystem: Host-associated > Plants > Phyllosphere > Phylloplane/Leaf | place: Guanajuato, Mexico | collected... | reverse complement strand
TGTCCTCGATGAGCGCATATGCTTATGTATGCGTATCCATATTACGCCTAAGATGCTTGCACAGCGGTTACGATGGAGCTACTACCACCACGCTAATCTGGTAGAGTAGAGCGGAGGGCTATTCGGAAAGACATCAATAGCGGAATTAGGTGCTCGTGCTTAGATCTGGCACGTACGGATCAATAGCTCAGTTGGGAGATAAGTCAGAAAGGTAATAATATCCATTTTGACTACCCGTACCAATGGATATATCGTTCGTTCGTGCAACACCTAGTGATAGTCGAACTCATCTCATCGTACTAAGGTGCAGTCCCAACCCATTATATGGAGCATGCCTCCATAAAAAAGTTTCCATGCCCTAGGATGAAGTAGTAAGCTCTTGAGATCTTATCCGGTTCGGAGGTTGCACAGTTCAAGGCTTCTCCCCTGTATACAAAGCCGCACCGAAGCACAGCTTTCCAAGCTTGGGATGGAATAGGATCCGGTCATGCGATCTCCAATCCAAACGCTTTAGTAGATTGCTGGACCAAGGTTCCGAGCGTAGAATCGAATCTGCTCTAGTATCCGCTAACAGATCAGTAGGCTCAGACAGCCTCCTCTCTTCTGCTAAGGCATGAAAAATAGAAAGTCTCCCCCTCTCCTCCTTCTATCTAGTCGTTCCCGGGCGGGATCACCAAGAACGCCTTAGCAGATACATTTCAATCTGGAGTTCGCCAGTCCGCCCTGATAGAAAGACTATAGTGAGAAGCATAGCTAGCACCCAAAAGGCTAGGAGTAGGAGAAAGATCTTGCTATGAGGCTCGCTCTAGATCGGATGGTTCTATGGGCCCTATATGAAGCGTCAGTTGGGGCTGCTTGATGCTCTTCTCCTTTCGAGTGAATTGAATTACTTCGGCTCGGATGCCTTTGATCAAATGGAAGGATGGATGCCTGCCTTTAGCTACTTCGTTCGGTCATTCCTTCTTTACTTGTTCGCTATGGCTTGAGAGTGAATCGCACTATCTAGTAAGTAAGAGATTGAAAAGAGTCTCATTGGACCTCGCAGAGGCAGAGCAAAGAAAGCCAACGATCTTTGCTTGACAGTCGAGTCGGAGTAGCTCTTTTCGAACAAAGAAGAAAGAGGCTAAGTGACATACTCATTTTCAATCTTATTGCGGATAAGGAATCGTTGATACGCAGGAGTTGTGAAACTACACCCCTACCTGAGGGTAAGGTTCCAATAGTTGTGCCCGAACCATCTTTTGAGGCATACCGGTCTACTGAACGAGGCGATAAAGGTGTCGACAATTAGGTTATCTTTCTTTCTGTCTATAGAAAGGAAAGGCAATGCCACAAAGAAAGCTCGAATCAGGAGCCCCTCTGGATGAGATGGCCCTAAGGACCTGACTCAGAGCTCTCGCAAGGCGCAGAGGAAAACAAAACCAATTGGAAGAAGTGGTCTGGCACGACTTGAAGAATCACTTATAGAAAGGATTCAACTTCGTTCACAGATTCTCTCCTCAAATATGAATAAGGAAGAAAGTCAAGACAAAGCTGGAATGGATATCTGGTCAAACTCCATGATCCACTTGAAGTGATTATTTAACTAAGTGGTGGAAGGAAAGCTGAGAGGGCGCTCCCTATGGGCATCCAACAAGCCCTTCTTTCCCAAGCGATTCTCTTGTGTGCGTGGATATCTTTACTTTCGATGCCATCTTATTATACGATGTGTGCCTCCTCTTCCTCCTAGCTAGATTCTCTGCACCCAAAAAGCAAAAACCCTCTCTATCAGAAAGAGGCCATTGCTACAAAAATCCGATGTACATGACCAAAGGGTTAAATGGGCTCTTCCCGCCTCTCTCCTTACTCGATAAAAAGAAATGCTATAAAGCTCTCAGAAAGGGAAAGCTTATGCCTCTCAGAAGTTGCTTGACGGAAGACGTCGCGCTTAGACCTTCCCGCTTACCAGTCGGAGATCCAATTGTTGAGAATAGATCACACGATCCCACGCACTCTCACTCTTTCTAACTGGAATCAGGGCTCGGAGGGGAGCTCAATGCGGACGAAGTAGATTCACTACCTCCCAGAAACTTCAATATCTACCTACCAAATAAATTGCCGGCTTGCTAAACTGACGGTCTCTTACCAGAGAAAGGCTGCTAAGAGCCCTCGAAATGAGAAAGAGAATTTCTTCTCGAATAATCCAAGGCGGTAACATCGCTTGAAGTAACCTTTCAAAAAGAGATCAATATGGTCTTCATCTTTGCAACTGGAGTTCCTCAAAGCGTCAGTTCTAAAGCTGCTAACCAATCTGGGACTCTTTCTTTCAAAGTATCAAGACCGGAAGGGGAATTGCCTTGTCTGATACAAAGGAAGCTCAGCTGCTCTACTTTCGACGTGCCAAAATGAATGACGCCTGACAGTCAGGAAAAAAAGAAAAAATAAGAGTTGGCGATTGATAAAGCAATCAGACTCATAGGTGCGGAAAACAAGCTATATTGCTAAAGGCAGCTTCACACCAAACAAGGCTATGTACTCTGTTGATTCCCTCTGGGAACTTTCTCAGGGAGGACTCATTGGTCGTACCCCACCTGCTTATTCATCTTGAAACCTATCACTATGCCGCCTACCAATTGCCTTGCTTGAACGGCGTTAAAGAAGCCCTTTCTTCCCTATCGAGACAAGAATAAGACTCAACTCTTTCCAATCTTCTTTTTTTATGACCTCATTGGAAAGAATATAAAGACAATTCCTATTTCATATAGCTATTTGCGCTCTATTTGATTCCGAAGAAGGAATAGTTGGAGGAATCCTTTTTTTGTTGGGGTAAGCATTCTTTGGATCATACGGCTGTGGTGGGACCTATGCCACTATCTGTTCGGGGGAGTGATATAAAAAGAAGACAAAGACAGGGAACTTGTAGCAGTAGGCTTTCTTTCTGATCTCTTCCTCATAGTGATATATAGGTTCAGGAACTAAGGGCTGATTCGGACCTTTAGGAGAGAGAGAGAGGGTCTACAAGTTGCACCTCTCCTACCCTTTCTTGCCTTTCGGCTTGTGGATCTCCGTACCATGAGCCGGGGAACGAGCACGTCAGTGGAGCAGGAACGAAGAAGTGTAATACATGGAACGTGCGCTATAGAAGGGCTACCTTAGAATGATACCTATTAAAGAGCCCTTGTCGGGCAGGAGATCTTGCTTTTTTTTATTCCAATCTCCCCCTCCGAAAGAGGAATCCTGATCCTGCATCAATAGAGCCAGCCCTATAGTTTAGTTGCCATCAAGCTTTTTATATTGGGATTTTTATAACTTGAATCATAATCTCTATCTCGAACCACAGAAAGCACAGTCACAGGCAATGAAATAGGTTTTTGTACTTTGAATAGGAGGCATATGCTTCAGCAGTTTGCACGAAAGGAACTGACATCTCATCTCCATAGGAAGCGAATCCGCTCTTCTATGTGCGTCATGTCGGCATTTCCCCTCTTAGCATACGGCATTAACTTCACTGACGCCTACTGACCGGATCGGGCACGAAGGAGGAAGGAACAATGGGGGAGAGGCGAAGGTTTTGTCCCGCTCTGGATCTGTGTCGTTCAGATCTCAATCTCAGCCTGTGTTCCCACATAGTATTTCGTCATTCTATGACATTCCTACTAACGAGTGAGTGTCATTTGCACGTGTTCAAAAAAGATAAAAAAGCATCTGAGCTGCTTTGAGTGCCTCCCTTCTTTGATGATCTTGTCACTTCTCTGAAACTATAGCTGAAAGCAACTATTGATGCAAGAACAAACCACTATAAATAGGTCTCTCTACGCGTCATAATTCATATATGATTAATTAAAAGGCATTGACCCGGCAAGAGTTGACCATGCAAGGGAAGATCGATTGACTAATGAGCGAGGTACCTTAGCTTATATGTGGCCAGGTTGAAACCTTCCTTTAATAAGTCCCATAAGCAAAAGCAGAAATAAAAAAATGTCCTAGTTCTTTGACCCAATACCAAATGTTTCGCTCAAAAGGACATCTTATGAAAAGAAAGAGAAAGATGAGAGTTTCCCCGCCCCTTTCCTTTTCCCTTTTTTTTCTAAAAATATCCAATGAAAGCACTTTATCGGCTGCAGGAGTCAAAGATATTATGGTTGGTGTTGCGTATCTGACTGAACGATCTCTCCAGTAATCTGACAGCTTTGTGCACGAGAATCAATCTATTGAATGATGCAACTCATTCAGAGCAGTTGAAGACTTCCACAACATGTATTGGTAAGTCATTGTCATTCATTCGTAAATACATTGGATGTCCGGGCCGAATAAGGAAAGCGAGGCCCTCCTCCTCTTCTGAGTGGAACGCATGGGTTCGTCTCCTTGAGCCTGTTAAAGGCGGTGTTGGAAGAAAATCTCCATTGTTGACGCCATTATGTTGAGTACTTCCATACCTGGATGCCATAAACCTCAAGTTACCGCCGCCCTCCTCTTTTGGTGCACTTCGCCCAACTCCTTTCACTTTCGTGTGGGCCTCCAACTATAATGGATGTGGTCGCTTTAACCGGTTTACCTTGTATCGGCCATTCAGCCCATGCCCTCGTTTCGACCTCAGCTAATATAAAACAGAACTTTTATGCTTCCTTCGCATCCCTGTTATGCTTATAGTCGCTTTTACCGTAGCTTGTACGTTATTTAGATTGATGGAATCTGGGTATCTCTATGTCCTGGCTACCTCTCTTTTTCAGGCAGCGGCTGAGCTTAGAGCTTCGAACTTGGGATGAGCCTTAAAAGGTCGAGAAACTCCTACCGCTTATTAATAGAAAAGTTCAAAACGACGGATTCAAAAATCATATTGAATGTTGCTTCTGAGGCCTCGCTCGAAAAGGAAAATAAAGTTTATAGGGGCGAAGAAAGACGCGCAGGAGTAGACCTTTCAGGTCAGTTCATTACAAATCCATACAATACGAGTAGTCCAAGCGCGTCAGCTTAACAAGGAAGCGGACAAACGTGGATTCAGGTTTTGATAATCTAATAGGTAAGCGAAGGCTTGCTCTGGTGAGTATGGCAAGTTTACCGTACTATAATCGGTAGTCGACGTGGATCAGGAACTAGGGAAGGCGAAAAGTAGTATTTTAATTCTAAATCTGATATCCGAAATGGATTCTAAGTCCGGCTTTTAGACTAGCTACGGAACAAGTCCGAGCGCATAAATGGGGTTCCCCCTGCGGTATCGATTTCCCGTTCCGCATCAGCTTCGACAGATTTCTCAATTGAATTTTTGTACAAGTTGTCCGCCCTCGACCTCGACCTCAAACTTAACGCATCATGTTCCCCTTCAACGAGGGTTCTGGGGGCCGGTATTGTATAAGAGCTTTCCTCTCTCCAAAAAGTCTTGTATCCGTCCTTTAGACGAGCCTCCTACTAACGCGAAAGAACAGGCTACGGCAAAGGGTTCGCCTCCCAACACAACAAGCTTAGGAGGAGCCGAACAAAGAACTCCCAAAGCAAGGGCGGAGCTACCTAGAAACCCCGGTATAGAGATGAAAGTATATACTACCGCTACTGACAACAAGCTTTCAATTCGATCTTCGAGTTCGCACTTCTGGTACGCGGAGGAGTCTCCAGCGGATGGGCGCCTCTTACGGCTTTCTTTGAAGCGTCTTCCAACGGGGGAAGCGAAGGCGAAGAAAAGTAGTATATATATATTTAAAAAAGATATGGTGAGTGTCAGGTGTAATAATCAATTTTTTCTTTCTGTTCCCGATGCCAAAAGTACCGTAACAGATACGATGTAGTTGAAGTAGTCGGGTTTTGGCGTTCGTTTAAGGTAGCTGCAGGTTCGGACCCTTACCCCCTGACACGCCTATAAAGGCTAGGCGGCCACACCTATTTATTATAAAATAAAAATATCTTATTTATAAAAAGTTTATTTGTTGTTGTTAAGTTTATAAGCCTACCGGCCTCGCTAGCTTTCAGAAAAAGAAAAAGAAGACATAACTTCGATTTTCTCTCTATAAAATGAAAGAACGCAACCGCGGGACCAGAGGAGAGAGAAAGATTTTGATCTCCGATTTGGGATCCCGCACCAGAAAAGCCTGCCGTTGAGCCGGCTTACTCGCCCACCATGTCAGCGCCTTCGGGTTAGTTATTTATGGAGTTCTTTCTGTCATAACAATTCTCCTTATGGAAGTCCCCCACAAGATCAAGAATGCTTGTTGCCGCCTTGGCTGGCTGTCTTGGTTCTTCGCTTAGCTTTCTGGCATATTCTACAGAGCTTTCCACTCTGGAACTGGCTTTCAGAAAGACCTTCATTCATTCACTTCGCTACCTTTCCTCTGATCTAAGTCCTCGCTCCTAACTATATAACTATAGTGAAATAAATATCTCGTCACCCACAATAGCTACGAGCTGCCGAAAGTCTTCTTGAAGAAGGGTGGGTTTTCAATAAGAGACGTGGCACAAGGTAGCCATAGGGAAACCCGTGGCTGGATTGAATCCTTCGAGATGGAGAGGAGAGTTTGGACTTCAAGCTCAAGGCTTTCCTATCTCCACCATGGTAAAGCGGGTGACGCCTGTTGAAGTTTACCCTCTCACTGGTAAAAAGTATTGCCATTTGGCCCCAGGCTTCTTTGCTCTTCCCTCCATTTTAAAACTGAATGCGATCCTTGGTCGCCTTTTCTCATCATCTCGCTCACTCCCTTCCTTTTTTGGATAAGCTAGTCTTCGTAAGTCGGGAAGACTATTTTCCTACCCGGAAGATAGATACTACTATAAAAAGGTATAAAGCCCCTTTTAGAGGCTAGTTCGGCTCACAAGAAGCTATATCTTGGTTCACCACTTTATGATTCGCATTTTAATCCAAGGAAGAAATTCCAGTAAACTTTGAGAATTATGTTCAAATAAGTAAATATAAAATGGGATTTATCCGAAGGGAGGGCCTTGTTAACACCATGGTAAAGTAGATGCGTTACCCACGTCGGGGATAGGTACGGTTGTCACTCGACTGAACATACGAGGATACTCAATGTGAACATACCCTCTCCCTAACTAAGAATGGCGCATGTTTCTTTCCCGCATTGAGACTTTTCTGGGATTTCCTTCGCACCTTCGTCTGCTATAGGCTTGCTTCTTTCAACGACCGGCCACTCTACTGAATTCCTGACAGCAAACGAGCGGAATACTTTACCCGAAACGGAGGGAAATGCAACGAGCACTAGCGCGCTTCGGCCTTCGAGCCAACGCTTGCTTTAGGCGAGCAATGAGGATGCGCGTTACTAAGGCTGACGGCTTGAGCTCTTGGAGTTGCTTGTTGGGAGTCTGCTGTTTCCCATGCTTGTCTTTGTTAGCGATCGAACCATCTCGAAAGCAAACGGATCCGGATCTGTCTTATTGACCGGCTTTTAGACTTTGAACTGGCAAGTGGTAAGGTACGGTTGGACGTGCCCGCGAAACCATATGATAATGTAGAGTAGGCTAGGCTTGGAGATGAACATCTTAAGTTATTTATTCTTAATATGCCTTCTTCTGTACTTCACTTCTGGTAAGTCTCATCGGTCTTCTGGCAATATCAGGCATATAATCGATTCTTTGACCCCGGCTTTGGTCGAGCAACCGCTACATTTCTTGAACGGCCACAGCCTACATAACTCGTCCCCCCCTTTTCTAAGAGAAGAGGAGGTTGACTACCGAAATCTTTATTTTAATTCATTGGTCGGTCTATCGATCGTAGAGGAATGCCCACGGTCCTGACTTTGTTCCAACTAGGCCTGTGTAGCTTTCTTTCTTTCACTGAACACCAAACGGGCATTCTCCGTGCTGGCATGAACAACCTAGAAAGAATAATTACAGAATGAGTTGAAAAACGAATCGCTCTTTTGCTTTGTTGCACCGATCCTACAGCGTCAGTGAACTAATCGGAGCTCAATAGACTTGATCTTGACCTTATTTTATATTAGAGCCCTTTCCCTATCGCTGCTTGATGAGATCTGAAGCTGACAAGACAATGATTGAGTTTTCCAAAGCCGCGACTTCTTTTTGCTTATGTCTGAGCTGCTTTGAGTGCCGGTCCTCGCAATTGAGACGGCAGCATTCGAATCAGCGGTGAGAGGGGGAGCCAACGCACTGGCAGGGGGAGCAGCATGGAAAGCGAGGCTCCACACCCTTCTCCGTGGGCTTTAGGAATCGAAACCGGACCAAGCTCGCACACAAGCCTGCTACCAAGCAGAAGCAAAAAAAGGAATGAATATGTTGAATTGGGACAGGAAACCATCATAAGCCAGCCAACAAGCCTAACCGTCCCTATGTCATCGGGGTCAGATACCATGTAGCCTTTCTTTCGTCCTTTCACAAGCCAAGGACAAGATGAATCTATTGCCTCTCCTCCGCCCGTCGTAGATATTTTGTATTTTTTAGTGTAAAACCCAATCCCAAGAAATAGTCAAGAAGAAAAAGTCAGGACTAGGAAAGAAAGCAAGGGCAAGAAAGCCTGAAATCGGCATCAAAACCAAGCCTGTCCATTGAGTAACCGGAAAAAGCCCTTTTCACTTTTCTGGCTTGTTATCCTCTATTTTCCCCTACCATAACAGGTTCGCTCTCCGGTCCGCTCTGGTCTATCATCTGCTCCGATTACTAAACTACGGCTATCTTTTGCTAAAAAAAAAGCCTTCCCCCTTCGAAACTTGTCTATGAGAACGCTCTCCAAGCGGATCTAAAGCTGAAATCCCCGCTTGCTTCAAGCGTCCAAATAGGTCTACCGATCTTTCTCTTGAGAGGAAGATTCCTGGTATCACCCGCAACAAGCACCGTTTAGACAGACCAGTTAGTGAAGTATGCCAATTCAAATTGCCTTGCTCTGAGCTCTGAGTCTGCTTCTTTGGATTCAGACGCCTAAGGCTTAGCCAAGACTGAGATATTCTATGCAAATATATATCCCCGAGCAGAACCAGTCTTTGCAAGTCAATAATGTCCAGTCCAATAGGGTAGGGTCTTTGAAAGAAGGAGCTCTTTCATAGCATAGTTATGATACAACGAATTCCCGGTTCAAGAATCCACTGCTCTTTGATTTGGTAGTTCTCCATTGACTTCTCTCTTTACCCCTTTTTTTCATATGTTCCTAAATGGGTGTGCACCTCCAGATGGGCAGGGGCCGGCCTCCCACTCTCTTATGCAGCATTTATTAGCTTAGCTGAGTTAGGCTTTTGCGTACCCAATTCAATTAGTACTCGTCCGTGCCACCTTGTGTAATGCATAAAAACCAAATCGCTGACCGGTGGGGACTCTCCCATCAATGAATGAGGTGCTTTTTATGCACTTCCCAATTTTCTTGGTTGGTGGAGATCTCGACCTGAAGAATGAGAAGGAGTTGAATCACGCTCGCCCGAAGCAGAGTCAATATACTTCCCCCGGAGAGAGAGAGGTCCGCGTGCACATTGAATTCATAGGGGGCTTCAATCTCTCTTCAATTAGCCCAGGCACCTACGTCAAGCCCAACTTCTTCCGATGTCGATCACTCCAAGTGAAAGAACTCCATTACTAAATGGAGAGGATAAGTGCTTTTCAAATGTCTAACCTACCGATTCCGGTGATACATTTAGGGCGTCTATGCTATGCTTTATTCCTTTCATTTAGCGGTATATAGGACAGGTTCTTTTTGGCAATATGCCAAAAGCCTTGGAATGCCACCCGGCTCGAGCCATGAACTGGAGGGAGGACCATCAGCAAATAATGCATTGCTCAACTCATCAGATTCTTGGGTGCCATAGGCCAGGAGATAATCAGTATGAGGCGGTAGCCAGTCCCAGTATAGAGTTGCATCACCACATCTCTGATGTCAAGATTCCTCCGGATAAGCAAAAGTGAATCTTCGGTCGGATCCTTTCCGCATATCGTCAAGCCAGATCAAAACAAGGAATGAGAGGGATGGAAAATTTATCTCCTGGAGCAGGAACTGCATTAGACTAGACAGACTGATTAGAGGAGTAACGACCACCGGTACAACAATCAATAGGCGGTCGCAAGAGATATTAGCCTATACAGACAGTTGCCGGATAGGAAAGCCTTTTTCACGAGATTGGCCAATAGCTCCCGGAAAAAAGTGAATAGATAAACCAAATGGATCAACACTACTGAATGAGGCATCCACGTCATCAAGGAAACGATTCCTTTTTCCAAAAAATCGAGGAAACATTGATTAGCGGAGGAGTGGGGCCGTCTATCGATCCATTGGGAAGTGAGAAAAAAGGTGGAATTGAGCCCTATTAAGTCACGTAAGGGGGAGGGCATCAAGGAATAGTGCGGAATGACTCACCCTACCCTTCCTTCTCCCAGTTACTGCCTATAACGAGTTAGTTACCGGGTCATAAGCATGTGATAGGTTTGGTTTTCTATATCTTCAGTACCCCTTTCATTTGGTAGCCTCTTTTCCCGACTAGGAAAGTTCTCTTTCTGGCAACAGGATCCACTCGAATCAGTCCTCCAGTATCTCCGGTTTCGGGATAAGATAGGCTTCTTTACCCACCCGAGGTATGAAATCACTCTTAAACCTATTGAGGTACGAAGTGACTCGACCTTAGGGAGAGGGGCGAAGGCCACTCGACCACCGTACGAGGTATGAAATCACGCTTAAGACTTCAAGGAGAGGCCTAGAAGCTAACACCGGGAGAGGAACGTAGTAGCTCGACCGATAGGAAGAGGATAGGTGGGTTTGAACCTAGCTAGGTAGAAATGCAGTTCCTCGTATAATGCTCTTCTCTTAGGTCTTTTCTTTACCCTTGCCCTAAGCTTGAATGAACTGGATTACAGGGAAGTCTCAATCGCTGGAAGGAGAGTATCATGGGATGTAACAGAAGTACCACGGGAAAGAGGGCAATTCCTACTTGAATTGGATAAACTTACTACTATATTAGTATATAGACCTTAGTACTAAAGCATTCTTCGAAACTCGTCTTGAAATGACTACAATCGAATGGAAGCACGACTAAGACTAGCTTTCCAAAGATGCGACGGACTTCTGTAAAGGCTTGATAGTGAGAGACTCTTTCGTTGAAGTCAAAGTCAAAACGAATTTCATCCCGACGCTTTCTTGTAGTTTCATGCTATGCTGGCAAGCGGATCTGCGACAGCGGATATTCCGATACCTAAAATACCTCCTCCGAATTGAGTAGGCTTATTGATCCCCGCTGGTGAATCAGAGCTGAAGGACGGCCCTCGGACCCCAATTATTCAAGGTCCGGTTAATGTACTAACTAAACTAAACTCCAACACTTAATAGAAAACGCAATAAAGGTAAATGGAAATAGGGATCAAAGGCGACTCTGTGCTTTCTCCGGCGTTGAAGCCTTTGGTGTCCATGGCCGATTAAAGCGATTCAAGGCCTGAAAGATGCGCTGTCCTAAGCCTGACGGGAAGGGGCTTATTGGACCTAACTGAGAAGGAGACAGAAAGGGATCACCTGACCTTATCTTGAGTGAGAGAGGGGAGTCGCCAGTCAAAAAGCTTAGTCTCAAGTCTGAGGGTGAACGAACGGGATTTCTATTTCATTCAGAGCCTTGCCAGTGACAGAAAGAAAGACATTGACAGAAGGAGTCACCGACCGGAATGACATGTATCCGAAGTCCTCTCCACCGGAGACTGCCCTAAAACAATCCGTCGCTTCAAGCTCATCCAGAAAGAGCCCAAGCCCAAACGCGGACTACTGATAACGGGAAGACGAAACTCGTGCATGTGAAAGAAAGGGAATCCACCCTTTCGTAACTCAATAGGTGATTTGCAGCAGCTACACCAGGGGAAGAGTGGGCATCCATTTCTCTATTATTTTCTCTTTGACTTCGGATTGAGACTTGAAGCTTTAGCCTGAAGGAAGACAAGATATTGAAGCCAAACCCACTGTTTTGTGCCACGCGGTTGAGCTTTTTCCTTTCCCACTGTGACTTCCATCAAAATGCAAACTTCACCATTAGGTGAAGTCTATCTCCTCGGTGATGGATCTGGTACAGAAAACTTGAGCATGGGATTTATATTCTGTTTACTAAATCACATAAAATTTGACTATCTCATTCACAGGCTTCTTTACTTTCCCGACAACCAAAAGGCATTTATTGAAGTCAGGCACTCATTCTTTCGGTAGCAATTTTTGACCGAGACAGGCAAATTCGGAAGAAGCCGCTTACAGAAAGAAGAACTGTTTTGAATCTACGAGTGATCCCATTCTTGAACAGGGGCAGTGAACAACGGAAACCAGTTCTCCCCATAGTCATATTTTTGTCCAACCAAAAAAGAAGATTCTCACTAACTTCATCTTGCAAGGGGTCGAAACTTCCGGGGGTGAAAAAGCTATTGTCACAATGGAATCTTAATTACTGTAGCTCCCCAAAAGCTCATCTGACCCCAAGGGAGCCTGAGGTATGAAATCACTCCTTCGGATTCATTCATTATGGATCATTTGGCCCGCCTTTACTAGAGAATCGGATACCCCCCCCTCGAGAAGAACAAGTTTCTTCCGATAAGGAGAGCGGATTCGATTAA
>Ga0268247_10000541_pt1 | contig 12497 bp, 14 predicted proteins | sample AgamicOrMae_FD_200245 | JGI IMG/M metagenome (GOLD analysis project Ga0268247, IMG submission 200245) | Agave microbial communities from Guanajuato, Mexico - Or.Ma.e (v2) (version 2) | ecosystem: Host-associated > Plants > Phyllosphere > Phylloplane/Leaf | place: Guanajuato, Mexico | collected... | reverse complement strand
AATTTCAGTTTAGATTCGCCACTCGCAACCAACAGTCTGTATCTCTCTGGGCCCACAACAACTGGCTAGACATGCTGGCCAAGCGAGTCTATGGGCGAGGCCTTAATCGAACGAACTCTTTCGGCCGCGAATGGGCAAGCTGGTGGCGTCTTAGCTCTGTTCGAGCGGGCGGGAGTTCATTTAATTGAAAGAGCCTCACGGAAACGGACGACAAGGAATCCAATCTGGCCGAGTGATACTTGGCCAGAGTTTGCCAGAAGTCCGGCCGGGAAGGTTCACTTCCGCCCGGGAGAGATGAAAATCAATCGAGCGCATTGGACACCAGAACCGGCGTCTCGCCGTCTTCTGGTGGGGCAATAATAGAAAGTTCTGCCAGTCTTCCGGTTTGATCATTCACACAGTAACAATCAGACAAATCTTGCAGCTTAGTGCTCAGAAATTGTTTGTCAATTTTTTCCCGCCTTTCACAATTCAGCCCATTTGTGCGGCCGAACCTTTTCCATGAAGCCAGCTCCAAATCGACTTGCTGCAACGGAATTCGTTAAGTGTCCAAACTGAAATGGAAACAAAAAATAGAGCCACCGTCTTGGCGGAGAAATCCCATTCGGCCGACCGACGTGATCCAGCCGATGAGCCATTGCAAAGTTATGGCGCTGGAACGTGGCCGATTGATCGGAAGTTGTGTGTGTGTGTGTGTGTGTTGGATCTCTTCACTTATCGTGGGCCTTTTGTCGTTTTAGCTCCCGGAGAGTATCTCTAGGAGGGGCCAGCTGGTTCTTGGGCCGGAATGAAATGAAATTAAATTGAATCAAATTAGCGACAAGCAGCAAGCTTGGCTGAACGCAACCATTGGTGGCCCAATTATCGCTTCAATTGTGCGTAAGATAAGAAAAGGGCCCAGAAATCGGAGGGAAAAAAGGGGGCGGCGGAAATGGAGTGTGTTTGTTTGGTCTCTTGTTGCTGAATTTGGAGCGGCAACAAAAAAAGCGCACCGCACAACAAGGAGCCAGCGAGTGTATGGGCACTAAGGAGCACTAAGGAGCGCTGATACTCTCGCCTGAACGAGTCTCGGCCGCTTTGTGCCGCCTTCTAGCTCGCCAAACGGAGCTAGAGTGCTGCTCTTTGCTCCAAAGCCAACCGAGAAGAGCAATTGGGGCCAAGGAACAGGAGCCGGCTGATAAGCAGCCGTGCGGCGGCGAGACTGGCCGCCCTCCCAGCTGGCCTCTAATAAATAATATTTATCGCTCTCAACTTGGGCCGGCCAGCTCGCCCTCGAGACAAGTGTTTTGGCGCCCCGATCGAATGCGGCCGGCAAGCGCTGGCTGAGAGCAGTCGCAGTCTTCAGTTGTTGTTGTGACTCGAGCGGGGCCTCATGGCGAAGTAGAGGCAGCCAGCAGGAGGCAGAGACAAACATTGGCAATGACTGACAACGAGTGGCGGTGGACGCAGACTGTCCGTTTTGCTGGCTGGCTGGCTGGCTGGTCTCTTGTGTGGCCTCCTAACGAGAGCCAGAAAGTCTCTAAATACCAATTTGCGCTCTTATCTCATCAACTCGTTTTTTATCAAATAAATCTCTCCAGTCTCGTGGGTTTCCTTCTGGGCGAGCTTTTTTGGCGCGGCCAGTTTGTTGCTCTTGTTGTTCCCTTTTGGCTCTCTTTCTCCTCTGCTTGGGCCCACAATTTCCCCATGCCGGACGCAGTCTGACCAATGGACCAATGGACGCCCCTCAACTAGCCAGCCAGTTGGTCAGTTGGGCGGTGGCGCAAACTTGCCAGTGCACAGGGCGAGAAGAGAAGAGAAGAGAATCCCAAGCGGCTGACTTTGACTGCTTTTGTCTCTAATTGCTTCTGCTCCTCCACCAGAGTGCTGAATCTTCTCCCTTTTCTGCCCATTCGCCTTCCAGGCGGCCCAATTCGCACCATTTCGCTCCATTTTCAGAGTCGGCAAATTTGTCTTGGTCACTCTGGTGGCTTCCATTGGGCCGTCCCAGCGGAGTCGCTAGGGAAAAAGTATCGCAAAAATAGAGCTAGTCAGTGAAAGAGAAAGAGAAAAAGAGAGAATCTGCGGCCCACTTTTGCAACACACTTGGCCACAGTCTGACTTGAGTCGACTGAAAGGCTGCCCAGTCGAAGGGCCACCCAACACTGCCACGATCAGTTCGTCTCTTGGAGAGTTGTGCCACTGTGCTCGTGTGTGGCGGCGAGACGAGTCTCTTTCCGCCACTGCTCGTCCTCTTTCTGCCCGGAATTGATTCTCTAACAAATTTGGCTCGGCGCATAGATAAGGGCCCCAGCGAGCTTGCCAGACAGGGAGAGAGAAAAGTGCGAGCCTCAAGACGAGATAGACGCCGGCAGAGTGAGGCGCCACACGAGCACAGTGGCAACCACAGTCAGGGGGTGGCAAAAAGAGGTTTGAATGAATCGGCAACTACGTAAAATTGTCCGCTTCCGCTTTGATGAGTCTTTGCGGGCCTGCCGTCAAAGCGGTTTCGCCGCTCTGGCCGACCATTAATCAGTCGGACGCTTGGGCTTTGGGCGCGCATTTGGGGGTTCCTTTTTGCGGCCGTTCTGCATTGGCGATTGCTGCTGCATTGGTAATGCTCCGGCCGCTGCATTGGACTTGCATGCGGGCGCGCTCAGCCTTGTGGGGCCTTTGTGTTTGGGGCGGCCTTTGGTGTGTTTAGAGATCGCCGAACTGGCTGGCCCAGAAAGCGAGCAGGCGCGCCCATTGGCCATCGATCTGTTTGGAGGCCGGTGGTTGGAGGCGACGAGCTAGCGAGCGAGGGAGCGAGTAGGCCGCCCACTGGTCAGCGCGTGTGTCTGATGCGCCATCAGAGGAGCCAAGGGCGCAAAGGACGAGCGAGAGAGAGAGAGAGAGAGAGAGCCGAATGAATTTAATTGCAATTCCATTGGCGGACAGTGCGGGCTCCAGTGGACAAGAGTGGCTCGCGGGGGCCCATCATGCTTGTGGAGCCAGTGGAGTGAAACAAGTGGCGAAAGATAGAGCACGCCCGCTGCTTTGGCGGCGCGTTTGGCCGCTCGCTCGTCGTCGTCGGGCGGCAAGCGAGCGGCATTGAGGCCGCCTTAATGAGTGGGCTAAGCTCTTTGTGTGATAGGAACACAGATTGATGAGTCCGATGCAAATGGGCGGCCCATTCGCCGGCGTCCAGCCCGGTGGCCTTGCCAAGATCGGCCCCAAGCACCCAGAGAGAGACAGTGGGCAAAGGGGGCGCCCCCACGAAGCATTTTATGGGCCCGCCCGGCCACATCAATCGGCACTGGTTGCCAAAATAACTGGCTCGGCGTGTCCATTCGAGTGGCCGCAGGAACAGCTCGCCACAGGACTCCTCTGGCTAGCCTCTAGGTCTCGTTTCTTTGGCTCTGTTGTTGCTCCCCATCGCGTCCAGTGAATTACCAAATTGGACCCCCGTCTGCTCAGATCACTTGGGCCTCTCTTTCCCCGAGCGATCCAATGAGTTACAATTTCATTAAACTCTTCTTCCGGCCAGCCCCAATCTCGCCCGCTCGCCGCTAACCTCTGTCTCTCGCCCCCACTGGACACAATCCACCACTGCTGCTTGGCCCAACATCATCGCCAACCTTCGGACCTTGCCACTGGCGCCATGCAATCACCCGTCGCTGTGGGACTGCAACATTTGGACTGCAAATCAGGCGGAAAGCCAATTTTGAATGAATTCTCCTTTCCTGCAAATCTGGTTCAAGGTAAGTTTCACGCCCGAAACTCTGCTGCTGCTGCTGCTGTGCACTTTCGGCCGCCGGCAACTGTGTGCCGCCGCTCTCAGCCGGGATGATGATGAGAGGCTGGTGCGAATCAGTAGCCAATTGGGCGCCTAGAGAGGCGAGAGAGTGAAAATTCATTTGCTACAATTGGCCGGCGCGCGTAATGGCCCCGGGCTCCTCCAGGCCCACCACTTGCGGCGCCAGAGGGCCCCCGGTGGACGTGGGCCGGCACTTTCGCTTTCACTTTTGCTTTCCTTTTCACTTTGCCGCCTCCCACTTGCAGGCCAGTGCCTCTCGGGCGGCGCCACTGCCGCCTCATTAGGCCGCGCCGCCTGCACGTGACACTCATTAAGTTTGTTAGTTTTTCCAGCCTCTGTCTCTCTCTCTCTCTCTCTCCATTTAGGTGTGCTCCACTGGCGCCGCTTGGGAGCCTGGCTGACGTTTCCTTTCTCCTGCACGAATGACTCACAGTTTGCGCACAATCAGCCAGCCCACTTTGGGCCCCACACTTTTGCTGTTGCATTGCTCGGGTGCACCAGACGTGGCGCCCTAACCCTAAGGTCTGGCCGCCACCTGGCCATATGTTGCACCACCCGTTCCTGTTCGTCCTTTTTAGAGTTCAAAACAGGTGGCAACTTGTGTGGCCTCAATCGGCTTAAAGTTTTCCTCAAAAGTTTGGTGGAAAAAAATCCTAATTACAAGCAAATTTTTCCCTCACTTTTCAACGAACGCACTTGGTCACACGGCGCCTCAGGCATGCGCTTCGTGCTAGTCTGCCAAGTGCTCGATGGGGAGCCGCCAATTCAGATCAAATGGTTCAAGGACGATCGCGAACTGGCCCACAGTTTGCAACCACTCGCAGCCCAACAAATGCTCGGCCTGCACCACGAATCGCCCTTTGGATCGGCCAAGAGTCTGCTTGGCGCGTCGGCTGCACTTCGCGACGACCCAAGTGGCCAGGAGACCGCTGGACAGACGCAGGACATCGAGATGATCTCCAACGACGAGCTTGGGGCCAGCTTGTTGTTCCGCAAAGTGAAGCAGCACCACGGCGGCAATTACACCTGTCTGGCCGCGAACCATCTGGGCAGCTCCTCGTACTCCGCCTACATGACCGTCAAAGGTGAGTATCCGCCGGCAACACTCTCTGCAATGGTCTGCCCAATTGCACACCGGAAGCAGCCCGCAATCTGTGGCCAAGGCAAGGCTGGTGGCCGAGCTAAGGTCTGCAGGTTAGTGGGCCGTTGGGCGTTGGGAAAGCTCGCCCACAAGCCGTCATTAAACAATTGCCGCCGGCCAATTGCAAAGAGGGGCGAAAATAATTAGCATGCCAGTCGATCGAGACGGTCTCAAGAGTGTTGTCGCTCGGGCAACAGACTGGCGGCAGCAGCAGAGGCTGCAGGCGAGTGGCTGCAAAGAGACTCGAAACTGTAACTGCAGGCCAGAGACTAACATCCGCAAACTGTCGCCCATCACGAACTGGTGAAAAACGAACTGGTGGGCAAAAAAATGCAAAAAAGTGCCTCCAAATTGGCGTGTTGAACCGCAGGACCACGAGTGCACTTTGGGCGAACAAGTAACAATTGACTGCCAGGCCAATGGGTAAGTTGCTCCTCCTCCTCTTTGGGCCCCTTTTTGCCCCTCTCTCTCCACTGGAGCGCGGGTGGCTCTCTGCAGACTGGCGCTCGACTGGCACTCCTCATTAGCATCGCTTTTGTGGGGCGCAAAACATTAGACGATCGGCCTGAAGGAGCGCGCCTCCAACACAATTGGCGGCAACAATCCAAGCAACAAGGACGCCCAATCGTGTTTGGCGGCCCACAAGCAGCTGGTTGGTTGTCCTGAAGAGAGGCGCTTCCAAGAGGCGAGTGGCCGGCCCAAGTTGCCCTTAGGAGAGGCAGACAACTGCACAGCTTCGTGCCAGCCGGAAGTCTCGACAGTGCGCCGCTCAACTTCCGCCCAGTTTGCGCCCACGCGGCACTGTTTTGGCTCATTTGGTTCGAGCTTGGAGCGTGCGGGTGGACTTGGCGCGAGAGTGCCACTGACTGTCTGGGGCAACTTCTGGCCAAATCCTTGCAACTGTGAGCGGGCCGCTGCAGAGGGGCCAGTGTCTGGGGCTGGCGAAAGTGTCCGCCAAGCAACATCATTTGTGTTTGCCTTCCCCAACCGAAAGCCCAACAACAACAGCAACAGCGACGGCCAAAAGCACAACAACTACAACTACAACAACGGCAACACGCACGAGCAAGTACAAATTGAGCAACATTATTATTATTACTATTATTATTATTATTTTTATTATCATCTGTATGGGCGTCTTTGTTGGTGGGCTTGTCAAATTTGCGCAATGCTTGGCTGGTTGGCGGCCGCAAGAGAGCAAGCCAGACAGAGAGAAGGCAGAGTGCAGCAAGTGAAGTGAGCGCCACAACAATCATAACAATCATTTGAAGGCGAATTCGCGCCAGCCTCTTCCCAGTTGTGTCAAAGTTGGCTCCCTTCCTCCCTCGCTCGACGTTGCCCGCCAGCCAACAACTTTGTCCTCGGCCGGGCGCTAAGCTGCCAGCTAGCCAGCCAGCCAGCCAGCCACCAAGCCAGCCAGTGAGCCAGGAAGCGAGCGAGGAAGCAAGGAGGCGAGCAAGCCAACCGGCCGACCAGCCGCCTGGTTCAATGAAGCGCGAACAAAGACAAATTCACACTTGATTGGGTGCCACTCGAACTCGCAGCTCTGCACTGGGCCCCCTCGCTGCTCGCTGCTCACTGTTCGATGCTCGTTTCCTTGCCGGCCGGCCGCCCTCCTGACGTGGCCCATCGGCCGTCTTATTATTCTGCCTCCCCACTTGCCGCTCGCCGGCGGCCTCTTGTCCGTCTCGGCGGGCCAAAAAAGGGCCCCCGACGCCTCGAGCGAGGCCGCCCAAACGAGCGCTGGACGCATCCGGTGGCCTGTCCCCCGCCCTTGCCTCTGCCACCATGGCTGGCTGGCTGGCTGGCTGGCTGGCCGGCTGACTTGCTGGCCGGCGGGCTCCTCTTGGCCCCTCTTGGCGCGAGTCCAAGTTGGCTCCAAAGTTGCCGGGAATCCGGAGGCAAACACAATGAAGCAATAATTATGATCGGCCCCGAGCTGTCGCGAGCACTTCTCCTCCAGTGGGCGCGCTTCGTTTGGGGCCCATTGTTGGCCGGCCAGTGTGTTTCCTGCGCCCAGCATGTTGGTGGGCCGCCAAGCTAGCCTTCAGGAAGCCCTTCAGGGGCCAACTGCGGCGCCTCCAGCCAGTGCCCAGGGGAGCTAACTGGTGGCAAATGGTGCCAAGCGGCAGCTAATCATCATGCGAGCCGATGAAAAGGGCCGCGACAAGCTCAAATTTGATGTCACACCATGGAGACTGTTTTGCCAGCCCACTCGGCAGGCCCCCACTTTCGGCCCCTCCAACTTGCTCCCCTTTTCTTTTTCCTCCCAGCAAGCCACTCAACCTTTGCCCTCGCTGCTCCTGCGCAAGTTGGACCAACCAGCCAACCAAACGCACACTGCCCAAACTCAACTGGCCCGCTAACAAAGTGATGGCTCCATTTGGCCCGCCGGCTCGTTAGGCCAACTCTCATTACCTGACTGAGCCCAGGGGCGCCAACAACTGGCGCCGATGGCAATCTCTGACTGGGCACCAACGTCAAACGGGTGGCCAGATTTAGCGTCGCCGCTTCCAGAAAGGGAGATTCAATTTTACAGGCTGGCCCCATAAAGCTGTGCTCCAGTGCGCTCCAATGCAACTCGCCTCACCTAAGCCCAGTCGCAGTGAGAACCCGCTGTGCCAGAAACGCCTAGCGTGTTGCCGCCAACGCGCAACTATGTCCCTCTGTGTCTCCAATCCAAAGTGGATGGCCCCAAGTCTAACCAAATTGTCGCCCGCCCTCATCCAAACACCGAACAGTAATCCAAACCCATTCATAAGGTGGAAATTTAGCCCAAATGTGGGCCAGCAGGAGATCAATAAACAAGCAGGTGAGTTGGGCTTTCACAGTTGGTTCGTGTGGCTCCTTGTTAGCAAACAGGGGCCACGTTGGGAGGGCGTTAAATTAGATGAAAAATAGTTGGTTAATGATGAAAAATGGCGCCGCTCGTTTCGGCTGGCCAATGGTGGCCTATGGTGGCCAGGCAAAAGAGTGTGGCTCTTTTGGCTGGATTTTCTTCTTCCAGTTAAGCACTCCAAAGGAAAAGTGGCCACCCCTCAAGAGGCGCACGAGGAAACGTCCACCAAGAGAGGCTTCCTTCTGCGTCTATCTCTCTCTCTCTCTCTCTCTGTCTCGTTCTCTGCCTCCTGCTTGGCCCTCGATGCTTGACTCTGGCCAGCTGGCCTCTGAGGATACTTTTTGCGCCCGATGGGGGCCAGCAAGTGGGCAAAACACGATCAGAACCATTAAAATAAATCCCCCCTCCGCACTTGGCGCTCCTTCGCCCACTGGAGCCCGCTGACCAATGGCCACTAGTGCAAAGCCGCCCCACTCTTGTCCAGGGCCATTGGGCTCTGCAAGGAAGGCAGACTATGCAAAGAGTGCATAGTGGGGGGTGTTTAGTGGTGGTGCTGGCGGTGCTGGTGGCAATTCAGTGGCGGCCATTAAAGGCGATCTCAAGTGTCCGCGCGTGCCCACTGGACTGCTGCTCGCAAGCGACCTGCAAAAGAGGCTCCAGTCGGCGAACTAAGTGTTGCGGTTTTCCCACTCCAACAAAGCGGCACCATTGGACACAATGTGCCCCCATTAAGCAACGGGTGTCCAGAGCTCGTGTGATAGTGACCTCGCCAGACAAACTGGGGCGCCTTTGAACTGTGCTGACGAACTGGCGCCAGTTGTGAGGCTTGAGTTTTGGGGCGCCCATTATCATGCTATGCAAATTCAATTGTGTGCCCACCCAAACTCGAGCTAATATCTAAAGTTTTGTCCGAGCTGTGTGGAGCTTACAAAATGCTTTGCTGCCGTTTGAATGCTCGTGAATCAATCACTTTTGTTTCCAATCCTCCAAATGCAACCACCTCGCACAGATAACACCAACTCTTACACTAGTCCAAACACTAACCCCCAACTGACTTCTTCCTCCCAACTAATGCGCCCAATTGGTACTCCTGTTTCTGCTGGCACTGTGGGTCGACTAAACAATGCGCCAAAACGGGCACACAAAACGTAATTGCAGAGCAATTAACAACAACGAGCACATTGTTCAGGCTAATCAACAGCAATCACCAAGTGCAGACGCTCGAAAATGGCTCCCTCACCATAAGGCAAACTGGGCGCGAACATGAGGGCCACTACGCCTGCGAGGCCGACAATGGAGTGGAGCCAAATTTGGTCAAATTAATCCGACTTGTTGTCCACAAGCAGGCCCACTTCCAGGAGGAGATCTCTCTCTCCATGGGACCTTCTGCAAGTGTCAATGGCCAACAGCAACAGCAGCAGCAACAACAACAACAGCAACTGTCCCAAATCCAAACTGGAACCTCCATGTTGAATGGACTCAAGACCGTCCGGTTGCCTGTGAACAGTAGCTCGCTGAAGTTGGCCTGCTTTCCGCACGGCGACTCGCCCATGCAAGTTGATTGGCTGAAAGACGGCCGCCTCCTCTTCTCCTGGACCTCGCCCTCGTCCTCGTCCTCGCCCTCAAGCTCCAGCTTGTCCAGCTCGTCGGCCAACCAACTGGCCGAATCGAGCCAATCGCTCCAAGGCACCAGATACCATTCCAGCACGAGATGGTCTCCTCAGAGGGCCCACTTTGAGAGCGAACTGGCGCTCCTTGGCCAATTGACGCGCCATGACGCGGGCCTTTACATTTGCCAGGCACGAAACTCCTTCGGCCAGGCGGACAGAAGACTCCGTCTGCTCGTCCAGGAGCCACCAGAGGCGCCACAGCTGGTCGACATTGCTCACATTTCCAGCCGCTCAATAGGACTCCGTTGGCTGGCCCCCTTCGATGGGAACAGTCCGATAATCAAATATGTCATCGAGTGGCGCCGAGTTAGCAAAACAAGCCACAGTTCCTCCGCCGCTCAATCAAGACAGTCGCCGGAAGCGATGGCAACTGCGCCAGACGAGTTCCAGCAGCCAAGTGGGCGCAGCGAGAAAGTGATGCCGCTCATTGCCAATGGCATGCAGCACGCGTCCACGACCAACCTCCAGACGGGCCAAACAATCCAGCACAGTCTCCACGACTTGGAACCTCTGAGCAGATATTCCATGCGAATCATTGCGGTCAATTCAATTGGACAATCGCCGCCAAGTGTGGCCCTAAATTTGCACACCGAAGAGGAAGGTAAGCTTTGTGAATTTAAGAAGTTGGGCTCAAAAGATGTGTGAGAAAAAGAATGCAACGTGGGGATCACTTCTGCAAAGTTTCCTGGATAGTTTCTCACTCACCATGAATCCTGAGTAGCAGGAAAAGGAACTGATATTTGATTAGGGCGACTTTGTGTGGATAAATAATCGTTTAAGCTAAATCTCGGCAACTTCTGTCTCGTTTGTGAGCATTCAGACGTCTAGTCCCGTCTGAATGACTCGTTTTTTTCGGTTCAGGTCAATTCGAGTCCCAAACGTCTGGATATTGTTGCAGTTGTGGTAAGCTGATTCGAGTGGAGCGCCACTCTCGAGAGCCAATTATGTGGACTAATGAATTGGTGGAGCAGAAAATGGCCAGGGGAACTTCGAAATTACATCGAAATTGATATAGTCTGAAATAGAATCTCTTAGGCTCCAATTAAAGGCATCTTATCAGACCACCTGGCGAGATAAAGTGGCTCTTCGGGGAATCTGCTGCCTTGGCACCATGCTCTAGAGTAGGTTTAGGATGGTGGCAAAGTTGTGCCCGGCACTGAAGCCTGTTATCTACTAGGAAGACATCACCTGGGAGCGTGCCCAGCAGACCCGAGGGGCAGATGGGCGATTTCAATTTGTCCGCCGGGCGCACTCGGGCGGCATCCACTCGAGCTAGTTTGAATCGAAAATTAGTGATTCTCATTGAGCTTGTCCAACAAGATCGAGAGACCAGTGGCTGATCTCGAGCTGGGAACATTTAATGTCACTCCTTCTACTCATTAGCATAACTCACGAGCTCTGCCTCGCCCATGGACCATTCCAGGCGGTTCACTGAGATTGAGTTCGATGCAATTTCGAGAGTTAGACTGGCGTTCATTGAAAGTGAACCGGCTCAATGTGTTCTCCTCAATATCGGTTCATTATCTGGACCAAAGACCGTCGAGACCTAAATCGGCGCGACTGTGCGCTCTCCTTTTCGTCAACTCCCTTGGCTGGACCTTTCGGGCGGGTGAGGTAAATTTTGGATCATCTTAGGATTAACGGCAGACTCCAGCCGGCTGTGAATCAAGCGAGAGGAAGTAGAGAGGGAGCGAGTTTAACGAAAATAGGCTGAGAGTTGGGAGGCTAAAAGAGAGGCTTCTCGGCTGGTGGCGGTTACAAATAAAGTAGGCCGACGGCAGCGAGGCCCAAGGAGAATTAATTGATTTTTCGCCTCACTTACTTTGCTATCTCTCTCTCGCTCTCGCCGCCTCACTCTCTTGCTTGGGTTTCTTTCAAACCCATTCACGTGTTCTCAAGGCAGCGCTGTCCGCAGCACGCCAGAGTGGCCGAGAAGAGGGCAAAAGTGCAAGAAAAGTATAATTTTAGCCCTCAGACTTCGATCCGCGATTGGCCATTCAATCTCTGAGCATTGGCTGGAACTATTGGGAACTTCGAGAGCTTTGCTTCGGAGCTCGAGCGGCTCCTTCCTGAATGAGCCCGTCGGTTTGTAAATAGTACGCCTTTGCTGGTGCCTTCTTATGCCACTTGTCGTTGCAGAGATGGGCCCACTTTCACCGATATCCTAGTCTCTAGCCTCCCCCTCACATCTTTCTCACTCTCTCCCTCTCACATTATGATGAGTGAACAATTACTGCTCAATGAAGCAGAATTTAGCCGCGACCAGCTTATCTCTTTCGGCCAGCGAGCATACTCTATTGATTTCAAGCACAGCGCTGTGCCGATCTACTCGCCAACTCGGAGATACCAAATACCAGCACGCGATCCAACACTATTCAAATGATAGGAGAGGAAATGCGCCTAGGGTCGCCCAGTTCGAAGGCTCCATTATCCTGGCCTTTACAAATGGAGGCAATCGAAATACGACTGACTTGGATGTGTGAAATCATAAATCTGAACTTCTATCCACACTCTATGCAAACGCCAGCTAACAACTGAAATTCCAAACTACCATTTATACACCACCCAAACTGCCGCATGAATGACCAAAAAGTGCCCTCGACTGTTCCAAACTTGATAGGCGCGTTGGTTTTGAGTTCGCGAGCTGTGAAACTCCGCTGGACCATCACTTATTCACCGGAAAATGAGTTAATTGATGGTTTCTTCATTGGATATCGCTCATTCGAGAACACACTCTCGCCACCCCAGACAAGTATGACCTCTCAAACTTCCGCCGATAGCAAGCTGTCCCATGGATCAGTATTGCAAACGGCCCAATCGGACATCGAGCGGCCTACATTCACCTACAAGACAATTAGATTGGCCACCACCGCTAATACGGACAGCACGATGGGACTGCAAGTGTCAGAGTCAGGCTCTCAGGTTAACTCGGTTGGTCCGTCGGTGTTGTCACCCACGTCCACCTCAACCAAGCAGGTGCCATCATCGATGGTTGCCAACAGTGGATCGAAGCACGGAATACCCTCTACGATGATCCAAAGCCAATTTGAGTATGTTATCAACGGATTA